>Ga0105047_10000616_pt1 | contig 61385 bp, 62 predicted proteins | sample MAT04_FD_78384 | JGI IMG/M metagenome (GOLD analysis project Ga0105047, IMG submission 78384) | Freshwater microbial communities from Lake Fryxell liftoff mats and glacier meltwater in Antarctica - MAT-04 (megahit assembly) | ecosystem: Environmental > Aquatic > Freshwater > Ice > Liftoff... | reverse complement strand
GACTTATGAGTTAAATAACCTTATAATAAACCATTATTTAATCAATTATATGGTGTTATTTTGAAACAGAATGGAACGGTATTTGGTGGCACACTTCTAGTTGCCGGAACGACAATTGGCGGAGGGATGTTAGCATTGCCTGTCTTAACAAGTTTAGGAGGATTTGTTCCCTCGCTTGTGATTTATTTTTGTTGCTGGGCCTTTATGGCAGGAACAGGTCTATTGTTTTTGGAAGTCTCTCAATGGACAAAACAAGAATCCAATATTGTCACAATGGCTGATAAGACTCTTGGTACTCCTGGAAAAGTTGCTGCTTGGATTCTATACCTCTTTTTATTTTACTGCTTAACTTTAGCTTATGTTGTTGGCTGTGGTGATCTGGTTTCAAAAAGCTTATCAGGATCCATACCCACATCAGCCGGTTCCTTTATTTTTGTTGCCATCTTTGCACCTTTTGTTTTTTTAGGAACAAAGGTTGTTGGGAAATTAAATATTTACCTTGTTGCAGCTCTTGCCTTTTTTTATTTTACCTTCTTTTTTTTAGGTTTTCGCTTTATAAAGCTTGAATTGCTAAGCTACTCCAACTGGAGCCTTTCATTAAAAGCGTTACCTATTGCTTTTACAGCTTTTGCCTACCAGGGAATTATTCCAAGCCTTCTTCAATATATGGACAATGATCAACTGAAAGTAAGAAAAGCCATTATTATAGGAAGCTTTATTCCTCTTGTAGCTTATATCATTTGGCAGGGACTGATTCTTGGAATTGTTCCAACTTATGGACCGGGAGGGCTTGCCCAAGCTTTGGAAAATGGAGACAATGCTGTTTATCCTTTAAAAAACTTTATTCAAAGTTCGTGGGTTTACCCGATTGGTCAGTGCTTTGCGTTTTTTGCCCTCTTAACTTCCTTTTTGGGGGTAACATTAGGTTTGCTTGACTTTTTAGCCGATGGTTTGCAAATTAAAAAAACGAAAACAAACAGGTTCCTTCTTTGTTGCTTAATTTTTGTTCCAACATTATTCATGGGATTTAAGCAACCGGGGCTATTCTTACAAGCACTTGATTATGCAGGGGGCTTTGGATGTTCCTTATTGCTTGGACTTTTGCCGATCCTCATGGTTTGGCGTGGACGATATTACCTTGGATTTAAATCAACCTACACTGTTCCCGGAGGAAAAAGCCTGTTAATTTTAATGCTCTTATTTGTTTCATTTGAACTTGTATTTGAGATAACAAAACAATTTATTCGATAGAGAGCAAGGCAAAGCTACAGATTAAAAAAAAAGAGGCAAAGTTGCAAAGGTGCAAATATTAAAAACATCCTCTTTTACTTAAAGACATCTTCAAATTTGCACCTTAACGACTTTGCCTCTTAATCAAACTATTACTAGTAGTAATAGTAATATAACGGACTAGAGTAGTAATAAGGAGTGTTATAGTAATCATAAGTCGAAGGATAATAATATGTCGGGTAGCTGTAGTAGGAATAGTTATAAGGATATCCGCCGTATCCTCGATAATTATAGTAGCCTCCGCCCCAATTGTTGTTACCCCAATTACCGCCATGTTTATAATGTCCGCCACCGCCGTGATGCTTGCCGCCACCACCGCTATGGTGCTTACCTCCGTGGTGTTTACCGTCGCCACCTTTACCACCATCTTTAGCTAATAAGTCACCTGCCCCAAATAGCATAAGAGAAATTGTTGCTACAAAAAAAGATAGTATAGAAATTTTTTTTTTAACATTCCACATGTAAAAACTCCCTTAAATTATAAAAACTCCTTTTTTTATAAAACATAGTGTAACGCTAAAAAGGCTGATTCCATGGGAATCAAACCTTAATGCGTTACACCATAAGTCTTAAAACCCAAAATAAATTCCAGCTCCAGGACTTGAATTATAATAACTAGGGCTTGTATTATAATAATATGGGTCATAATAAGATTGATTATAGTAGGAACCTCCCCCACTAGAAGGATAACCTGTGTCTAGGTAGAAGTAATTTCCACCACCCCAATCGCCGCCACGGTTCCAATCGCCACCGCCACGACCCCAGTCGCCGCCACGATGACCCCAATCACCGCCACCTCCATGATGACCACTGCCCCAGCTGCCACCACCGTGTCCACCACCGTGACCACCGCCGCCTTTGGCGATGAGCGACGAGGATTCATTGGCCGTTTCTGCTGAAACGGAGCTAACTGTTAAGGGTAATACTGCTACAGAAAATAAAAACGCTAGATGAAATAAACTGGATTTGATCATAGAACCTCCCATTTATAGGCATTTATAGCAAAAATAGCAAAAAATTAAGAAGCTAGTGGAGGAAATCAACGATGCATTAATCCTTAAAGGGATTTTATTTTGAAGTAAAGGTAACAATGTTATTATAGAAATTAGCTACCTTAATAACTTCACTTTATGCTTTGAGTTTTTAACTTCTCAAATTACGTGATTAAATTACCTCACACTAGCAAGTTTTGAGTTGATATAGTATTTTAATCAACCCTTCTTCATATCCTCATTATAACCAAATCGACATGATTAGTCAATAATTTGAAAAAAATAATTATAATAATTATATTGATGTTTAATTTCGAATAAAGTTGAATTATTGTAATTTTCTTTATAAAGAAATGTTAATAGCGAGGCGTAACTTTTATGAGGTCAGAAGACCCCATAAAAGTTTGAAAATCAGATGTTTTCTTGGATTTTTCTTAAGTTTTCTTTGAGCAGGGGATTATTAGGGTAACTTTCAAGTAGATCTTTGGTAAGCTTAGCAGCTAATTCAAAATTCCTATCTTTAAAGGCTTTTCTTGCAAGGTAGGATCTGGCCTCAAGGGATTTATCTGAAATGATTTCATAAATGCTAGTTGCAAGCGCAATATTCCCATTTTCAAACGCTTCTTTTGCTGTCATTTCCTGTACTAAAATCGTAAGGTCAGCGGTTTGATTTTGTTTTGCCGCAAATTCAACAGCTTTTTTATCACTGCGATTTTTTCGAAGAATTTTTGTGAATTCAAGGGCAAAGGATGCCGGAAAATCACCTGGGAAAACATCCATTTTATGAAGCGCTAACGCAGCTTCTGTCCAACCGGCAGCAAGTAGAATGGCGGTAAAAGCCTCTTCACTTTGCATTAAAGCTTTTATATCCTGAGGTATGTGATTGTTAGGCTGATTTAAGCTGACGAGCAGCGGATGATCATTTGTTTGATAGTCGGCAATAGGCGCATTGGCCAAGCCATTTTTTTGAAAAGTTAAAGCTTGTAAAAGAGCAAATTCCAATCCCGGATTCATGGTATTGTCCTTAAAAGGACTTGTTTGAATCAATGTTAAGGCTTTTTCTCGGTCATTTTTCTTTAACGCATCAAGAAGCGATAACCAATAGGTGATTTCATCATTTGCAAGGTATTCTTTGTTTAAAGGAATTTTTATGAATGCGCTTTGATTTACAAATTCTTCAGGCTTCAAATTAATAAGATAGTTAAAAAAAGGTTGTGATTGATGGATCAAAGAGGCATATTGATTCCAATCATTTTTTTTACCATTGATCATTCGATCAAAAAAGATTAAATTTGTTAAAATTTTGTCATGATTTAGATTGTTTGTTTCCTTAACAACTCTTAAGGCTATTTTCCAGGTGTTGATCGCTTCTTTGTATTGTTGCTTGCGTACATACTCTTTGGCAAGCTCATCATAGAGGAAAACAGAATTTGGATTTTGTAAAATTGCTTCTTGGTAGGTTTTAAGAGCAAGATCCCTTTTACCTAAATTTTCAAGGAGTTTAAATTTGTAGATATAAATATCAAGATCGGAAGGATTTTGTTTAGAGGCTTCTGCTAGTAAGTCTAAAGCTTTTTGAGGGTTGTCATGTGCTTGAATTAAAGCCAACTTGATAAGTCGTGTAATTTCTTCTTTTCCTTGAAATTTTTGATTCTCTAAAAACTCATGCCCTTCATCAGGCATCCCGATTGTTATAAGGTAGTCAGCATCAAAAAGTTTCCATGCATCTTCATAATTTTCACGTCCCACCCACTGGCTTCTAAGTTTGTTATATTCCTTGTCGAGGCCATTCATCAAATATGTTTCTGCTGCAAGCAAAGATGCTTTTTCGTTTTTTCGTAAGGCCGTTGGGTATTGTTCATTAATTAGAACAAGCTGTTGTAAATCAAAAGTTTTTTCGCTTGTATTCACCAATAATGAAAGCCATTCAGGGCCCAATTTAGAATCAGAATCTATGGAATCAATATGTTTTAAGATCATTTTTAAAGTGTCTTCATATTTTGCTTTTTTATAATCACTTTCAGCCAATTGCAAATCTTGAAGTTCACTTAATGAAATTTGATTTACTGGTTCTGTATTTAAATTTTCTATGACAGGCCAATAGATAACTCCGAAAAAAGCAAAAAGAGCTGTCATTAGAATAATAGAAAAACCTTTTAAGCCGCGCATGTTGAACCCCCAAGCATCTAAATAAAAGTAATTTTTATACCACTCCAACATTATTTGGAAGCAAATATTGCATCGGCAGGCAGCTTTTGCCTCATAACCCTAGTGCACTGTAAGGTAATTCCGTCAACCGAAAACATCGCCAAAGCCCCTTAGGTTCGATCGATCGAAATCGGGTTTAAATTACAATATTAACCCGATTTGGATCGTCGAACCGCGGCAGCTTTCGCAAAGTTTAACGGGTACGGACTTACTTTACAGTGTACTAGATTAACATTTTTTATAACCTCATTTTAGAGGTTTAGTGTTGTGGGTAAATCCCATGAGTTACTATTATTTATTATTGCCGTCGAGGAACGTAAATCGAAATTGCCGTTAATAAAAGAGATCCATGTTGCAATAATTTGGCCATGTGAATTTATAACTAATTGATAACTACCGGATATATCTTCAATTCCATCAGATACTAGATTACCGGACGTCCAATTCGCTGTTAGAGTAGGACGCATAGCCCCATAAAGATGTGTTATTCCGCCAATAGATTCTGTCCAGACTGCTACAGCATACATATCTAATCCGTTATCTGAAACTGCAAGTATAGGTAGAGACCCTGTTTCTGTGGTTGATAAGGTGACGACCGGTTCAAAGAAAAAAGAGTTAAAATGCTTAGCTTTGGTTTTAATTTCTGTTCCGGAGATTGTATTTTCTTGCCATGCAACTATAATGCTTCCATTAGAATCTATCCTTGTGGATTGGTTGTCAGCACCGCAAATAATATTTGGAATTATTTGGCAAATAATAAAAATAAAAATTAGGTGGAAGTTTTTTTTGCAAGTTTTGTAAATTTTTTCTTGGATGGAATCTAAAATTGTATTCATCATTCATTATCCTTTGTAAATTATTTGATTCAAATAAATATCACTTTTTTTTGTTAATAAAATTTGCATGATTTTTATCATCTGTGATCTAAAGTTCATACTCAATAACAAAATAGCTTCCATTATTTTGGGTGCTAGGAGGTAAACTTGTAGAATCTATTCTGACTGAAATCTGAGTTCCGGCAGCAATCGGTCCATATTCAAAAACCCCAAAAACTCTTGTGTTAGCTACATTATTTCCTGGAGATCCCCAGTATTGGCCCGTTCCGGAGCTTACCCCGTTCAAGTAAAGACGTGTTCTCCATCTTCCGGTTGAGGCAATTGAAAGTTGGATCTCTGTGTAAAATCTGAGATTTCGAATGTTTTTTGAGCAAACAAAGTAATCAGGTGTTGCAGTGCCTCCCTGAAAAACTGTAATATAAGATGTCGCACTTCCAAAAGGGGCCCAAACAGCTGCTACTGTATTAAATCTAGGAGCAGTACCGACACCCCCATTTGCGGACCAAATGAACTCTGAACTTACATTGATAAAGGTTCCGTCTACAGTCCCTAAACTTTCAACTCCTATTCCTAGGAAGCCCGGGGCTCCGGTGGCTCCCGTTGCGCCCGTAGAGCCTGTTTCTCCAGTTGCACCGGTTATTCCTGTCGCACCCGTGGAGCCTGTTTCGCCAGTTGCACCGGTTATTCCTGTCGCACCCGTGGAGCCTGTTGCGCCGGTAGAGCCTGTTGCCCCTGTTGTTGAACAGCATTGTGTTTTTTTTCGATGACACTTTCGATCACAAGACAAAGAAAATTCATCTTCAAATAAATCTACAGAGGGTAGGTTTTGCGCATGAATATTTTGAAATAAAAATATAAATAGGGATAAGAACAAAAAAAGCGCTGTTTTCAGACGGTCAAAATTAAATGGTGAATTCATGATGAAAAATCTCTTTTAGGTTAAAAAAAGAGTCATCTCATAATTTTATTTCTCATTCAATGTTTTTTTAATTTTAGCGTAAAAAGTAAATTCATGAAGAGGAGGGAGCACTGTTTTTAATAGACGTCGCGAAGGTACCGTTTTTTGACGCGAAGCTCTTTTAGGTAATCCTTGGAGCCTGTTTCGTCTAAATTTCCAAATTGAGAAATGATTTGAAGAAGTGTAGCTTCAACATCTTTTGCCATGCGTTTTGCATCGCCACAGACATAAAAATGAGCACCCTCTTGAAGCCAATCAAAAATTTCCTGTCCGTTTTCAAGCATTCGATGTTGAACATATACTTTATGAGCTTCATCTCTTGAAAAAGCACAATCCAAACGTAAGCGGTTTAAAGCTATAAGCTCATTCCAATAATCTTCGTAAAAGAAGTCAAAATTGCGATTCCATTCTCCGAAAATCAGCCAGTTCTTGCCTTTTGCTTGTTTGTGTATGCGTTCTTGTAAAAAGGCGCGAAAAGGGGCAATACCAGTGCCCGGACCAATCATGATAATCGGTGTGTTTTCATCTTCAGGAATTGTAAAACCATTATGAGGGTGAATATAAATAGGAACAGCAAAGTCATTTAATGGAGCTAAATTGCAAAGAAAGTGGGTGCAGACCCCACGACGTAAAAGCTGATTATTTTCATATTCGAGCATTGCAACAGTCAAATGAACTTCATTTCCAACAGCATTTTTTGAAGAGGAGATAGAGTAAAGTCTTGGTAGTAGAGGCATTAAAAGATTGCACAATTCTTGAATTTCAAAGATAGCTTCTTTGTTTTCTTCAAGAATATGCCATAGCTCGTACCTTGCCAAAAATTCTTTTAAGGCTTCTTTTTGATCATCCTGAAAAAGATTCTCTAGCATTGCCTTTTTAACTGGGTTGGTCTGTTTGTTAGCAATTTCCATCAAAAGCTTTTTACTAAATTCAGTAATATTAGCTTTTTCGTTTAAGAAAACCTTCAAAGGCTTTAAGTTTTCACCATTCTTATCGGTGACAAGTTCATCTCCTGTTGCATTCATTGCTTTTAAGGTCCATTCCGCCAGTTGAGGGTCGTTGATCGGGTAAATACCGATGCTGTCGCCGACATTGTAGTGGATGCCAGATCCGCTGATATCGAGGGAAATATAATGAGTGCTTTTTTTAGAACCTAATTTTGAGAGGCGTTTTCTTTCCTTTATTTTTGCGATAAAGGGATTGGTTCTAGAAAATTGTGTTTCGCTTGAGTCTATCATTTTTTTAATTACTTTATTAAATTTTTTTAGTATCTTCCTTTATACCATTATTTGACTTTATGATCAACTTGACTTTGTAATTTTAAGGACTTTTAAATGAATATAGGTGTAATCGCAAATGGTCAGATTTATGATGACGACATAATTTTTGAAAAATTAAAGCTATTCGATCTAATCATCGCAGCCGATGGCGGCGCAAATCACTGTCTTCGCTTAAAAATTAATCCTGATTTAATCATAGGGGATTTTGATTCTATAATTCCTCAAGCGATCGATACCTTTGCAAATGTTCCAAAAATGCAATTTAAAAAAGACAAAGATGAAACGGATCTTGAAATTAGCGTAAAACATGCATTTTCATTAGGGGCAGATAAAGTGACACTTTTTGCCGCAACCGGCAATAGGATGGATCATGCTTTAGTAAATTTGGCTTTTTTAAGTCGCTATCCTGCAAAACTTTTTATAGAAACAGAAGATCAAACAATCTTTGCTCTAGATGAAACGGTAGCTTTTAACTCTTTTAAAATTAAAACACAAAAGCTGCAAACAATTTCATTTTTACCCTTGATAACTAAAGTCGAGGGAGTGACGAGTAATGGGCTTAGATGGGAATTAAATGATGCAGAGCTTGATGAAAATTTTTTAAGCATCTCAAATATTTGTTTAACATCGGAAACTTCAATTTCAATAAAAAAGGGAAAACTTCTCTGCTTCCTCCTTCATTAATTCCTATCTCTTGTTAAAAAAAAGAAACTTGCCTAATAAAGGGAAGTTGACTTCTTAAGAAAAAATAACTAAAATAAAAGCTTATGGAAAAAAAATACGATATCAAAAATATAAGAAATTTCTCAATTATCGCACACATTGATCATGGTAAATCCACTTTAGCAGATCGCTTATTAGAGCTTACCCACACGGTTGCCAAAAGAGATATGCAGGAACAACTTCTTGACGATATGGACCTTGAAAGAGAAAGAGGGATCACGATTAAAGCGCATCCCGTGACAATGCTTTATAAAGCAAATGATGGGATTGTCTATCAGATTAATTTGATCGATACACCGGGACACGTGGATTTTACCTATGAAGTATCAAGATCTTTAGCTGCCTGTGAAGGGGCTATCCTTGTTGTTGATGCAGCACAAGGCGTGCAAGCACAAAGCATGGCAAATGTACACTTGGCCTTGGAAAGAAATCTTGAAATTGTTCCTGTAATCAACAAAATTGATCTACCAAGCGCTGATATTGAAGGGGTTAGAAAGCAAATCGAAGAGTTTATCGGGCTTGATGCCTCAGAAGCTATTGGCTGTTCTGCAAAAACTGGAATTGGAATACAAGAAATCTTAGAGCGCATTATCAAGGTCGTTCCACATCCTAAAGAGCCTGAAGACGATGTTTTAAGAGCTCTTGTCTTTGATTCACATTATGATAATTACCGTGGCGTCATGATTTACGTGCGCGTCATGAGTGGAGAGCTTAAAAAAGGCTCCATCATCAAAATGATGCAAACTGATAAAGTTTTTGAAGTGTTGGATGTGGGGATTTTTATTCCAAAAGAAAAATCGATCGAAAAATTATTGCCTGGCGAAGTTGGTTATGTTATTGCCAACATGAAAATCACATCCGATGTTAAGATTGGCGATACTGTTACACTAGTTAAAAATCCTGCAAAAGAGCCTCTTCCCGGTTTTAAAACAATCCGACCTGTCGTTTTTGCAGGTATCTACCCTGTTGACACGGCTGATTTTTCAGCCCTCCGCGATGCTCTTGAAAAACTACAGTTAAATGATTCGGCCCTTTATTTAGAACAAGAGAGCAGTATGGCTCTTGGATTTGGATTCAGATGCGGATTTTTAGGCCTTCTTCACTTGGAAATTGTTTTAGAGCGTGTTATTAGGGAATTTGACCTCGACATTATTTCGACAGCTCCAAGTGTGATCTATAAGTTTTCTTTAAGCAATGGCAACACTGAAGAAATTGATAATCCGACACATTACCCGGATCCTGCTCAAATTGAAAAAGTTGAAGAGCCTTATGTCAAGTGTCATATTTTAGCCCCATCTGAATATATGGGAGCGATAATGAGTTTGGGTCTTGAAAAAAGGGGAACTTGCGTTAAGACTGAAACAGTCGATGCAAGACGTTTAATGCTTACTTATAAAATTCCATTAAACGAGATCATCATCGATTTTAACGATAAATTGAAATCGATCACAAAAGGTTACGGCTCATTTGATTATGAATTTGATTGCTACGAAAAAAGCGATATAGTGAAGCTTGAAATACGTGTCAACGAAGAACCTGTCGATGCCTTTTCATGTCTTGTTCATCGCTCAAAAGCTGAATCCAAGGGACGTGCAATTTGTGCAAAACTTGTAGAAGTTATTCCGATGCAACTTTTTAAAGTCCCTGTACAAGCCGCTATCGGTGGTAAAGTTGTTGCACGCGAAACCATTCGAGCTATAACAAAAAACGTGACGGCAAAGTGTTATGGTGGTGATATTAGCCGTAAACGCAAACTTTGGGAAAAGCAGAAGAAAGGTAAGAAGAAGATGAAAGAGTTTGGGGTTGGCAAGGTCAATATCCCACAAACTGCCTTCATGGAAGTTCTTAGGGCAGAATAATGAGACCTCTTTCGAAATTTGCTTTGTTTAGAAAAATTAGAATTTTTGGAGCTGGTTTTTTAAAAAATTTTGAGAGAATGTTAGCTATATGGTCGAAAAATTTAGCGAAAAACAAGCCAAAAAAGGCAATTTTAATAGGCAAATGGAATTTTGAAAGAGGTCTGTAGTATGTTAAAGGAGTTAGCATGAGTTTTTTGCTAGAAAAGACTTTGCCAAATGAAATTTTGCCAAAAGAAGTTTTTCATCAAGAACCAACCATTCAATTTTTTAGTCAAGAACAGATGAGTTTGCTTGATCAAACGCGTATTCCAAAGCACATTGCCATCATCCCAGATGGCAATCGTCGCTGGGCAAAAAATGAATCTTTTCATCCAAATGAAGGCCATCATCATGGCGCAGATATTTTGATGGATGTTGTTAATTCAGCTCAAGAGATTGGAATAAAAACACTTACGTTTTATACCTTTTCAACAGAAAACTGGAATAGAGACCCTGATGAAGTTGAAGGGCTTATGTGGCTTATTCAAAATTATCTAAGCGATAAATGTTCTGAAATGATAAAGTGTGGAGTTAAGTTTGATTACATAGGCGATATGAGAGGAGTTTCTACAAGTTTATACCAAACCATTCAAGAGACAAAAAAAGCCACTGCCCATTGCCAAAAAATTGATATGGTTCTTGCCATTAATTACGGAAGCCGCGATGAAATTTGCAGAGCTATCCAATCGATTGCAGCTGACTGTTCAACACATAAAATCCTGACAGAAAACATTACCCAAGAACTCGTTTCAAGCTATTTGGATACGCATAAATGGGGTGATCCGGAACTTTTGATACGTACAAGCGGCGAGATGAGAATTAGCAACTTCTTGCTTTGGCAACTTTCCTACGCAGAAATTTATGTTTCCAATGTCCTTTGGCCAGACTACAGGCCGAATCATTTATTTCAGGCCATTTATAATTACCAGCAACGCGATAGACGCCTTGGAGGCCCTTAAATGTTAGAAAAAATGAGCCATTCCAAACAAAGACTTTTTGTGGGTGGCATTGCAACAATCATCCTATTCTTATTTATAGGACTGTCCTCATACCCTTATTTTCGGCCCTTTTTTGCCTTAACCTTATCGGGTGTGGTTGGTGGTGCGATTTACGAGTATTACAAAATAGCAAGAAATAAAGGTTTCTCTCCACTCGATACCATCGGAATTATTTGCGGTATCGCGTATGTTTTGGCAGTTTTTTTAAGCACCCAGTCAAAAGCTATGGAAGTTCTACCAAATATTGCCTTGGTACTGACAGGACTTATTGTTTTTACCAATTATTTTGTCAGGGGTGAAAATCTTTTTGTAAATACGGCAATTACCTTTTTTGCAATTGCCTATCTTGCTTTACCACTTGCTTGTTTATTAAACATTACGTATTTTTTTCCTGCAGAATCGACCCAAGATGGAAGATGGTGGCTCGTCTTTTTGATTGTTGTTACAAAAATGACCGATACCGGAGCTTATTTCATCGGGAAATCTCTTGGCAAGCATCAATTAGCACCTTATATTAGCCCTAAAAAAACTTGGGAAGGGGCAATTGGCGGGTTTCTTGCTTCTATAATGACAAGTTTATTTATTTATTTCTTGGTAAATTATATCTATGAATTTCCACCGATTAATCTTTCGTTGTTCCATAGCATCTGGCTTGCCGGTGTTTTGAGTGTGATCGCCCAATTTGGGGATTTATCAGAATCTTTACTTAAACGAGATGTTGGTGTTAAAGATAGCAATTCCATTCCGGGATTGGGTGGAATGCTGGATGTTGTAGATTCTCTTGTTTTTACGGCACCTTTAATGTATATTTATTTAAAAGCTGTTACTGTTTAATTTTAAAGGGTTAAAGTTATGATCATTACAATTGATGGGCCTATTGCAACCGGAAAAAGCACTATTGCTAAAAATCTTGCAAGGCAAATAGGCTATATTTATTTTGATACAGGCGCCATGTACCGCTGTATGGCCTATTCTGCCCTAAAAAATAACGTAGATGTCGAAATGGAAGAAACTCTCCAAGCCTTTTTAAAGGACTATAAATTTGATATTAAAATTAAACGTGGCGAAAGATTTTATTTTGTTGAAGATGAAGATGTAACAACCGCAATAAGAGGTGAGGCAGTTACTTCGTTTGTCTCAAAAATTGCAGCCCTTCCATCCGTCCGAGATAAACTCGTTGTCCTTCAAAGAGAATGGGCAGTAGGTGTAAATGCCGTTTTTGAAGGAAGAGATTTAGGAACCGTCGTTTTTCCCGATGCAAATGTAAAAATATTTCTAAAAGGAAACCCTGAGGTGCGTGCTAAAAGACGTTACGAAGAGCTTCTTGTTAGGTTTCCCGAAGAATCTAAAGATCTTACACCTCAAAAAGTCCTCGATGATATCAATAAAAGAGATACCTTCGATATGATGCGCAAAGTTTCACCCCTTTGTAAAGCACCCGATGCCTTCGAGATCGACACCTCAAACCTCACAGTCGATGAAATCGTCTTCAAGATCCTGGAATACAAAGACACCATCAAAACCAAGAAGTAGTAAAAATGTTTCTTTTTGGCATCTTTCGTGCTAAATTTTTCGCCCCTATGTAAATAGGGGGCTTCAAAATTTATCACGAAATCTGCTCAAAAATATTCCATTTTTACCCGTTAGTATAAAATTTGTAGCGTAAACTTTGGCTCTGTAATCCTGAATTTTTTTCGCTAAGGTCCCAAGGAGTTGCTCTCTATCTAACCTATACCAAACGTTAAGCTTAGTTTAGCGGTGTATGGGCTAGGGTGTTAATTTTTGTTCTATTTCACACTTGAGAATCACACGTTTCTAAGTTGTTCATGCTTTTAGCCTATTTAGCTATTGAGCGCTTCAAGGGACGGTTCTCGCATAACTGCATAATTATTCAAAAGTAATTTGACTTATAATTTTATATATTATTTAATTAAATTAAAAAATTAAGCTTGATGAATATGTATAATTACTTTTATAATAATTTGGTAGATTTGAATAAAGCTATAAACTCGCGATGGCCACAAAGTGAAGATGGGGTTTCGAATGGCTACAACGCCCTTCACTCGGTTTATCCCGAGAGCCCGGTTAAAACTGAAGCTACAGACATTATACCCATGCCTGAGATGCCATGCCTTCCTCAAGATATATGGAGCGAAATCGTAAAGCATAGCAAAACTGATTTAGTGGCGTTGGCTTGCGCCAATCAATCGCTTAATAAGTTAGCACAGGATTATGCCAAAAACAACCCGCCGGCTGACTGTTTTGGCGCGAAAGACTGGAAGTATTTTGGTGCAGAACAGACTGTTGCGCATCCTGTTCCATTAAAAATGATCCAAGATTTTGATTCGTCCAAGTGGATGCTCACATGGGTTCCGGAAACGATCAATGGAAAAGAGCTCACATTAAGCAGTATTGACCAATTTGTCAGTGACTTTAAAAATGGTAAAGATGCATTCAAAAGCACATATCAATTTCCGTTAAGTAATAGAGTTATCCATGATAAAACGGTAAAGCCGTTTAAAGCCCATTGGGTCATGTTATCTAGAGATGTTTTGGATGGAACAAGAAATCAAAATTTTGCGACTCAAGAAAAACTCGTTAAGGCAGCAGGATTTGAAATCCCCAACTTGATAGATGCATTAGTAAGCGTTTTGCTGCACAATTTGAAAACAGCTGATTTTATCTATCCTGATGGCCAAAGCGGTCACCGGCGGACGTATACACGTGTTCAGGAGCAAAGTGAAGGGGGCTATCAGATATTGGTTGGCGGCTTTTCTGCCCTCGGTCTTGCTGTCTACTACCCCGACTACTCTGACTATGTCTCTATTGGCGCTTCTTGCGCGCGGAAGTCCATTGGCATTTGAATCTTTGACCATTGGAAAGGTCTTTGGATTTTGTTCTTTGTGCTTTGTTCTTTGGGGATACAAAAATGTTATATTGGTAGCAGAAACCCTTGCGGTTAAAGTTTAGATTTAGAATTAGAAAGATACATGAGCATGCAAAAAAAAGAAAAGACTCCTTTAAAAGATCCGGCGAAGCCGGAAATTTTACAAAAAGGTCTATTAAAAATACTTAAAGAGAGAACTGGTCCCCAATATTTTTAATTAAAAGGTTAAAAATCTTTTAAATGGGATTTTGCTTCTAATGTGAAAATGCCGCTAATGGCTATGAATGCAAACTTTAGATGTCCTTCCCCATCATGTAAAGGGAGTCAGGACAGAGATCGGCACCGTTTGGCCAGACAAGTGTACCAAGTTGCTTATCTAATTTTACGGATTGAAAAAATTCCAAATCCCTAAAAGGATAAAATACAGTTTCAGGGCCATAACCTTTTGAAAATTTTTTTAAATCGACAAGTTTTTGCTCTTTATTGTTAAAAGTTAACTTTAGTTTATATCCTTCAAGATATTCAGATTTTTTTACTAAATGTAACATAAAACCTCAAATAATTACTTTAAACCTTTTATTTTTTCAGGAACTAGACCTTTTTTAGCCATATTCCAACCTTCAATTAGTTCAGATCTATGTAAAAAAGCCCATTGCACTACCAATAATGTTTTAGCTTTAGGAATTTTACCCTCAATCATCTCTAAGGTATCGATTCGAAATACAGCCTTTTGACCACCATAGATTACATGAAAATGAGGAGGGTTATGATTATTGTAATAAAAATAAATTGAAATTCCATAAAAACGACTAATTTCTGGCATTATTTTTTTATCTCTTTATTCTTATTATAAAGGAATTTTTTTTGACTGTCAAAAAAAAAGTGTCAAGTTTTTTTCGTGAAAAAACTTGACACTAATCGTATTAAAATGTGGCTTTTTATTGGTTAACTGGTACATGAACTACAAGATTGTAAAAAAATTATTAAAAGTAATGTTGAAAGTAATTGACATTTATTTTTATAAACTATACGGTTAATTAAAAAAAATATTAAACATGGATGAATATGTATAATTACTTTTATAATAATTTGGTAGATTTAAATAACGCTATAAACTTGCGATGGCCACAAAGTGAAGATGGGGTTTCGAATGGCTACAATGCCCTTCACTCGGTACCAATGCCTGAGATGCCATAACTTCCTAAAGATATATGGAATGAAATCGTAAAGCAGAGCAAATCGGATTTAGTGGCTTTGGCTTGTGCAAGTCAATCACTTAATAAGTTAGTACAAGATTATGCCAAAGACAATCCGCCGGCTGACTGTTTTAGCGCCAAAGATTGGAAGATTTTTGGTGCAGATCTTATGGTTGCGCATCCTATTCCATTAAAAATGATCCAAGATTTTGATTCTCATAAGTGGATGCTCACATGGATTCCGGAAACGATCAATGGAAAAGAGCTTACATTAAGTAGCTTTGATCAATTTGTCAGTGACTTTAAAAATGGGAAAGATGCATTCAAAAGCGCTTATAAATATTCGTTAAGTGATGCTGGTATCAATGATAAAACGGTAAAGCCGTTTAAAGCCCATTGGGTTATGTTATCTAGAGATGTTTTGGATGGAACTCGGAATAAACATTTTGCCACTCAAGAAATACTCGTTAAAAAATCAGGATTTGAAATCCCCCAATTGATTGATGCATTAGTAAGCGTTTTGCTGCACAATTTGAAAACAGCTGATTTTATCTATCCTAACGATTCAAAAGATTACCAGAGGACGTATACACGTGTTCAGGAGCAGAATGAAAATGGTTATCAGATAATTGTTGGCAGCTTTTCTACCCTCGGTCTCCAAGCCGACAGCAACTACAACTATGACAGCCCCCCTATTGGCGCTTCTTGCTCAGCCAAGTCCATTGGCACTTGAACCTTTGACCATTGGAAAGGTGCCTTTCTAATTTTGTTCTTTGTTCTTTGGGGATACAAAAATTTTTATAATTGTGGCAAAAATTTAAAGGTGGATTTTAATTAAGTGATTGGTTATTATAAGGATATAATTATAAAGTTAATTTTTTAAGGGTTTTAATGAATATTTTTTATTGGTTTGTAATTGGATCGTTTAAGATTTATTTTTGTTTGTTTCACCGTCTCAAAATCTATGGTCGAGAGAACATTCCAAAAGGTTCGGCAATCATTGCTCCAAATCACACCTCTTTTTTTGATCCGCCGATTATTGCTGCTAGTTGTGGTGAAGAGGCTACATTTTTAGCAAAAAGCAGTCTTTTTAAACATTTTATTTTCGGACGTCTCATTTCCTGGTTAAATGCCTATCCTGTATCAGGCACAGCTCAAGATATCTCCTCTTTAAAGCTAATTGGTCAGCTGTTAAAGGAAAATAAAAAGGTTGTGATTTTCCCAGAAGGGATTCGATCAGACGATGGAGAGCTTCTACCGATTAAATCGGGAATTGGCATGTTGGCTTTAAGAGCAAACGCTCCAATTGTACCGGTTTATATTCATGGGGCTTTTGAGGTTTGGGACAAATCAAGAAAATTCCCTAAACCTTGGGGTAAGGTCGCTTGTGTTTTTGGAAAGCCAATTAATATGAAAGATTTCGAACAGTTTGGAAAAAAAGAAGCCCAAGAGAAAATCTCTCAGGCGACCGAAAACGAAATAAAAGCTTTAAAAGCCTGGTACATTAAGCATTATACGAAGAAGAGCTGATATTGCCACCTGTTCCTGTCCAGTTGGTGTGGAAATATTTGCCTTTTGGCTGATCTACTCTTTCATAAGTATGAGCGCCAAAAAAATCTCTTTGCGCCTGAAGTAAGTTTGCCGGCAAATCAGCAGATCGATACCCATCATAAAAAGCTAAAGCTGTACTAATGCAAGGAAGGGGAATTCCAAGCGTGGCTCCTGTTGCTACAACATTGCGCCATCCATTTTGTGCAAGTTGTATGGCATCAACAAAGAAATTATCGAGCAGTAAATTTTTAAGGTTTGGATTCTTTTTAAAAGCTTCTTTGATATCACCAAGAAATAAACTTCTGATGATACAACCGCCTCTCCACATAAGAGCGATATCGCCGTAACTTAGATTCCATTTATACTCTGATGCTGCTTGTTTCATCAACATGAAGCCTTGAGCATAGCTCATAATTTTAGCAGCGTAAAGAGCGTCTTCCAATTGATTAATAAAAGCTTTACGGTCTTGGTCAAAATTCGCATTAGGCCCTTTTAATTTTTTGGCAGCCTCGATTCGCTCCTCTTTAATTGAAGAAAGGCATCTTGCAAAAACAGCTTCACTGATCAATGTCAATGGGATGCCAAGGTCTAAAGCGTTAATGACGGTCCATTTACCTGTTCCTTTTTGGCCTGCAGCATCTAATATTTTATCTACTAGAGGTGCGCCATCTTTATCTTTTACAGTAAAAATACGTGCTGTGATTTCAATTAGATAACTATCTAATTTTCCTTTGTTCCAGGTGGTAAAAATTTCTTGCATTTCATTGCTTTCCGCCTTTAAACCTCTTTTTAAAAGATCATAAGTTTCAGAAATAAGCTGCATGTCCCCATATTCAATTCCATTGTGAATCATTTTCACGTAATGCCCTGCACCGTTATCTCCAACCCATTCACAGCAAGGCGCACCATCAACTTTTGCGCTAATGTCCTGAAAGATTTTTTTGACAAGAGGCCATGCTTCGGGGTTGCCACCCGGCATAATGGATGGCCCATGACGTGCTCCTTCTTCTCCACCAGAAATTCCTGTACCGATGAATAAAATCCCTTTTTGCTTCAAATCTTCTGTGCGACGATCCGTATCTGTAAAAAGACTATTTCCTCCGTCAATAATACAGTCACCTTTTTCAAGAAAAGGCAGGCAATGTTCAATAAATTCATCGACAGGCTTGCCCGCCTTAACCATAAGCATCACTTTACGAGGTCTTTTTAGAGTTTTAAAAAACTCTTCAAGAGAATGCGTACCAATAACATCTGTCCCTTTTGCAGGACCATTTAAAAAATCATCAACTTTTGATGTTGTCCGATTAAAAACTGCAACTTTATAACCATGATCATTCATATTTAGGACTAAATTTTGCCCCATGACTGCAAGACCAATCAGACCTATATCAGCATTTCCCATAAAAACCTCATTATTGAAATTGATTAAATCATACGTAAAAAGTCACATATTTGCAATGAGTGTGGCATCTTTTGGTTGAAAACGTTTGGCAGTGTGGGGACGGTTTTCTCATAAGTGCATAACTTTTAATCGAAATTTGAGCTTTATAACTAATGTGGTTCGATTAAAAGTTATGCACTTATGAGAGAACTGTCCCATAACGCTCCTTTAACAGCCAGGTAAGCTGCACTCATTGCAATTGGCTTGCTTTAATTTAGCAGATAAGATTATTTTTACATTCAACTTTAAGGTTTTTATGACACTTCCATTTTTTATACGCATCAAATTGTTCCAAAAAGTAGCAATTGCCATTTTTCTTTTTTTTATGGGACTAATGTGCCTTGTTTTCATTGTTGCCATGCAAAGAACTTCAGGATCGACCGGTCTTGACATGAGCAAAGTGCAGCAACTGCGAGCTAAAGCTTACCGCACCGAAATAAAAAGCCAAGTAAAATGAGTTTGCTTTTGACGATGCTGCCGGTTTATATTTTCGGCAATTTACATTGTATGGGAATGTGCGGACCCCTTGTGATGATGCTTTCAAGGCATAAATTTCGCAATTTTTATTTTTTGGGAAGATTGGCATCTTTTACAATGGCTGCAACTTTGGCAGCAGAATTAGGATCCGTCTTAAACTACTCCTTAAAGCAGTATCATATTCAAGCCACCACAAGCTTTATATTTGGTGCCATGATTTTAGGAGCAGGTATCGTAAGCTTATTAGACTTTAAAATCCAAACTCCGTCCATTTTTAATGGCGTGTTTTCAAAACCGATGAGAAACATCAATCGCTATCTTTCAACTTTACTGCTTCAAGATCTAGCGTTACCTACTTTTATGTTTGGCTTTTTTACGGTATTGCTCCCTTGCGGTCAAACATTGCTTGTTTTTTCAGCCTGTGCTTTAACAGGGGATGTTTTTACAGGGATGATCAACGGATTTATTTTTGCTCTTTTGACTTCGCCCTCACTTTTTTTATGCATGAATGCTCATTTATTTCTTAATAAGTTTAAACATCACTATCGCGCTTTAATAGGCTTCAGCATGGTTTTTATTGGGTTGATTACTCTATGTAGGGGATTTGCAGAAATTGATTTTATCGATCACCTCGTCATAAGCCACGCCCTTCACATCGTCCTCTACTAAATACCGTCTTAGAATCCTTTTTTATATTTTTTTATACATTTTTTTACCTTAAAGAGCGCATATCGTCATTTCTTTTGGAGGTATAAAATGCCTCCAAAAGAAATGACGATATGCGCTCTTTAAGGTAAAAAGGTCAACAGAAGATTTGGAAAAAAGATAACAAAAGCTTTGTAGTTTAAAAAAAGTTATACTTCTTGTGGAAGTTTTTTTGCGTTTGAGACATGATGCGATTAATCAGATTATGGAGCGTCAATGAATAAGAATTCCTTGTTTTTTACGGTTTTTAGACTACTTTTAGGCTGCCTTTTTATATTTTTTATGGCAATGCTCTATTGGTCTTCTAATCTTTTAGAGCAAGATATGAAACGCGTAGAGGACAAACTTTTAAAAATAAATACACGCCTTAACGAAATTAATTTAAAATCTTATTCTGAAACAGCGACTGCAAAAGTTAATGATGATTTAGCAAAAGTTAAATCAAGACAACATATCGATGATTCGTTGCCAAACCTTCTAACAGTGGATCCTTTTTATACTGTAACATTGCCAAAAATGTTGGGAATGGATTTTAAACCGCAAGGCAAAATCCGTTCGGCCTCATTGGGCAAACCTGAAAATCTGCACCCTTTTAGCCAATGGGCCCAAGTGATCCAATGGACCAATATGTGTAGTGTGGCCGTTGCGACAGACAAATTTGGTTTTTATGAATCAATGGCTCCTGATATGGCTATTAAAATGGAGCTACGTGAAAATAAAGAAGGCCAGTCAGAATATTGGATTCATCTTCGAGACCAAGTATTCTTTGAGCCCTTAAGAAATGATTTTTTTTTAAGTGACATTCGTTTAAATCCTCATTTTTTAAAAAAGCATCAAGTTACTGCCCATGATTTTAAATTCTACTATGATGCCCTCATGAATCCACATGTTCAAGAAATGTCAGCTGTCACAATGCGTAAATATTTGAGCGATATTGAGGAGTTTAGGGTTGTTGATGATTTAACCTTTGTAGTGCGTTGGAAAGAAGAAACTACGACAAATGATGGAAAAACAATCAAACGTCCAATTTATGTGGCAAGACTCTTGACGGGAAGTTTTAGGCCCTTAGCATCTTTTGTTTACAAATATTTTCCCGACGGCAAAAAAATTGTAGAAGAGGACGATGGAGTGGATTTTTATCGACAAAATTCCATTTGGGCACAAAATTTCTCAACACATTTTGCAAAAAATATTATTGTCAGTTGTGGCCCTTGGATTTTTGAGGGAATGACCGACCGTCAAATTTCATTTAGGAGAAATCCAAATTTTTATAACCCGCTTGCCGCCTTGACAGAATTTAAAGTATATGAATTTAAACAAGCCATTGAAAGTCTTTGGCAAGATTTTAAAAGCAATAATATTGATAGCCACACGATTCAGCCCGATCAGCTAATCGAATATGAAAATTTTTTAAAAAGTGATCAGTACAGTGCTCAAAAAGCGAACCATAATGAAATATTACGTTTAGACTACGTTGCAAGAAGTTATGTCAATATTCAATGGAACCAGGCAAAACCTTTTTTTAAATCCAAAGAAGTTAGACGTGCCTTGACAATGTCAATTGATCGTCAAAGAATTATTAAACAAAATTTAAATGGCATGGGAGTTGAAATTAACGGCCCCTTTTACCGCTATTCTAAAGCCTATGATGAGTCGATCAAGCCTTGGCCGTTCGATCCCCATGCTGCAAAAATACTTCTTGAACAAGAAGGCTGGTATGATAGCGACGCAGATGGCATTATCGACAAGGAAATTGATGGCAAGCGCGTCCCATTTAGATTTTCCCTCTCCTATTATGTCAAAAATGCCACCGGAAAAGCTATTGTTGAGTACATTTCGACAGCACTAAAGGAAGTTGGAATCGATTGCCGGCCTAATGGATTGGACATTGCCGATTTATCAGCCACCTTTGAAGATAAAAGCTTTGAAGCTCTTTTCTTCATCTGGGGCATGGGAAGCCCTCCTGAAGATCCTGAACAACTCTGGTCCTCGTCCCTTGCAAAAGTTAAGGGATCATCCAATGCCATTGGTTTTCAAAACGCTCAAGCTGACATCATCATTAAAAAGCTTAAAATGGAATATGATCCTGAGACAAGAATAAAACTTTATCATGAATTTAACAAAATCATTCACGATGAAGTGCCCTACACGTTTCTTTACACACCAAAAACATCTTTTATTTATCGTCAGTATTTGCAAAATGTTTTTATTCCCGCAGATCGACAAGATTTGATCCCCGGTGCAGATGTTCAAGAGCCTGAAAACCAAATATTTTGGATAAAAAAATCAGATGTTTAATTATTTGGTCAGACGCTTGATTTTGTTGCCAATCACTTTGTTTTTTATTATTTTGGTGAATTTTATTATCATAAATTTAGCTCCCGGAGACCCAACCACAGTTACAGAGGTAACAGAAGGGGGCGGCGCGTCAAGAAAAGAAGATCGAGGAGCTGCCTTTTCAAGTGATGATCGCTATTTACAATTTCGTGAATTTTATGGTTTAACCCTCCCCATATTATACAATCGATGGCCTTCAATTTCCAAAGTGCAAGTTATTGATACACTTGAAAAGCTTGAAACAAGAAAAGCTAGACCTGATTCACAAGAGGAAATGAGCTTTAAAGAGTATGATGCATTACGCATTTTATTTGGTGATCAAGCACGCTTTATCATGAAGCCTCTTTTAGATGTTATGGAAGATTCTACAGAACCAATTGAAATAAGACGACTTGCCGTCAAATTTTTCATCAGGGGAGGAACACGCCAAGCCTATCTTGGAGGAGATTTAACTGATCAACAAAGGCAATATAATAAAAAAATTGGAAAAGACAATGACTTTTTAAGGAATTTAACACCTTTAAAAAGTGAAAGCCTTGAAGTAACAGAAAAAAAATTCAACGATTTAAAAAAATGGTATGAAGAAAACAAAACATTGTATTATTTTGACCCAACTTTGAAAGAAAAAATTGCCATTTTTTTCTTTGATACAAGGTTTTATCGGTACATGAGTAGGGTTTTTACCTTGGATTTTGGCACAATGCGCAATGATCCGAATAAAACAGTGATTTCGGAAGTCACAAAACGGTTTAAATATTCTTTGACTCTTTCTTTGCTGCCAATGTTGTTTGTATTTTTCTTGTGTCAAGCCTTTGGTTTTCTCATGGCTTTTAAACAAAACCAATTGCCGGATATTGTTTTGAATGTATTTTTCTTAATACTTTTTGCAATCCCCGTTTTTGTTGTCGCACCGTTTTTAATCGAAAAGATTGCCTTAAATGGACATTTTCCTTTTACAAACATTCCCATTCCCTATAACGGCTTTACAAGCCCTGATGCAATTTATTTGAATCAAACATCTTTTCAGCGACTGATGGATGTCGCCAAACACATTTTTCTACCCATTGTTGCCATCATGTATGGAAGCTTGGCTTCACAATCAAGATTATCAAGAACAGCCATACTGGAAGTTATGAGACAAGATTATGTGCGTACAGCATGGGCAAAAGGAGTTGCACCATTATCGGTGCTGGTAAAACATATTGGAAGAAATGCCTCCATTACTATTGTAACAAGTCTTGCAGGCTCTTTTGGTTTAATTTTAGGTGGTGCGCTTATTGTGGAAACATTATTTGAGATCAATGGATTTGGTAAGTTTTTTTATGATGCCATTTTAAATCGTGATTATAATGTGATTATGTTTTCTGCCATTGCAGGATCTGTATTAAGCCTTCTTGGTCATCTTGCAGCAGATATTGCTTACACGCTTTTAGACCCGCGCGTCACCCTTGAATGAGAAACGCAATGAGGGACTTTTTTTACCGCGAAGACCGCGAAGAAGCTAAGGCTTTGCCGCGGGAAGAAACAAAGAAGAAGCTTAGCTTAAATGCACTTTAAGCAAATTAGAGGTCTATTATTAAAGATGAAGTTTTGAACTTAAAATATCTTTTCTTCGCAGCGAAGCTTGCGCTTCTTCGCGCTCTTCGCGGTAAAAAAAATCCCTCGTAGAGGTTTTAAAAAAACTTCATAGAGGTTAAGTCTCTCTTTGTAAAAAATTGTTTAAATGGAGAAGTAGATGTATACACAAACGCTATTTGAAAATTTTAAAAAGCATCGCCTTGGATACTTTTCAATGTATGTAATCCTTCTATTCTGCCTTGTCGGTATCTACGCACCAATACTTGCTTCCAGCAAGCCTTTAATTGTCAATTACGATGGCGTATGGTATTTTCCTCTTTTTCGCTATTTGTTTTTTTCAGGTTTTTACACAAAATCGTTAGATTTATTTTTTAATTTACTGATGTTTACATTCCCTTTGATGTATCTTAACTACATTTTGTTTAAAAATAGAAAAAAACTTTGCCTCACTATTTTTTTGATCATCCTTGGTTTTCAATTTGGTTTATTTTTGTACTTGCTCCTTTCTAAACCAAAGGATCCGGCACAAAATATTTCATTAAGCCAGGCGCGACGAGAAGCGCTTCAAGATGATGTAAAGTTTCCAAGTTTTGCATTTGATTTAAACTACATGACGCCTTACAAAAAATTGAATCTTCTTTTAAATGATAAGCTTTTAAAAAAGCAAAATGATCGATTAAGTGCCTACAAAGATGTTTATGAAGTAAATGCGATGAATCGTTTGATGGAAATGGCTGCAAGAGATAAAAGAGGAGCGCTTTTAAGGCAGGGGGTCGCCTTAAATGATCTTGCTAATTTTGAAGAGTTAAAAGTTATGGGAATAAAAGAGATTCCTGAACATGTCTTGAAAGCTAAAATTCAAATTCCAACTTTATGGAACACAAATCAGGAGAATCAACGCCAAAGAATCGAGCAATTAACTGAGGCGCTTGGTGAGAATCCAAATAATTTAAGTGCAAAAGCTTCTTTAAAATACATTCAAGATCAAAAAAACTGGTTAAATGAGCAAGGGGCAAAATTTGAGTTTCTTCTGATGCCTTTAATTCGTGACTTTCATTTTGAAGATGATGCTGGCGGTGAACAAAACTTAAACCAAACCCTTCCTTGGTGGGAATTAAGCCGAATCAATCGCAAGGATATGCTTTCTGCTCTAATTTTTGGTGTCAGGGTTTCTTTGGTCGTCGGAATTTTGGCCGTCGGACTATCACTTTTAATATCCATACCAATAGGATCTTATTCAGGATATTATGGAGGTACTTTTGATATCATTACAAGTCGTCTTGTAGAAGTGTTGGATGCAATGCCAACATTTTTTATGCTGCTTATGATCATTGCCATCACACAAAGTAAATCCATATTCTTGGTCATTTCAATGATTGGACTATTTGGATGGACGGGTTTTAGTCGTTATATAAGAGGGGAATTTTTAAAACAGCGTAATTTAAGCTATGTTCAAAGTTGCCATGCGTTAGGATTTAGTAATTCTTACATTATGTTTTCTCACATCTTGCCAAATGCCGTCCCTCCTCTTTTAACACTTTTGCCGTTTGCAATGATGAGTGCCATTACAGCAGAGGCAGGTCTTTCGTTTTTAGGCCTTGGTGAGGAAGGCTCAACCTCATGGGGAGTTCTTATGGATGAGGGTAGAAGCGCATTTCCTGCCGAAAGCTACTTGCTTTGGCCACCTGCAATCCTTCTTACCACACTTCTTGTGGCAATAGCGCTTGTCGGTGATGCACTACGGGACGCCATCGACCCCAAAATGCGGTGAGATAGTGTTTCGTGTTTAAAGAATCACAACCCCAATAATTCACAACCAACGTTTATGATTTTTCAACACTTAAATGTTTTTCTAACTCTATGTAATCTCAGGGGTCTTCTAAGTCTTCTAAATCTTCGTGTTTAAAGAATCACAACTTCAATAATTCACAACCGTCTTATAAACCTTTGTGTTCAAAAAAACTCAAGGGTTAGAGACGGGGACGGTGGTCGGGATTTCTTGGGGCAGGCCTGGGTAATATTGGGCAGAAAAGGTCAGTGTGGCAGTCCCTATGAGGTATTGTTTATCCTCAATAACGGCAATTGCCTGATATTGACGCATCGCATAGTCATTTCTGACGAAATCAAATAGCGATGGTGTCATTTGGATTGTTTTAAATTGAATTGTGGCTTCTTTTCCGGGATTTAGTGGAGGCAATAAAATTTTCTCAGTAATGAAAAGCTCACTTTTTGGATTTGCCGCAAGCGGGTCAGGATAAGCAAATCGGACATAGAAATGTCCAGGTTTATTTTTTTCCGTACCTTTATTAGATAGGGTAGCAGAAATGATAATTTCTTTACCGGGCTGAATAGACTTATTGTCTGCATTATTTGCCAATAGCTCAATTTTTGCATCAAGGATTGCCCCTGCATAGAGGTTGATGTTTGAAATGAGAAAAAGGGTAAGTAATATTTTTTTCATGATGTTATTATCCAAAAATTGCTAAAAGAATGTAAAAAATGGCGATCGTGATGGCAGCCCCGATCGGAATGGTGACAATCCAGGAGATGACAATATCCCTTGTTGTTCTTAAATCAAGTGCTTCAATACCACGAGCAAGGCCCACGCCAACAACGGCTCCTACCAACGTATGTGTTGTTGAAATGGGAAGTCCAAGACGTGATGCCAGAACAACAGTTGTTGCAGCTCCAAATTCTGCTGCAAATCCGCGTGTCGGAGTAAGTTCCGTGATTTTACGACCAATAGTTTCAATCACCCTCCATCCCCAAGTGGCAAGCCCTGCAACAACTCCAACGCCCCCTAAGGCAAGTTGCCAGACTGGTATGGTAGCAGATGATGAAATGAAACCTGTTTGAAGCACACTAATTGCGGCTGATAAAGGCCCAATTGCATTAGCAACATCATTTGCGCCATGGGCAAAAGCCATACAGCATGCGGTAATGATCTGTAGGCGACCAAAAATCCTCTCAACGATCGCGTATTCGCGGCTTGTCAATTCAGGATCTTCGTGTTGCTTATAAGCTGAGCTTAAATGATCAATTTCATCGTTTAGCAAAGTTAACTGATAGCGATGAGACCCATTGCTTGAATTTTGTGCCAAAATTAAATGTTTTTTTGCTTTTTCAAGAGCTACAATAACTTCCGGATTATAGAGGTTTTGCGCATCTTTTGAACTTTTTGGCACTTCTATTCCTCTAACCCATAGATAACTTAAGAGTGAGCTTAAGCACGCTACGCCAGTGCCAATTGCCAATGTCTGAAAAAAAGTAAATTGGATGCTAACATGGTCAAGTCCATGGAACATAATCATGACAACCATGATGATCATAAAAATAAAGACTAAAACCGGAGTGTATTTTTTTGCGTTTTGAACAGGTTCCGAGGTATAAAAAATTTGTTTTCTTAAGATGCTGAAAATAAAGTAGGCAACAAGTCCGCCAAGAATAGGGGAGACGATCCAGCTTGCAAAAACAAAAGAGATATTATCCCAGTAAACTGCATCAACACCGCCAACGATGGCTCCAAAACCAATAATTCCCCCAACGATTGAGTGTGTTGTAGAAACAGGCCAACCAAAATAGGAGGCAATTTGAAGCCATATTCCTGTTCCTGTAAGTGCTGCCAGCATACCATAAACTAAAATGAGCGGATTTCCTGTGAAAACCGAAGAATTAATAAGTCCGCTTTGGATAGTGTCGGAAACATGTGATCCAAAAAATAAAGCACCTGTAAATTCAAAAATAGCTGCAAGCATAACCGCTTGTCTAAGAGTTAATGCACCAGAGCCAACAGATGTTCCCATGGCGTTTGCAACATCATTTGCACCAATGTTCCAAGCTGTATAAAAACCGGCTAAAAGAACTAATATAAACAAAATTGTTTCAACTGACATATTAAATTGTGATTCTCCTTAATTATTTAACATCTAACATCAATCTTACGCGACTGGCTAATTTTTCTGAAAAGTTAGAGATATCACCCAATGATTCAAAGATTTTTTGCCAAAGATGAAAAGTGGAATAACTCATTTCATTTTCTGCTTTAAATAAATTTTTAAGCAATTTTCGCTGGATAATGTCAGATTCGTGCTTTTTGTAGGAAACTTCATCAACCATTCCCCTTACCTTAAGAGCTTCAGCGCCTCCAAAAGAGCTTTCTAAAAGTTCATGCATTTCTTTGATAATCAAAGTAGCACTTTTAAAAGTTTCTACGTTTTTATCAAGAAATTCATGAAAATCATTTTTAAATGATTCCAACATTACAATTTGTTTTAGAGTGCATAAAACGGCAGTATCTTCTGCAAGCCCTGCAATTTTATCTTGTAGTCCTAAAACTTCAAGTAAATTTCCACGGTCGACAGGTAAAAAAAGACTTTTAGGCAGATGATTGCGAATATCGTTTTTCATTAGATCAGCTTCATGTTCAAGCTCTGACATGGCATCTGAAATTGTTTGCACTGCTTCATAATCTTTCTTTTCAAGCGCAATAAAAAGAGTTTTAAGAAGCTCAACACATTTCGTCACCTGACTCATATGTGATTGAAGTGGGGCAAATGGAGATCTTCCAAACAAATTTAAGATGGCAGATAGCATAAATACACTCTTTATTTTTTTTTTAGAATACACCATTTCTCGATAAAAGATAAGTCTATTTTTCTTGACCCAGCAAAAGTTTTAGCAACGTGAGCATTCCCTCTTCCAAAAAACTAGAGCTTTCCTTAAAGTAAGTCAACGGATATGTGGTGAAAAATCCTTAAAAAAAATCTAACCTTAAGGAATTTTATGCTGATCTTGGGGATTGATCCTGGCACTGTCATTACAGGTTATGGAATCATTAAGTTTGAATCTAATGAATTTTTTTTAATTGATTATGGTTGCATCAAGCCAAATATTAAAATGAAGCTTACAGATCGTTACTTGTTTATATACAATGGCATAGAAGAATTGCTCGATAAATATAAGCCTGAAGCTCTGGCAGTTGAAACCCAGTTTGTCGGCAAAAATCCGCAAAGCGCAATTAAGCTTGGAATGGCAAGGGGTGTGATTATATTAGCCGCTAAGAAACGAGGAATACCGGTATTTGAATATGCTCCGACAAAAGCAAAATTGGCAGTGTCCGGCAATGGGCGCGCATCAAAGGCTGAAGTGCAAAAAATGGTGCAGCTTTTATTAAAGCTTACAAAAATCCCAACTCCAGAAGATGCTGCTGACGCTTTAGCCATTGCTGTTTGTCATGCCAATTCCATGCGCTATCATCAACTTTTAACTACGGAAATTTAATGTTTGCATACATCAAAGGTCTTCTAATCGAAGGTTCTGTTTTAAATGTAATTATTGAAACAGCAGGAATCGGATATAAAATTAATACCCCCGTAAGCCTTTTTTCCAAACTTCCGCCATTAAATGAGCAAATTTTGCTGCACACATCGTTTGTTGTTCGCGAAAATTCTCAGAGTCTTTATGGGTTTTTGTCTTGGCAAGAAAGAGATTTATTTGAAGCTTTACAAGGCGTAACAGGGATTGGGCCAAAAGTAGCTCTTGGTATTGTGGGTCATATTACAATGAAAGCACTACATCTTGCCGTTAGTCAACACGATATTATTACAATTTCTAAGATTCCAGGAATTGGAAAGAAAACAGCAGAACGTTTAATCATCGAAATGCGAGATAAATTAGCTTCATTCTTTCCAAATAAAGAATTTGCAGATTTGATGATTCAAATGCCCATCGATTCAAAATCCCAGCAAGTAAACGATGCAATGAGTGCTCTTATCAATCTTGGCTATAATCAACTGACGGCCCAAAAAGCAATCAAAAAGACCTTGAAAGAGGGTGAGTCCACAGATCTTGGCGCTCTAATCACCGCCGCCCTGCAAAACATCAGCTAATAAATTTGTACCGTTGACTTTAGCTCGCAATGGTTCTACAGGCTTTAGTCTATTGTTTAAATTGTTATAAAGCAAAATGGGTTAAAACCCATTGAAAAAGCGCCTGGCTAAAGCCTACAGTACAATTATGCTATTCGTAAGCCAAAATCAATGCTTTGGCAGTGTTAGAAATGATAAAGTCCGGCTCATTCTTCAAGATCTCGACAAGCCTTAAACCTTCTTGCTTTTTTCCCATCATGAAAAGAGCTTTGGCAACATTTATTAGAGTAGGTCCATGATCAGCTTCAATAATGAGTGCTTTTTCAAAATATTTTAAGGCTTTTTGCGGCTCATTCAATTGCAAATAAATAGCCCCTAACGTTTGCGCATCATAGGCATTTTCACTATTGAGTACAATTAAAGCTTCAAAAATAGGTTCTGCAATTTCATATTTTCCTTGGCGAATATAGGCATAGGCAGTATTTCGAAGATCATCCAGATGATCTTCGTTCCACCCTAGTTTTTTTTGCCAATCTATGCGACTCATTTGTTATCCTTGTAAAAACTGCCCTTTTCGACCAAAAATAAATCCCATCCATTCATTAAGAATTTCAATTTGTTTAAAAAATCGTAAAAGCTTTTGTTTTTCTTCTTCTTCTTCCTCGGTGTCACTTGATATGCTTTCTATAAAGCTAAATAAGGCTGCTTGTTCATCGATAGAACCCATACTGGCTGCAACTCTATGAGCTGCAAATGGAGAGCGTCTCAGTTTACTTTTTGGTGCAAAGAAATAAGCCCAAGGCGCATTCAATGGAACGATGCCAAGAAGAATATCAAGCTGGGTCAACTCAGGGTTTAAATTCATCACCTGCGTTTGTGGCGGAATTTCCTGTGCTTGCTGGAGCCTGAATTGCTGATTGATCTGCTCAACCATTACCTGGCGTTTTGCATACAAATCATAAATACTAATATCAAGCTTGTCTATCGTTGTCATAAGAACCTCGCAATAAAGGTAAAACCCTTGTCTTCATTTTAGCAAATTTTCAATTATTTAGTTACATAAAACTATTTATAATCCTTTCTTTGCTGAACTCTTACACCTTGCACGAAAAAACTGTTTTAATTTAGAGCTAAAAACTGTATAGTTATAATTTTTCTTAAATTTAGAGAATATAATTTTATGACACATCCACATATTTCCGTTTTATTAAATGAAATTTTAAGTTTTTATGAAGATCGGCCTATCCGCTTTTTTGTCGACGGGACTCTTGGTGCAGGCGGACATTCTGAAGCAATTTTAAAAGCCCACCCTGAAATTGAGAAGTTGATTGGAATTGATCAGGATGATTTAAGCTTGGCAACAGCTAAAAAAAGGTTGGAGCCTTTTGGCGATAAGGTTGTCTTTATAAAAGGCAATTTTGAGGATCTCGACAAATATCTTAAAACAGCAAACATTAAGCATGTTGATGGAATGCTTTTTGATCTTGGAGTTTCATCCATGCAGCTTGATATTGCAGAAAAAGGATTTAGTTTTTCAAAAGATGGCCCTCTTGACATGCGTATGAATCAAGATTCACAACTAACCGCGGCAGAAATTATCAATACATGGTCTGAAAAAGAGATTGGTAGAGTTTTAAGGGAATATGGCGAAGAAAAATATTGGAGAAAGGCAGCTTCTGCAATCGTTTTAGCAAGAAATGAAAAACTAATAAAGACAACAACAGAACTTGCCGATCTATTAAGACCCTTATTTTCCTGGAAGAAAAAAGGTGTAAATCCTTTGACACTTATTTTTCAAGGCTTAAGAATTGCTGTTAATAGGGAACTTGAAGTGTTGGAAAAAATGATTCCCAAAGCATTGGAATCTCTTGGAAAAGGTGGCAGATTAAGCGTTATTACCTTCCATAGTTTGGAAGATCGCATCGTTAAAAATCTTTTTCGTTTTGAAGCAAGTGATAAATTTGATACAGTGGGTCTTGGAGGTGTTTTTAAAGACAAGGTGCCTACCATTAAAATTTTAACAAAAAAACCTATTCCTCCATCTGATGATGAAGTGAAAATCAATCCAAGAAGCCGAAGCGCTAAATTGCGGTGCGTTGAAAAGGGATAGAATGGCAAATCGACAATTCAAAAATGAAACCGGAGCTTTTATCTATGTCAGGTTTGCTTTTTGTATTTTTATTGCAGGACTGACCCTTTATCTTTATATTGATGATTTAAATAAATTGACAGGTTTAAGGCTTGCAATTCCTGCATTAATCAAAGAAGTAAAAAGCATCCATGATGAAAACATTCAACTACAATATGAAATTGAGCGTTTTGAAAGCCCGATTCACTTAATGGAGCTACTTAGAAAGCCCGAATTTAGTCATTTGTCCTATCCTTATGTAAAAGATGTTCACATTTTGAAACGCTCAAAAGAGTCTAAATCAAACGAGTTCAAATAATGGGAAGTAAAAAGCGCTTAACATTTGTTGCCCTTTTCATTTTTTTCTGTTTTTCGGGGCTTATTGCAAAATTTTATAAAATTCAAATAATTGAGGGCGAAAAATGGACTGCAAAGGCTAATAATCAACATTATTTTTTCGTTAACGAACCTTTTTTTCGTGGCCATTTTTTTTCAAACACTCTTTTAAATCGAAGGCACCCTGAAAAGCCACAAAGTTTTGTAATAGATGTTAAAAAATTTCATTTACATATCGATCCCTCTTCCATTCCTGCTCTGCATCGTGATTCGATTGCAGATTATTTAATTACGCATCTTCACTTGACGATAGAAGAGGAGATGGATTTTAAAAGCCATTTCCACCAAAAAAGCCGTAACCGCAAATTAGCCATGTGGCTTGACAAAGAAACCAAAGATTCTGTCATGGAATGGTGGCTGACCTTTGCAAGAGAGCATAAAGTTCCAAGAAATACTCTTTTTTTTGTTAGCGATTACCAACGCTCCTACCCCTTTGGAAAACTTTTGGGGCAGGTATTGCACACAATTCAAAATAAAAAAGATGAAATTACAGGGCAGGGGATACCGACAGGTGGTCTTGAGTCGCAGTTTGATCATTATCTAAAAGGAAAACCTGGTAAAAGACGCCTCATGAGATCTCCTCGCAATTCCTTTGAGATGGGTGAAGTCATATCACAGCCTGAAAATGGAGCCGATATCTATTTGACGATCAATCATAATCTACAAGAAATTGCAGAAGATGAACTTGCAAAAGGTGTCAAGCAAGCAAGGGCAAAATCCGGAACTGCCGTCATGATGGATCCAAGGACTGGTGAAATATTAAGCCTTGCACAGTATCCTTTTTTTAATCCACCAGACTATAAACGCTATTTTAACGATAAAGAACTCATTCAAGAAACTAAAGTCAAAGCCATTACCGATGCAAATGAGCCGGGCTCTATCATGAAACCTGTAACTTTAGCTATTGCCATGGTGGCAAATGAGGTTTTAAAAAAACGTGGCGAAATGGCCCTTTTTAATCCCGATGACAAAATGCCAACATCAGACAGTCATTTCCCTGGGCGCTCAAAACCCTTAAAAGATACCCATTTTCATCAGTTTTTGAATATGGACATGGCTTTGCAAAAATCTTCCAATATTTACATGGCGCGCCTTAATGAAAAAATCATCGCAAGATTGGGTACGGATTTTTATCGCTCTTGTCTCGTCAATATTTTTGGAATAGGAAAAAAAACAGGGATTGAGCTTCCCTCGGAAACAACAGGGGTTTTACCTGTTCCCGGAACAAAGCACCCTAATGGAACATTAAAATGGAGCGTTTCAACACCTTATTTGATGGCAATTGGCCATAACATTCAAGTGAGCAGCTTGCAGCTTTTAAGGATTTATGCCGTTTTTGCAAATGGAGGCTATCTTGTTCAACCAACACTTGTACAAAAAATTGAAAAAACCCATATTGATGGTACCAAAGAAATTCTTTTAGATAATAGACAGAAAGAACGCATCAATACTTTTCCAAAGGTTTTGAATAAAGATATTGTTCAACGTGTTGTAAGAGCTATGAAATTTGTGACAAAAAAAGGGGGGTCAGCCCCTCTTGCTGATGTGAAAGGCTATACTGAAGCCGGAAAAACAGGAACGGCTGAAAAAGTTATCAATGGTGCCTATTCGCAAAAACATTACTGCTCAAGTTTTGTTGGATTTGCACCTGTTAAAAATGCGGCTTTTGTTCTTGTTGTCACAATTGATGAGCCGGAATATGGTTATTTACAGGGTGTTGGGATGCAGCATCATGGGGGTCGGTGTGCCGCACCAGTTTTTCGTGAAATAGCAAGAAGGAGCCTTGAATATCTTGGAGTTACACCAGATGATCCCCATGGGTATCCTGTAGCTGATCCACGTTATGATTCAAAAAAAGCAGATTGGATTGCAGAAACTGAAGATTTGAAAGAAATGTACGATAAATGGAATAAGCAGTAACTGCGACAAGTAGTATTTCATTTAAATTAAATACAGTGCTAGCATATGCAGATCCCACTGGAAAGTGAAAAGTTTCTGACTTTTTTACCAGTGAGACAGTGAGAAAAAGATGAGGTAAGTGAGGGACACTGTATACATAGCCTCTCACTGTTCTCATGTATTTCTCATTGACTCACTGGTAAAAATTATAGAGGCTATATTAATAGAAAGTGTGATTTAAAAAATGAAGCAAGAGACTTATAGCGATAAATGAATTGGAGAAATAAATGAAACTTAAAAAATTGCTAAAAGATATTCCTATTAAAGAAATTCGAGGATGTAACGACATTCTCATAACCGGTATTTGTTCAAATTCAAAATTGGTGTCTCCTGGTAATTTATTTATTGCAAGAAAGGGCTTAAATGAACATGGTGAAAAATATATAGCCGAAGCAATAGCTGCAGGAGCTATAGCTATTGCTACAGATATTGTAAACCCTTTTTTAAAAAATGTTACTCAAATCATTCATCCTAATGTTGCCTTAATCGAAGCTATGCTTGCAGCAAATTATTATCAATTTCCAAGCGATGAGCTTTATATGGTGGCAATTACAGGCACGAATGGTAAAACCACGACTTCCTTTCTTGTCAAACATCTTTTAGATAGGTTAAAAAAGCCAAGTGGTTTGATCGGCACCATTGAATATATTATGGGAAATCATCGATATCCGGCTACAAGAACAACCCCTGATGTAATTACCAACCATAAAATGTTGAGAGAAATGGTTTTACAAAGTTGTAAAGCTTGCGTGATGGAAGTTTCATCACATGCCCTTACCCAAAATAGGGTTGAAAATATTCATTATGATGTGGCCATTTTTACTAATTTAACATTAGATCATTTAGACTACCATGAAACAATGGAAGCGTACGCTCTTGCAAAAAATAAGCTCTTTTTAACTCATCCTTTAAAAAAGGAAAGAAAGAAAATAGCTATCATTAATGTCGACAGTCCATGGGCCGCAAAAGTTATAGAAGGCAGTACTTTTTCCAAATTGACATATGGAATTGAAAATCATGGCGGAATCGATGTGAAAGCTGAAAATATTCAACTTTCAAAAGAATCAACCTTTTTTACTTTGGTCTATCAAGGTAAAAAATACCCCTGCAAAAGTCATCTGATAGGCAGATTTAATGTTTACAATTATTTAGCCGCAATTTCGGTTGGTTTATCAAAGGGTGAATCTGTTGAAAAACTGATCGATATCATGTCAACAGCAACAAGCCCCTCAGGTCGTCTTGAACCTATTCCGAACCGAATCAATCGTACGATTTATGTAGATTTTGCCCATAGCGATGATGCGCTAAAAAATGTTTTAGAAAGCTTAAATGAGCTCAAAACTAAAAAAATCATTACAGTTTTTGGTTGTGGTGGAGACAGGGATTCAACCAAACGAGCTAAAATGGGTGCAGTTGCAGATAAGTTTTCCGATTTCACAATCGTGACTTCAGACAATCCAAGATCTGAAAACCTTAGTATTATTTGTGAAGATATTTGCAAAGGCTTTACAAATAAAAAAAATTATGAAATTGTCATTGATCGAGCCTTAGCCATTCAAAGAGCAGTCGATTTAAGTGAGGAGGGGGATATTATTCTTATTGCCGGAAAAGGTCATGAAGCGTACCAGATTTTTGCCCATCACACAATTGAATTTGATGATCGAAAGGTTGTATTAGAAATATGCCAAAAACTAGAAACCCAAGCGGAACTTACTTTATGAAATTTATTCTTTTCCCTCTTTTTTTTATTTTAATGCTGTTTTCTAGTTGCCAAACAAAACGGGTTGTGGAAAGAACTCCTCAGTTAGAATTTATTGCAAATAGATCAAAAAATGAGGAAATAGTCTATTCAAGCTATTTTAAACCCTATACTAATTTAAAAAATCAATTAATCGTAATTGATGCTGGACATGGTGGTGACGATGTAGGAACAAGCTCTTCAAGTACACCTAAGTATCAAGAAAAATCTTTAAACCTATCTACTTCACTTTTCTTAAAAGATTTTTTGCAAAAGATGGGCTATACGGTAGAAATGACAAGGAGCAACGATACTTTCATTCCACTGGTTACAAGGAGCCTTATTGCAAACAATTATAACCCCCGCCTCTTTGTCAGCGTCCATTTTAATGCTGCGTTAAGTGAGCAGCCGGAAGGTATAGAAGTATTTTACTTTTCTTCAGATGCCAACAAGGCTAGAAGCTTGCAATCTAAAAAACTTGGGGAAACAGTTTTAGGGCGTATCATTCAAAAAACAAAGGCTAAGTCCCGAGGCTTAAAACATGGTAATCTTGCTGTCATCAGGGAAACAACCATGCCTGCCATATTGGTTGAGGGTGGTTTTATGACCAACAAAAACGAAATGGAAAAGATCAAGGATCCGGCCTATATCAAACAATTGGCTTATGGTATCGCTCTTGGCATCGATGACTACATAAAACAATAATTGCATCCTTTATCACTTTTTAAAAAAGATATACAAATAATATCAGCCATTAAAAGCTTTTTACCCATCACACTGATTATCATTCTTATTGTAATTTCTTATTTTACAGGTCTTGCGCGTCATTTGACTTGGGATAACTTTGAAATGGTTCGCTCTGTTGCCATGGAGTATGTTGAAAAATATCCCTACACAAGTCCAATAATCTATGTGGGAATTTATGTCATCTATGCTTCTCTAGCATTGCCCGGTATATTACTTTTGACAATCCTTAGTGGTTTTCTTTTTCCACTTCCTTTAAGTACATTTTATGTGATTTGCTCTGCTACATTTGGTGGTTCTATTCTTTTTTTATCAACCAGAAGTGCCTCAAGAGATTTCCTATGTAAAGAGGTAAAACTTTGGACGTTAAATTCATTTTTTATAAGTCTGCAACATCTTTAGAACTATTTTTTTTTGAATTTTTTCCATATGATTGGAGCTAAAGCTATTGTACCCAGTAAGACTAATGCAATTTTTATTTGTGCATTAAAAATTGTAGCGATAGAGAAAGTTTCATTATTTTCTAGAATTCTTTCAAAACCTCCTCCGGCAATTGTAAAAACCAGAGTGCCCGGAAAGATGCCAACTAACGTCGTCAACACAAAAGTGATTAATGAGACACCAAAGAAAGCAGAGGCAATGTTAACAAGCCAAAATGGAAATAAGGGAACAAATCTTAAGAAGAGTAAATAGCTGACTGCATTTTCTTGAAAACCTTTTTCCATTTTTTGTAAGAATGGCCCAGCTTTTTTCTTTAGTATCTCTTTTAATGCCGTTCGAGCAGCTAAAAAAATGAGAGTTGCCCCAAAAGTAGCTGATAGGACGACATAAATTGTACTAAAAGGTTGTGGAAATAAGTAACCACCTAAAAGAGTTAAGAAAACAGCCCCTGGAACAGATAATGTGGTTGAAATAATATAAACAAGACAAAATGCGATCGGTACAACAATAGGGTGCATCTCTACAAATGTTTTTAAACTTTTGTGGTACATGCGAAGATAATCAAGGGAAAGATATTGATAGACTCCTGAAAAATAAATGGAAGCCATCCCTAAGAAGATAATGAGAATAGGCAAATATTTTAATACATTCTTGTTCATTTTTTTCTTTTAAATAGTGGCAAAATGGTTTGTGTTAACCATAAATCTGCCGCTTTTCTTAATGCTCCGTTATATGTAGGATAAGGATGTATAAGTGCTGAAAGTTTGCGTAGTGGAATACCTGCATGCATGGCCAAACTAATTTCACCTAACATTTCTCCTGCACGTGGTCCAACTATTGTGCAACCAAGAATTTTACTGCTCCATTTTTTTGTCACAATTTTGACAAAACCTTCTGTTTGACCTGTCGTGATGGCTCTATCAACTTTGCTAAACGGTACCGTATACGTTGCAATGTTATAGTGTTGATTTGCTTCTTTTTCTGATAATCCAATGCTTGCAACTTCAGGATCAGTGTAGGTTACGCGTGGTATAGATTGAGTATTGTCGATTTTCTTCTTGAAAGGAAATGGTAGAATTAGTGAAATAAGCACACTGCGAGCTTGATTTTCTGCCCAATGAGTAAAAAATGGCGTACCGATGACATCGCCTACAGCATAGATGTAAGACTGATTCGTTCGGCCGTAAGCATCTACCGGAATGCCTTTATCGGTGTAATTTACACCGGCAGCCTCTAAATTCAATGATAAAAGATTAGGTTTTCTACCGACTGATACAAGAAAAGCTTCAGATTCAATTTTTTGTCCATTTTCAAGGAAAATGTGGAATTGACCATCTTGATGTGTGACTTGTTTCACGCCAATCCCTAAATGTAAAGACATGCCTTCTATTTTAAATCGATTGGCAATCACTTCCTGTGCACCAGCCTCTTCTTTATTCAATAGTGCAGTATGAGAATGAATGAGTGATACTTTAGAACCTAATCTTAAAAAAGCTTGGGCAAGTTCACAGCCGATAGGCCCACCACCCATCACAACAAGACTTTTGGGAATTTCTTTTAGTTCAAAAATGGTTTCGTTTGTCAAAAAAGGCGTTTGATTAAGGCCTTTAATGGGTGGAATATAAGCCGAGGATCCTGTAGCAATAACGATTTGATTAGCTCTAATCATTTTGTCATTAACTCGTAGAACATGGGGGCCCTCAAAACTGGCTGTACCCGTCAAAGTCTCTAACCCAAGCTTATTCAAAGCATCAGGATCTTCATGAGATCGAATTTCAGCTACAATATCTCTTACTCTGCAAAGAGATTTATTAGCTTGTATCATTTGAGACGAAAATTCGATGCCAAGATCTTTGCCTTCTTTTAGAGCAGCAGAACAATGGGCTGAAGCTATTAGCGATTTGCTAGGAATACAACCAAAATTTGTACAATCTCCACCATAATTACCCTTTTCAATAAGCAGAACTTTTTTTCCGGCTTTAGTTGCGCCTACTGCAACCACTAATCCTCCGGCACCGGCTCCAATGACTACAATAGGATAAGATTTAGCGTCTGAAGAATGAATCATTTCGCACCAAATTTTAAGGATGCAGAATCCATGCAATAGCGTTTGCCGGTCGGTTGTGGTCCATCGTTGAAAACATCACCGAGATGCCCTCCACAGCGACTGCATGAGACTTCAGTTTTCTTAAAAAACCAACCTTCTTCGGTCAAAGTGATATTTTCAGGACAGATAGGTTGCCAAAAACTTGGCCATCCGGTACCGGAATCGAATTTTGTGTTAGAGCTGTAAAGTGGAAGTTCACACCCTGCACAAATATAGATCCCTTTTTCCTTATGATCATGATAAGCATTTTTGAAAGGAGTTTCAGTTCCACCTTTTCTCAAGATGGCAAACTGCTCAGGGGTCAGACGGTCTTGCCATTCTTTTTCGGATAAAACCAATTTTTTACCATCAAATCGGTATTCAGGTAAACAGTCCTTTTCTGCAAGATTTGTCGTTGATTCCCCAAAAACTTGAGAGGGCCCTTGAAATATAGCTAAAATGCTAAAAATTAACATCATGAAATTTTTTATCAAACACCCCGTATTGGTTTTAAAATTAATATTGTCTTTTTAATGCCGATTGTCAAGAGTAAAAAAAACAAGGGGAGGTATTTATGACAACGATAGCCTATAATTTTTTGTATGTATTAACATGTTTTTTTGCTTTTTTTGCACAATTGGCTCATGGGCAAGAAAAACTAAACGATGGTGACACATATGAATACGCAACGTTTGCAAGTGGCTGTTTTTGGTGCACGCAGAGTGACTTTGAGCAAGTTAGAGGAGTGATTTCTACAACACCTGGCTATACCGGAGGAGAAAAAGAGAATCCAACTTATAATGAAGTTTCAGCGGGTGTAGGCGGTCATGTAGAATCTCTTCAAGTTAAATATGATCCGAAGGTTGTTAGTTATCAGCAGTTATTAGATTTCTATTGGCTGAATGTTGACCCAACACGAAATGATGGTCAATTTTGTGATAAAGGAAGTCAGTATCGACCGGTGATTTTTTATCATAATGAAAATCAGAAAGAATTGGCCGAAAAATCTAAAAAACAATTGATTCAAGCTAATCAAATACAACCGATATTAGTTGAAATTTTACCTGCAAAAGCTTTTTATCCGGCCGAAGAATATCATCAGAGTTATTATAAGAAAAATCCCATTCGTTATAAGGTTTATCGATACAATTGCGGCCGAGATGCACGCTTGAAAGAAATTTGGGGTCAAATTAAATCATAAAAGTTATAGATTGTGAAAATTGACCGGATTGAATAAGCTTGGCTTAAATTACTATTCAAAGGGAGTCTACAAAAAAAATGATTGATAGTTACTATCGTCAAGTGTATCAAAAAGTTTGCATTGAACCCATCTTGCCTTTTTTTAATAAGCTTTCTCCTCAAAGAATTACCCTATCAAGTTGCCTTCTTGGTCTAATGGTTTGTCCTTTAATCATTTATGATTTAACTTCGGTTGCTTTTTTTGTGTTATTGTTATCGGGTTTTCTTGATACTCTTGATGGATCTGTTGCACGCTATTTAAATCTTGTCACGCCTAAAGGTGCTGCCTTAGATATTGTTTGCGACCGTACGGTAGAATTTGCTGTGATCTTAGGTCTTTTCTTTGTAGATGCCAATGAGCGCGCCCTTCCAAGCTTAGTAATGCTTGGTAGCATTTTGCTATGTATCACAACATTTTTGGTCGTTGGCATATTTGTTGAAAACCAATCGGTAAAAAGTTTTTTTTATAGTCCCGGTCTGATTGAGAGGGCAGAAGCTTTTATATTTTTCTCTATCATGATTCTGTTTCCTTCTACTTTTATGGTTGCAGCTTATCTATTTTCAGCATTAACTTTTTTTTCAGCGATTTTTCGATTTTGGGAATTTATGAAGCGTTAAGCTATAGATGATAAATATTCAAACTTTTGACAGAAAATGTGCGAGGGGAGTCAGTTTTGGAATTCAAAACTGACTCTTAAGTCGACTTAAACGATACTTCTTTCAACCATGCCGATTTGGCGTCTTAACATTTCATCACTCGATAATTTCTTCTCAATATTTTTGCAAGCATGCAAAATTGTTGAGTGTGTTTTACCAAATGATGCACCAAGCATCTGCAACGATTCATTAATAAGTTTATGAGCTAAATACATCGCCACTTGACGAGGCAATGCAACTTCTTTTGTGCGCATCGTGCCTTTTAAATCACTAATACGTACTTCAAAAATTGTAGCGACACTCTTAAGAATTTGTTCCACAGAGATTTTTTGCTTCGGAGCATGCTGAAACATTTCTCTTAATGTTTTTTCAACAAGTTCCTCAGTTACCGGCATATTAAACAAGCGGCAATGAGCGCATAGTCGGTTGATTGCTCCTTCAAGCTGGCGAACGTTATTAAAAATATGTTCAGCCATGTAAAAAGCGACTTTACTTGGAATGTCTAGTCCTTTTTGCTGCGCTTTATGTTGAAGGATTGCAACTCTAGTTTCAAGATCCGGGATTCCAACGTTTGCAACAAGACCCCATTCCATTCTGGCAATCATACGTTCTGAAAGCTTTAGTTGAGATGGTGGCTTATCACTTGTAATTACAATTTGCTTATTTTGGTTAATAAGCGTTTCAAATGTATTACAAAACTCTTCTTCAAAATTTAAACGATTTTGAAGGAATTGGATATCATCGACAAGTAGTATGTCAATATCAGATCTATAATAACGCTTCATTGCGTCAACTGATTTGTTTCTTAAGCTATCAACTAAATCATTAATAAATGCTTCAGTTGTGATACATTGTACACGTAGTTTTTTGTTATTGTCTCTAATATGATGTCCAATACTATGGAGTATATGGGTTTTTCCAAGACCAACACCACCATGAATGAATAGTGGGTTATAAGATTGTCCGGGTCTTGCAGCAACGCCAAAGGCAGCCGATTTGACAAACTGGTTTGTCGGTCCTTCGATAAACTTATCAAATCGGTAGTTATCATTTAGTCTGACTTGAGGAATGTGAGGTGTAGAATTGTCAATTATTTCAGGTGTAACGGCAGGTTTTACAATCGTCACTTTTTGCACTGGGGCAATAGTAAACTCGATGGCAGGTTCGCCGTTTAAGGTCACAGGTAAAAATGCACAAAGATCTTGCTTGTAATTTGAAAGAAGATATTCTTTAACAAACACGTTTGGAATTTCTAACGATATAGAGTCTAATGTATATTTTAGAACTCTAATTGGGCTTAGCCAATTGCCAAATGCAGTAGCAGAGCTACGATTTTTAACATATTGAAGAAATAGATTCCACGCGTCACAAGTATGGGGATCATGCATAGTTTCGGCCCTTTTTAAGTTATAAACAAAGTTCCCACAGAGTAGTCTGGGGGTTTCTATGTTGCGGTAATTTAACATTTGATGATTCTCTTTCGCAAGTAAATTTCGGAAAAAAAATGGCTCAAATCTTTAAAGCCTTGCAAATCAGAAGAAGAAGAATGTAAATAAAAATTTTAATGTGAATTGAATAAAACGTCCTTTTCAACCTAATTCACTAAGTTTCTTATAGATGCGCTTTTTAGTTGAATTGTTCATAAGCGTAAATCAATGTGGTTGAACAAGTTAAACAGTGAAAATGAGACTAATTTTTAGTTTCTTTTCATTTTTAGCCATTTTGATTAGACTGGCAAATCTTAAACATTGGAGAGTTATGAACAATTTTATCCCATATACAAAGCAATCTATCAACACCCAAGATTTAGAATGTGTCGTTGACGCTTTGAAACAAACTTTGATCACAAGAGGGCCGATTGTTGAATCTTTTGAAAAGGCTGTGACCGATTACACGGGGGCTAAGTATGCCGTTGCTTTCAATAGTGGAACAACTGCCCTTTACGCTACTTGCTTTGCAGGAAAAGTAGGCCCAAATGATGAATGCCTCACGACACCCAATAGTTATGTAGCAACGACCGGCTGTGCAGCTTTTTTTGGTGCCAACCCCGTATTTTTAGATATTGATAGGAAGACCGGTAATCTTGACTTAAAAAATATGCAATTTAATTTAGAAAAAAAGAAATCAAGGGGCAAGACTGTCATCATTCCTGTTCATTTTAGCGGTATCCCTGTGGATATGGAAAGATTGGAGCGAATGATTCAAGATCCTAATACCTTGGTCATTGAAGATGCAGCTCATGCTTTGGGCTCCTCTTATAAAAATGGAAGTAAGGTTGGTTCATGTGAATTTAGTCAAATGACAATATTTAGTTTCCACCCCACAAAACAAATCACTACCGGTGAGGGTGGGATGGTGTTAACTAATGATGAAGAACTTTATTACCGATTAAAGCTATATCGTAATAACGCGGTAGTTAGGATTGAATTACCAAGCGGACAAACAAACCCTTATTATGATGTAGTAAATCTAACAGGGAATTTTACTCTAACAGAATTTCAAGCAGCTTTGGGGCTTAATCAATTTAAGCGAATTGATGAAATTGTGGAAAAAAGACGTAAAATTATTAAGCATTATAGAAAATTGTTAAAAAACTTGGAAAATGTTCAGATGTTTACATCCGAATTTGACGAGCATGTTTCCTTTCATTTGGCTGTTGTGCAAATAAATTTTGAGGCCTATAAAACAACCCGAGTCCAAGTTATGAACAAATTGTTCAAAAAGGGAATCGGCACTCAATACCATTACATTCCGATGTACGAACATTCTTGTTTTGCAAAATCTTCCCAAAATATCGAAGAATATTTTCCTGAAATGGAAGGCTATTTTAAAGAAGGGCTGTCACTCCCTCTTTATACAGACCTTACACTAGATGAGGTTGAATATGTCGTTAGCTCGCTAAGACAAGTTCTGTCGTCGTCACGATAGCAAAACATTGAACACCATCTCCACAGCCAAAATCGGTCAATCCCTCACCCGATGTGGCTGTGATCCCAACTTCAGAAATGTCAAGTTTCAAAACTCTTGCAATATTTTTGCGCATTTCTTCAAGTTTTTCTTTAAATTTCGGTTTTTTTCCTTCCAAAGTCAAGGCAACGTGGCTAATTTTTTGATTTTTAAGGGTTTTAAGAGCCTCTATCAAATATACTTCACTGTCTGTGATCCCATCTTTTAAGCAAAGATCGTCAGCTAATGCACCAAGAATTAAAACGCCTGTAACGGAAGTAATTGCATTGCAAATGGCATGAAAAGCAACGTCCCCGTCTGAATTTGCATTAAAGCCCGGAGCATCATCAAAAATGATCCCTGCGATCACGCAAGGCTTGGATGAGTCGTTAGGTAGAAAACGATGGCTGTCTTGACCAATTCCTGTTCTTGTCTTCATAAAATTTTAAACCCTTTTTTACATAAGTACATATTAACATATACTTTTATACTAAAAATCAATTTTTGAAAAGTTTCTAAATTTTTATTTTTTTGTTTGTGAATCGATTTTGGTTGTAATGTAAAGAAATTTTATGATAATAGAAGGGCATTCAATAAAAGCTTAAAAATAATTTTGGAAACGGTGAAAATGGAAGTATTAAAAATTCAGGGTGGTAGCCCACTTAAAGGGCATGTTAAGGCAGCAGGCGCTAAAAATGCCATGACAAAACTACTTGTAGCCTCTCTTCTTTCAGATAAAAAATGTACTTTTTATAATGTGCCAAATATCGGTGATGTAGAAGTGACGGTCGCTTTATGTGAAGAAATTGGTATGGAAGTGACTTGGGATAAAAAAGCCGGGATCATGGAAGTTATCACAAAAGAATTAAAAACTTCTTATGTGCCTCAAAGATTTTCTGGCGCAAACCGTATTCCAATCTTGTTGATGGGTGCACTTCTTAGCCGTACAGATGGCGAAATCATTGTTCCAACTGTCGGTGGATGTGATATCGGTCAACGCTCCGTTGATTTTCATATAGAAGCTTTAAGAAGTCTTGGAGCACATATTGAGTATCGAGGTATGAAGCGTGAGGGAGCCTACATGGCACACGCACACAATGGCCTAAAAGGTACGATGATCACACTTCCATATCCATCTGTAGGAGCCACCGAAAATACAATTTTGGCCGGTGTGACAGCAAGGGGCATTACAATCATTAAAAATGCTGCAGCAGAACCTGAAATTGTTGAACTCATTCTATTTTTACAAAAACTTGGTGCAATCATCACATTAGACACAGACCGCACCATACGCATTCAAGGAACAAGACGCTTTTATGAAGTAGAGCATACAGTGATCCCTGATAGGCTTGAAAGTGCCTCATTTGGGCTTGCAGCGATCTGTTCAAAAGGGCGTGTCTTTGTTGAGGGTGCTGAACATCGACATATGATAACACTTTTAAATAAAATTCGTGAAGTTGGCGGTGGCTTCGAAATTAAAAGTAACGGAATTGAATTTTATTATGATGGTCCTCTTCAAGGAGGTCTTCACGTTGAAACGGATGTACATCCCGGATTTGTTACCGATTGGCAGCAGCCTTTTGTGGTTCTATTAACTCAAAGCACAGGCTCATCCGTTGTTCATGAAACAGTTTATGAAAATCGTTTTGGCTACACAGAGACATTAAATGAAATGGGCGCCGACATTACATCGTTCAGACAATGCCTTGGTGGAAAAAAATGCCGTTTTGCTTCTCAAAGTTTTTCACACAGCATCATTGTTAAGGGGTCCACACCGCTTGTTGCAAAAGACATTGCCATCCCTGATTTAAGAGCAGGCTTTGCTTATGTAATGGCAGCGGCCATTGCAACAGGAACAAGCACATTAAGTGGCCTGCACTTTCTTGACCGCGGTTATGAAGACGTTGTAGGTAAACTTCAAAGCATAGGGCTTGATATCAACCGTGTGAGGCTCGATATCAAAGAAAAAGTTATCGCCGTTAAGAAAAAACCGGTTGCAGCGCCAGCATTAAAAATTATCGAATCCTGCACTTAAAGTTTTCATTTTAACACGAAGACTATGAAGGCAGTTAGGGATTCATGAGGTTGTGATTCTTTTAACACGAAGACACGAAGAGACACGAAGACCGCTAGTGATTCTTGAATTTAATTATCATTATTTTTTAAGTATTTAAAAATCTGTAATTTTTAAACTTATCAAGTTTATGAAACTTTAACGGTCTTCGTGTTTTCGTTTTAAAAAAATCACAACCACATGAAATCATAATGTCATAACGCCTATAATTCTTAGTGATCTTTGTGTTAAAACCAAAGAGTGATTGACTTCAGTTGCTTTATCTGTAATAATTATACTGTTAAAAAGGATTTTATTAAATGATCAGCCTTCATGAAGTTATTACTTTAAAAAATCAACCCATTATTAACATCTTTTTAAGCGTTTTAAGACCAAAGAATTTCTGAATTGTTAGGGTTGTGGCACTGTAACTTCTCGTAGATTTCTTGAACCAAAGACAATAGCATGAATTTAAAAATGGCGAACCCCATCGCTCCATGGAAAAAAATATTAAGGACAAACTTCACCGATGTCGACAAATTGGCTACTTTCCTTGAAATGGATGAAGTTATTAAATTAGAGCTATTAAATAAGCCTAAATTTAGCCTTAACTTACCCTTAAGGCTTGCTTCAAAAATCAAAAAAAATGATTTAAATGACCCCATCTTTAAACAATTTGTTCCGTTAAATGAAGAATTGAAAATTACCAATGGTTTTTTAAAAGATCCTGTAGGTGATATTAATTGCAAATCTTCTGCTAAACTTCTTCATAAATATGAGGGACGTGTGCTTCTTGTGACAACGAGTGCTTGTGCCATGCACTGCCGCTACTGTTTTAGGCAAAATTTCGATTATGAAACAATGACAGGCTTTTTGTTTACAGAAGAGCTTAAACTCATTGCAGAAGATGATACCATTCAAGAAGTGCTTTTAAGCGGTGGCGATCCATTATCATTATCAAATGAAGTTCTTAAAAACTTGATTTTTAACCTATCTAATATTCCTCATGTTAAGCGTTTGCGCTTTCATTCACGTTTTCCTATTGGAATCCCAGAAAGGATCGATGAAGAATTTATTGAGATTATCCAAAACAGCAATTGCCAAATTTATTTTGTGTTGCATGTTAATCATCCAAACGAGCTTGATGAGGCAATTTATTCAGCTGTCAAAAAGCTGCAAAAAGCCCATGCCATTGTATTGAATCAGTCTGTATTACTATTTGGGGTCAATGATGATGTTGATACACTTGTAAATTTATCAAATTGCTTAATAGATAATGGAATTCTGCCCTACTACTTACATCAACTGGATCGGGTTCAGGGAGCGGCTCATTTTGAAGTGAGTGAAGAAAAAGGGCTTCACTTGATTGCCATGATGAGTAAGAAACTTCCGGGTTATGCCGTACCAAAGTATGTACGCGAAATCGAAGGACAAGCCTCAAAAACCCCCATCCAACCACCAATTTAAAAGACATTTGCATGTTAATTCGGTTTGAAAAAATCTGTAACCTTTTTCACTTTCAAGTAGCACCATTAAATATAACTAGAAGTTGCTAGTCGCGAATGCGACGAAAGTGTGTAGCCACGGGTTAGGGTGTTAATTCTGTCACATTTTTCTCGTGTAAAAATCACATGATTCTAAGTCTTTTTTTTGCCAAATTTGCGATTGAGCGATTGGGGGACGGTTCTTGCATAACTGCATAACTTTTAATCAACCTCATAAACCTTAAGCTTTTAAACTTGATTAAAAGTTATGCAGTTATGCAAGAACCGTCCCCAATCATTATAAAGAGTCTTTTCGAGCGCGTCTTAGAAAATAGGGAGACATATTAGGGGATGTGATTTTTTTTTAATAAAACGATAGAAAATTAACACCCTAACCCGTGGCTACACGCTGTTGTCGCATCCGCGACTAATCAGCATTGACTAATCAATATTATTTTTTCTTGCATATTAACCCCTTCTTAAGCTCTCTTGCTTTCTCTTGTGAGCTCCCGTTTATAAAAAAACGTAATTGATCAAAGCTTACATCTTGTTGACGACGGTGAGGCCTAGGATCTCAAGACCTTTATTCATCGTGATGGCACAAGCCTCAGAAAGCAATAACCTTGAATTTTGTTCAGCGGATCCAATAACAGGGCAGTCACGATAAAAGGCATTGAATTTTTCTGCAAGGCTATAAAGATAATCTGTAAGACGATTTGGCAATAAATCTTTAGCAAGAATTTGAACCATTTCCCCAAACTGGCTCAAATGGAGCGCTAAAGCAACTTCTGATGGATGCTCTAGTTCAATATGAGCAGTTGTTTTTAGATTTTCAATATCCACATTTGTTTTTCGCTTGATTCCGGCAATTCGCACATAGGAATACATCAAAAAGGCTGCGGTGTTGCCTTCAAAACGAAGCATGCGCTCGTAACTAAACGTGTAATCGCTGATGCGGTTACAAGATAAATCTGCATACTTAATTGCGCCTATTCCTAAAGCTCTGCCTAATTTTTCTTTCTCCACTAAATCCATTTCAGGATTTTTGGAGCAAAGAATAATTTCTGCCTCCGAAATAGCTTTTGTAATGAGATCTATGAGTTTTTCTGTTTCACCTGATCGCGTTTTAAATTTTTTGCCATCAAGTCCAAGAACAAGCCCAAAAGGTACATGATTTACTTCTACCTTGGATCGGTCTAGATAGCCCGCTTTTTCTGCAGCCTGAAAAATCATTTCAAAATGGGTTGCCTGACCACTGTCAGTTACATAAATGAGTCTGTCAGCTTTTTCATCAAAAATTCGTTGTCTAATGGCAGCCATATCGGTTGTGTCATAGTTATAACCCCCGTCAGATTTTTGAATCATGAGTGGGAAAGGATCACCGTCCCTATTTTGAAATCCTTCTAAAAAAATGCACTTTGCTCCGTTGGACATTTGAATAAGTCCTTTTGCTTCAAGTTCGCTAACAACATTTTCAAGCATTGGGTTATAAAAGGATTCTCCTCGTTCAATTAACTTGATATCTAAAATATCATAAATCTCCTGATACGCCTTTCTAGATATATCACAAATCAGATGCCATGCAGACAAAGAGCCAGGCTCGCCGCTTTGCAGAGCAACAACTTCATTCTGGGAGGCTTTTTTGAATTCTGCATCTTGATCAAACTTTTGTTTTGCTTGTTTATACATAGCCATTAGATTGGCTAGATCGGTCTTTTCCTTGCCTTCTAAAATGGATGTCGCATTCTGTTTCATATAAGCTATCAGCATTCCAAATGAAGTGCCCCAATCTCCAAGATGATTGATCCTCAAGACATCATCACCCATGAATTCAAAAAGTCTTGCTAAACAGTCACCGATGATGGTAGAGCGAAGATGCCCAACGTGCATTTCTTTTGCCGTATTTGGAGATGAGAAGTCGATGACGATTTTTTGTTTCTTTAGAGGTTTGTCTATTCCAAGAAGGGGGTCTTTAAAAAATTCTATCAAACGCTTTTCTAAATATTTTGGATCAATAGTGATGTTGACAAATCCAGGACCTGCAATTTCAAGTTTTGATATCAATGCATCACAATTCACTTGCATTACAATAGCCTCTGCAATCTGTCTTGGATTTTTTTGTAAAACTTTGCTTAATTTCATTGCTGAATTAAATTGATAATCCCCAAATTTTTCCGATTTGCTTAAAGCAATCTCAATAAAATCTTTTTCAGTTTCTAATAATGGAAAGGCTTTTAAGGCAGCTTTTTTAAATTTTTCCTTTAGCAGGCTAATAATTGTCTTCATGTTTATCCCAAATTTGTACTATCCAATCATAATAAAAAACCCTTTATAATTCCACCCGAAATTAGCGGTATAAATTAAAAAAACGTTGATATCCAAGGTGCTTCTCGCTCTTTTTTGGTAAAAAGGGTTGCGGCAAATGATGTAAAAAATTATTTTGAAGAATAACCCCAAAATTTTATAGGAGTTTGCCATGTCAATTGTAAAAGTTATCGAAGTTATCTGCGAAGGAAAAACAGTTGAAGATGCAATGCAAGCAGGTGTTGCTGAAGCTGCAAAAACAGTCAAAGATATCAAACAAATTAATGTTTCCTACATTGAAGGACTTGTAGAAAATAATAAAATTACGAAATACCGCGTTAACGCTAAAATAAGTTTCCTTGTCAATAATAGCATCAAATAATGATTATATATGTAAGTTGCCGGTAGTCATTTAGAATTTTGAATACTGGGACGGTTCTTGCATAAGTGCATAACTTTTAATCGAACTTTTAGAAAGATAAAGCTTCCTTAATTTCGATTAAAAGTTATGCACTTATGCAAGAACCGTCCCCTATCGTTCGAAAATAAACAATTTTTAATTAATTGCAACTTACAGAATTGCCTTAAATTTAGGGATTTGCTAAAATTAATCGCAAATCCCTTATCGCAGTTTTTTATGAAAAATTATTCTATTTTTAAACTTGTTTTAATTTTGACGCCGTTTGTCTTCAGCTTCGCCTTTGGTTTGGACATCTACATTCCCATTGTTCCAGAAATGACAAAAATATTTGACACAACCCCAAATCTTATCCAGTTAACGCTTAGTTTATTTTTACTAGTTACAGGGATTGGCCAGCTTTTTATAGGGCCGCTTTCTGACCAATTTGGAAGAAAGAAAATATTTTATGCTTCTTCTTTTCTTTTTGGAGCAGGTTCTTTAATTTGTGCCTTTTCAGGTCAAATTTCCTGGTTGATCGTTGCACGTTTGATTAGTGCCTTTGGCGCTTGCGGCATGTTAGTAAATTCATTTGCCCTTGTAAGGGATCTATATGTTGGCAATGAAGGCGCAAAAATTTATAGCTTCTTAAATGGGGCCATCGGAATATCTCCTACATTTGCACCTATTCTTGGCGGTTATTTAAATCTTTATTTTGGTTGGGAATCGATTTTTGTTTTTTTAACTTTAATAGGTTTTTGCTCCTTACTGATCACAAAGTTTTACATAGAAGAAACTCACCCAAAAGATCTGCGCGTTAACTTTGATGGACAAGTTTTTAAGCGTTATTTCAATATTTTAAAGAATAGACAATTTCTTACTTTCGCTTTGATAGCAGGTTGTGCCGAATCTGTCTTTTTTTGTTTTTTTTCTATTTCCCCATTTATGATTATTGATGTGCATGGAGTGCCTTCTCATCAATTTGGTTATTATTTTGCCTCATTTGGAAGTGTTATTGCACTTGGAGGGTTTATTGGGGGGAAAATAACCGAAAAACAGGGCGTTCAAAAAACAATTATCTATGGGATTGGCTTGATGTTTCTTGGTGGATGTTCTATGCTGATCTGGCATTTTATGAATGGACCTAGTTTATCGGGCTTTTTGATCCCGATGAGTATTGCTTGTACCGGAGCCATGTTTTTAGTGGGTGGGACAGCTTCATTAGCTCTACAGCCTTTTGCATCAATTGCAGGAACAGCTTCTGCCGCATTTGGATCATTAGAATTTGGAATAGCTTCGTTAACAGGTTCAATTTTAATGCTTTTTCCGGTGGTTTCTTCTCTACCTTATTCCCTTTTCATTATTGTCTTATCTTTAATTTCATTAATGTTGTTTATATTGGACAATTCTAAAGTTGTTAACGAAGCTTAAAGTGTAATTATTTCAGATTTTTAAAAAGTTCTAGTCATTTCATTTTCTATATAGGTAAAAAGGGCTTTTACATAGGAATGGTTTTTTTTTAAATATTTTTTATTGATAAGTTTAAAAAGTTATGCGATATCTAAACGTAATATAATTTTTTAAAAAAGAGGTTCTTTTAATGACTTTAAAAACAGCAGCATATGCCGCAAAAAGTGAATCTAACCCTTTAGAGCCATTTGAGCTTGAAAGACGAGAGCCTTTACCTCATGATGTTCAAATCGAAATTCTTTATTGCGGCGTATGTCACTCCGATGTGCATATAGCAAGAAATGAATGGAAGGCAACGATTTACCCTGTAGTGCCAGGTCATGAAATTGTAGGTCGTGTCACAAAAGTTGGAAGCGATGTCAAAGCATTTAAAGCAGGCGATCTTGCAGCTGTTGGCTGCATGGTAGAATCATGTGATTCTTGTTCAAACTGCAAGGCAGACCTTGAGCAATATTGCCAAAAGGGTTTTGTTGGAACCTACAATGGAAAACTTAAAAGCGGAGAACGTAGCTACGGTGGCTATTCAACAAATATTGTCGTTGATGAAAAATTTGTTTTGCATGTTCCAAAAGAGTTTAAAGAATCAGATCTTGCAGGTGTTGCACCACTTCTTTGTGCAGGAATTACAACCTACTCGCCTTTAAAGCATTGGAAGATTGGAAAAGGATCAAAGGTCGGGGTTGTTGGTCTTGGTGGTCTAGGGCATATGGCTGTTAAGATTGCTCATGCAATGGGTGCGTATGTGGTACTGTTCACGACAAGTAAAAATAAAATCGAAGATGCAAAGAGACTTGGAGCTGATGAAGTTGTCATTTCAAAAGATGTGCAAGAGATGAAAAAACATGTTGGCAGTTTGGATTTTATTTTAAATACCGTTGCAGCATCACACGACTTGAACCCTTTTGTAAATCAGCTTACACGCGATGGCACAATGTGCTTGATCGGAGTCCCTGAACATCCACATCCATCACCCTCAGTCACAAATCTGATCTTTGGTAGAAGGTCAATTGGCGGCTCATTAATTGGCGGCATTAAAGAGACTCAGGAAATGCTCGATTTTTGCGCCAAACATCAGCTGCTGTCAGATATTGAGATGATTCCAATAAGCAAAATCAATGAAGCTTACGAGCGCATGATCAAGAGCGATGTCAAGTACCGTTTCGTCATCGACATGGCCTCCCTGAAGCCATAGACTTTAGACCGCTAATTATTATTGTACCGCTTATTATTATTGTAGTTGTGATTTTCTAAATACGAAGACACAAAGACTTAGAAGACCGTTAAAAATTCATAAAGTTAATGCTTTTACTACTTGTTTAAAAAATCACAACTTCATAGCCCTTAGCCGTCTTCGTGTTTAAGAAGGCGTTAACTTTTTTTATGGCGGTTGATCCAGAAGTTCTTACCGTAATTGAAGGTAAGCTCCGTGTCCTTGGCAATGAATTGATTGGCGATGAAAACAAGATGCAGCACGTTTTTTTGAACAAGCCAAAGAGGCTGTAGATTAGGCTGATCACTATGATTGATAAAGCGCAAGGCATTGCCTTCATTTTTTGCATCGATGGCAAAATAATTATATGAAAAAAATTTGGAAGGATAATGAAAGCAATAAGGGTTAAGATCTGGATTTTTTTTATTGACTTGTTTTATAACCCCAGTATATTCGCCGATGAATGTTTTTTCTTTTAAATCGATATCTGCAAAAAGCCCATATTCCTTAACAGGATCAATCCACTTAATGTAAGACTTTGCTGTAAGGCCGTTTAATAGTAAATCTTGATAAAAAGACTCTTGTTCATCGTTTTTCCCGAGGAGCCATTGAAATCGAAAAAAATAAGGGCAATTTTTCACTGTTTCGATCAAGGTTTCATATGATGGAAAAAATAAAAATCTACGATATTTTAAATGAAATATTTTTTCAAACTCATTCACAGTAATGAGTGAGGGGCTATTTTGATCCTTTAACTGCAGCCTTATTGTTTTTGGTTTTCTTGTGATGAAAAGTTTTTGAAGCTCTTCGTTTCCAAGAAATTCGCTAAGCTCTAGTGGGCTAAATCCATTTTTATCGTTTTTAAAACGCCATTTTAAATCTTTTAATTCCGATACCAAATCTAAATTATTTTCTAAAATGGCAGTCTGTAATGGGTTTAATTTCATAATTTTAACAACAATTTAACGTCCGCGCCACCTTGTTTAGATATCTGTATTGCTTTCATCGGCTCGCCCCTTATACTTTTGATTCTAACCTAGCTTCACGCCCCTTTTTTAATCAATAACTTTTGGAAGGCTTATGCTTTTTTTTGACAAGAGAGTACAGAGAGGAGAACAAGAAAAGAGGCTGCATAACAATTTCACTTGAATCGTACTTATAATTTTTTTTACCTAATTCATTTTACACTCCCTCTACACTCCCTAATTCCAAAGCGAGTAATTGTCAAAAGCAAATTCTTTCTCGTGTTCAGCCATGTTTATATCTCTTAAACCTGCCGAAGAAAGATTGCTTTGTGCCACTTTTGGCATATTTGTCGTAAAACGTGTCGTAAAAATATCGTAAAAAAATTAATTTACGGAATTTACTTTGTAGCGAGCTGCTTTTTTAATCCCATTTTGAGATATGAGTCCTTTGATAAAAACCTGAAACTTTTCAGATTGGATTAGAACTTGTATCGACTGGTGTCAGCTCAATCGTGCTTTACTAGAATTGGTAAGTCATATTCAAGGCATAGCTCTTGTAGCTCTTATCGCCAAATTGATAAGCAAATGCTAACGACAAACAATCAAACTTAAGGCACGGATTGATGTGTGTTGTAATCAAAGCCACCGATACTTCATCAAAATGGCGAATATAAAAACGGTTTCCTTTAAAATAAGTATCAACAATCGAAGCTTTAACAGTAACTTCTCTATTTAAAATAGTCATTCCTTTACATGTGTTAAATGATAGGCCATTTTTAAATATTGTTTTTTGTAGATGGTAGTTAAAATTGACACCCCCCAGCCAAAGATTGGTTGATGTAAAAAAGCCAACATAATTTGTTAAGGTTAATACATTATTTCCTATTTTCTGATTATAAACGTTAATCAGGCCGCATGAAACAAAATTTCCTGAACAGACCAAATCAATGGATCCACCGGAACCTATTCGATAAGTAGCTGTCAATGACCAATTGTTAGTTACGGGCAACTTCAATCCCATTCCTAAAGAGCCATAAACTGAAGAGGCCCCGCCATTTCGATTGTAGGTAAATGGGGCATCAAGGATGATGGCAAAGCGATGGTTAGGTGAGTAGGAATAACGTAAAGGTAGGGTCACAGACGTTGTATCATAGCCATGTGAAAAGGCACGAGATGCGTATGTGCCGGCTTGAAATTGATGAACGATCGGTTGAGTGCTCCAACAGTTGCTGCAACCACTTTTAGGGGACAAAACACTCATCAAATAATCAGCCTGTGCCATTTGTGCAATTAGGCTGTTTGGATTGCCGGCGATAGGGTCGATCGGGGAGTATTTAGCATAAGCTTTTAATAATTTTGGAACCGATTTAACTTCTGTCAAATACTGTTTAAAAAGAGCAATGCTTTGATCTCTTGTGCCTCCATCAAAACTTGTTGTAATGCCTGCATTGGGAATGTTTACGTTTAAAATGGTTGAATTGGCTGCAAAGGATGTTTCTGCTAGCAACCCTCGTAAATTAATATTGATGTTTACAGGCGATGTTGGATTGTATGTCGGCGCAAGAATTTCAAGGCTTTGGCCTCTTAAATCTCTTCTTAGATCCGTTAAGTTTGGCGCATTGACAGTCACTTGGTCCGTGTTGACAATAACAACCGCTTGATAAGGCTCACGTCCATATAGGGATTGGGTACAAATTAAAGTTATAATAATGAAGCAGATTTTATTCATTTGATTTTCCTGTGATTCCATTTGTAGCGTAGTTTAAAACCAGCGCATGTTTTTTAAAGGTTTTAATCTGCATGTTAACAACGTAAAAACCAACGGATTAATTGAATTTTTTTTTAGCTTCTTCTTTGTAATAATTAACATTGTATAAGTCTTCACACCATTGCCAAACATTGCCTGACATATCAAAAAGTCCATAAGAATTTGGCTTAAAATTGGTTACAGGAGTTGTTCCGTAATACCCATCAGGTTTGCTGCTTTTAAAGGGGAATATGCCTCGCCAAATATTTATTTGCGGATTTTCTTCTGAAAACGGCTCATTGCCCCAAACAAAAGCAATATCTTTTTTACCACCATAAGCTGCAAATTCCCATTCAGTCTCTGTTGGCAGTCTTTTACCGGCCCATTTGGCAAAAGCTTTAGCATCATCAAAGCTTATTTGCACAACAGGGTGATCTTCCTTTGCTTCCAAATGGCTTGTCGGCCCTAAAGGATGCTTCCAATTTGCACCGGTTTTCCATTCCCACCAAGCGTTGCTATTATCTAATTTAATGGGCTTATCGGAAGGTTTAAATACCAAAGAGGCAGCAACTAGTAAATCGGCAGGGGGAGCCGGCGTTCCTAGAGGTACCTTACTTAATATTTCTTCGAGCAGAGGCGCTTTTTCTGCTGTTGTTACATAGCCTGTGACCTCAACAAATTCTTTAAATTGCTTGTTTGTTACCGGCGTAACATCCATCCAAAAGCCATCCACATGAACTTGATGAGGAGGTTTTTCGTCGACTCTTGCATCTTTATTGTCCGATCCCATGGAAAATTCACCGCCCGGTATCCAAACCATGCAGGAAGGGGCAGTATCGCTTAATTTATACCGATCAGGTAAATTTGAAGAACAGCAATCTGCAAAACAAAAATTTGTACAAATGGTAAGAAATAGCAAGCTTAAATGATTCAATGTAGCCATCATTACCTTTAAAAATATTTATTGACTTTAACCGCTAAGAAGTTACATATCTACAATAAATACTCATAAATATCCATAGTTTTTATATAAAAAATCTAAAGTTTTTAAATTCAAGAGGAAAGATTGGTAAATGCTTAATAAATTCATGCGCCAATTAACAGCGATAACTAGTGTGTTTACTCTGTTGAGTATTAATCATGTTCATGGAGTTGATAAAAAGCCAAATATTCTAGTGATCATGGCAGATGATGTGGGCTGGTTTAATATCGGCGCCTACCATCGAGGGATTATGTCGGGAAAAACTCCAAACCTTGATAAACTTGCAAGCCAAGGCATGCTATTTACAGATTATTATGCAGATTTTTTGACAAGAGATTACAAAAAGGAGAACAGTGCTTATACTGCTTTTACGATGGGGAGCTTTTTCCAGTCGGTGGTGTGATGGCAGGACAAAAAATCAGCGCGCATTTTCCATGAATTGGCTCCCATGGTGGCACCAAAAAAGATTTTATTTTTTCCAAATCGCTTATTTAAGGCATCGACGGTTTGCATTAAAACCTTGGCTTTCGGATCTCTTTTACAAAAAAGATCGGGAACAATATTTTCTTCTGAAACAAGGTCTACAAGAATAATTCCGCACTTTTTATAACGCTGATTGGCACGAAAAATTTGGCGTAAACATTTTTTTGCCGCAGTAATAATCTTTGATGTGTCATCGGTCGGTATTTCAAAAACAGCTTCAGAATTGGTTTGAAGGCGTGCGAATCCATCAAAATTTATCTCTGTTTTTTCTAAAAAAACATAAATTGCCTTTGCGTAAGACTTTTGCTTTCTTAGTTTTTCAGATGCTCTTGCAGCAAATGTTGAAAGAGCTTCCAAAATATCAGATTCCTCGCTTAAAGCTTGTCCAAAAGAGCGGGAACAGGTAATGCTTTTTTTCGATTCCACTTCCTCCAAGTCCAAACAACAGATGCCCCGTAATTCATAGTGCATGCGTTCTAAGACAATGCCCATTTTACTTCGTATTTGTGTTGGGTTGGCTTTTAGAAAATCGGCAACGGTGTAAATCCCTATAAGGTTGAGGCGCTTATGGTAGCCTGAACCAATTCCCCATACCTCTTCAATAGGGTAGGTCTTAAATATTTCATCGCGTATTTCTTGAGAACATAAATTAAACACGGTCGTTTTATTTTGCTTGGCCAGATTATTTGCAACTTTTGCCAAGGTTTTGGTGGGTCCTATTCCTAAAGAAATAGGAATGCCCACCCATCTTTTGATGGTATTTCTTAATTGATCGGCAACCAAAAGAATTTCTTCAATTCCAAGCGATGAAGGGTATTTTAAAAAAGCTTCATCGATCGAATAAATTTGAATTTCAGGTGCCATCTCAGAGAAAATCGTCATAATACGTCTTGAAATATCTCCGTAGAGCTTATAATTTGAGGAGTGCACTATTACGTGGTTTTGCTTGCAAAAATCTTTTATTTTAAAATAGGGGTCTCCCATTTTAAAACCAATGGCTTTTGCCTCCTGGCTTCTTGCAATCACACAACCATCATTATTTGAAAGAATAACGACAGGCCTGTTTTCAAGCCCAGGGTTGAAGAGTCTTTCGCAAGAAGCGTAAAAATTATTGCAATCTGCCAAAATATAATAGCTCATAATGAATGGATCACATTTGTGACAACGCCCCAAAAGGCAAGTTCCATCTCTTCGGTGATATTAATGGATGGATAGTCATCATTTTCAGCTACAAGTTCGGTTTTATTTCCTTGGATACTTAATCTTTTTACCGTTAATTCGCCGTTAACACTTGCAATGACAATTTTTCCATGAGCGGGCGCAATGCTGCGGTCTACAATTAGAATGTCATTATGATGAATGCCTGCCTTAATCATAGAAGAGCCGGACACTTTAAGAAAGAAAGTGGCGCTTGGCCGTTTAATCAAAAGCTCGTTTAAATCGAGCATTTCTTCTATATCATCATCTGCAGGGGAGGGGAAACCGGCCGAAATAGTATGTTGGTAAAAAGGCAGACGGTAGCATTGATTAGATATGAATTTTAAAATAGTTTCTAGTTTATCAACAGGGATTCTAATGGCTTTGGTCTCTTCACCAAATTTCCCTGATCCCTTAGGTCTTCCCGATCCTGATCTTTTTCCTCCCGAAGGCATATAGGACTCCTTTTTTTTGATTATCGCACGATATTCAAAACAAAGCAAGTCCCTATTTCACCGCCTCACTGTAAAAAATCAGAATGATAATTTTTTGAGGGTGAATTTTATAATGGATTCACCCTCAATGCTCTCTTGGTAAAAAAGCTAAGATGTTTTTTAATCCATGACAGCATCGCTCAAGAATAAATCAGAAACTGAATCCCCATGTTGGATGCGAGTTAACGCCTCAGCAATCAAGGGAGCAACAGAAATACAATGAATATTTGAAGGTGCGGTACCTCTTAGAGGGATCGTGTCTGTGATAACCATTTCTTCAATAACGGAATTTCTAATTTTTTCTAAAGCATTACCTGAAAAAACGGGATGTGTTACAACAGCAAACACCCGATTTGCGCCGCTATCTTTTATGAGCTTTGCAGCTTTTACCAAGGTTCCTGCGGTATCACAAAGATCATCGATTATAATCGCATCGGCACCTTGAACATCGCCAATTAAATTCATCGATTCAACAACGCCGGCTTTTGCGCGCTGTTTACTAATGATTGCCATGTCTGTTGCAATTCCGATGGAATTTAGGCTATCGGAAAATTTTTTGGCTCTTTCAACACCACCGGCATCCGGTGAAACTATCACAATATTATTTAATTTTTTAGCAGCAAAATGGGACAAAAAAAGGGATGATGCAAAAAGATTGTCAACAGGAGCGTTATGAAAAAATCCTTGAATTTGTCCACAGTGCAGATCGACCGTAACAACCCTGTCAATACCGGCTGTTTCAAGCAAAAGAGCAACGTCAGCTGCAGAAATGGGAACCCGAGGAGAACTTTTTCTGTCTTGTCTTGCATAACCGTAGTAAGGAATGACCGCCGTGATGCTTGTAGCAGATGAGCGTTTCATTGTACGTACAAGAAGGAACAATTCCATTAAATTATCGTTGATGCTTTGCGATTCAGATAAACAATTGGATTGCAAAATATATACATCCTTGTTGCGCACGCTTTCTTTGATATGAATTTGAATTTCGCCATCATTGAATTTAGTGACTTCGGCTTCACTTAAATTAACCCCTAAATGGGAAGCGACTTTTTGGGCAAGGGGGATATTGGCATTTCCTGTAAACAAAAGAGCTTGATTACGGAATGTGGGATTTTTACTTGAACATTCAGGCTGGTCAAAAAAAAGAGGATTTGCAAAACTAAGATTGCATATAAGGATTAGGAATCCGGTAAAGAGTGAAATTGATTTTTTCATTTTTTCCTTTCGAGCATTTTTATCTGTAGAGTTCTAATTTCTCCAAACTTTTAAGAGAAATTCAGAAAATTTTTACCCACCATAAACAATTTTTTAAAAAAGAACAATCAAAATTGAGAGAATAGCGCTTAAGAAAGCTTATAGAAAAGTATTTATCATGAAAAAGTTGACAAGCAACCTTGAAAAAGAATAGGGATAGCTATAATGCAAACAACAGAGGCTATTGGATGAATTTGGCCTATTTTCCAAAGATGGACAAAATCATGCCCCCGTGTGCGATCCCAAAAAGCTGAAATGGCATATATAGCATGACCTGCAATATTGCAAATGGCACTCATTTTCAACTGAGTATTTAACTCAGGATTTGAGTCTTTTACAACATGTGCAACACTAAGATCAAACAAGGCTAGAAAGGTTCCTGCCAAAGGCCCTGCCGCCGAAACTAAAAGTTCAGAATTACGCCTTCCAAAAAAAGTACCAAGCGGGCTTAAAGCTTGAAGTGACATTTTGGTAACCCCGCTAAAAGGCAGGATTTCAATGGATGGCCTTGCATTTTTAAAAAGAGCTAATGCTGCAAAGCTGTGTCCTGCTTCGTGAGTTAAAATTCCGCGCGTTGTTAAATCTATCAATGAAAATAAAATAAAGGGCACCAATCTTTTTAAAAAAAGAGCAGTGATAATTAATTCTTTAGATTCCGGATTTAAGGGTTCATTGCATAGCTTAACTTCCATATAAAATCTTGAAATTCTAAGAATAGTATTTAAAGCAACAGTTCCAACAGCAATAATCAGCATTGTTGGAATTGCAGATGTTGCTACAAATAAACCAGTTACTGAAGTAAAACATAGGCTTAAGGCAAGTTCCTTTAAGCTATCTGTAGCAATTTTTTTAATTGATTCATTTTTTTTTTCGTTATTTCTTAACGAGTTGAAATTAGATTTTGTTTGAATTAATAAAGGATTAAAAGCTTTTTTTAATGGTTGTAAAACGGTTTGCATAAATACTTAGATTATTTAAATTATTGTTTATTTTGTTATCTTAACAATAAATTATTAAGATTGTATTAATTATATTGGTTTTTTTATTTAATAAGCATTTCAGAAAAAAATGAAAACCCTTTTTTTGCAACATACTACTTGGATCTTCAAATCGAAATTTGAAATAAATTATGGCAAAGTTTTAAGGGAGTAATCAACTTGACTTTTGTTCAAGTTTTATGATAAATTTTCCTTTATAAAGATCTTTTATTAAAAGGAAAAAAAATGAACCCATCAATTAATACAAATTTAGTACGTAGCTTACTTCCCACATCAGCAGCATTAGATATTGGTAAAATTGGCAAAACTAAAGAAAAAATGGAATCTACCACTTTCAAAATTTTGAGAGTGCAAGAAGAGGCCTCATCTTTTATTAAACACGTAGAAGTTATGGAAAGAGGAGATAAAATTTTGCAGGTGGTCCTTGTTTTTAATAAAGAAAATCCAAACGATATTAATCTAGTACCATCAAATAAAAAAAAATCCAATTTGTTCCAAACTCATAAAGCCAACTACCATCGCTTAACCTTTCAGAATCCTGTAAACATTAATCAGGTTTTAAATTTGGTTGAACAGACTCATCAATTCAGCGGCAATGCAAAATTTGAAGCCCATGAAATAAGAAAAAAACTTTTTGCAAATTCGGCAAAACTTTAAAAAGGTTAGCAGTGCTATCAGGGACGACAGGGACGACAGGGACGACAGGGACGACAGGGACGACAGGGACGACAGGGACGACAGGGACGACAGGGACGACAGGGACGACAGGGACGACAGGGACGACAGGGACT
>Ga0105047_10000615_pt1 | contig 61397 bp, 50 predicted proteins | sample MAT04_FD_78384 | JGI IMG/M metagenome (GOLD analysis project Ga0105047, IMG submission 78384) | Freshwater microbial communities from Lake Fryxell liftoff mats and glacier meltwater in Antarctica - MAT-04 (megahit assembly) | ecosystem: Environmental > Aquatic > Freshwater > Ice > Liftoff... | reverse complement strand
GCGGCGAAGGTTTCGGCCTGCTTGACCGTGTCGATGCCCAGGTCCGCTTCCATGTCCAGGTCGAGATCGAGCATGTCTTTGGGATAGCCCGTCTTGGTCGCCACGACATCGAGCACCTGCGATACCACCGGGTCAACCGGCGGCGCCGCGGGGACTACCGGGGCAACCGGCGCTGGGGCCGGCAGCGGTGGCGCAACCACAGGCGCCGCTTGCACGGGTTTCATTGGTGTGGGCGCCGGCATTGGTTTGGGGGGTGGCGGGACTTCGACCGGCTTGGCCGGCGCCGCGATTGGCGCCGCTGTCTTGGGCGGCTCAGGCGCCGCGATGACCGGCGCCGGCAGTGCCACGCGTCCCTCGCCCCGCGCCGCCGTCACGGCTGGCATCGGCGCTGGTTGGTAATCGGTCATTACGCCGTTGCCAGGCGCTGACGCACGCTTGATCGGGCCGGTGCCATGCTGCCAAATGCTGGCAACCGGCTGGCGATTGGGGGCGCCTTGGGCCACAACCCGCAGCACACGCTTGACGATTTCGATCTCGGCCTGGTCATAGCCGCTTACATCGGCCAGCCAACGCTGGTACATCGCTTTATTGTCGGCGCGGTCGTGGCCGCCGGGGATGCGCCGGATCAGCGTCATGCTGATCTGCGAGCCAAAGCCCGCCGCCAGGTGCAGCGCATACTGCACTGGGTAGCGGCCGCCCCGGCTCAGGTTGAGCGTGCCCAGCTCCGGGTCGACTTCCTTGTAGTTGGGCACGGGCGGCACGATGCCATATTCAAGAATCTTGACGGCGATCACGTCTTCGACGCCGGCGCCCATTGGGTGACCGGTGAATCCCTTCGTGTTGCAGACGACGATCTCGTCGGCGGCTTCGCCAAAGGTATTGCGCAGGGCGAAGACTTCGGCTGCCGCGCTGCCACCGCGCGCCGGGGTGTAGGTCTCGTGCGAGATAAAAGCCAACTGTGGCGCCATGCTGTAACGGTTGAGGCCAAAGCGTCGCTCGGCTCCCGTCACCAGCCGGCCCATCACGCCACAGATGTGGCTCACGTCCAGCCGTGTGCCATGGAAGGCGCTGTTGGCGGTTTCGCTGCTCAGCACCTCGACGATGCCACGCATCCCGCGCTCGCGCACCGCATCTTCGCTCTCAACCACGAGCGCACAGGCGCCCATGCCCAACAGCGTGCCGTGGCGGCGGCGGTCGAAGGGCAGGGCTGCCTCTTCCACCTTGTCGTCGGTTGCCGCAGCCCCTGTCGCCAGGAAACCGGCGCCCACCCAACCCATCAGATTCTCACCGGTAACGTCGTCGGCGCCCAACACGATCACGCGACGACAGCGCCCGTTGCGAATCCAATCCTCGGCCAAGGCGACGCCCTGGGCGGTGGAGGCGCAGGCGGCATTGACGTGTGTGTTCGGGCCGCGTGCGCCGATATACTCGGCGAACTGGCTGTGGCCCATGGCCAGAATGCGGAAGATAAAGCGGCGGTCAAACTCGTAGGGGGTGCGCGTCAGTTCATCCTTGAGTTCACCGATCTTGCGGTTGATCTCGCGCAGGCTGCCTTCGTCGTCGGTGTACTGGAGTACGTCCTCGAGCATGGCGATCTGCTGGCGCAGGTTTTCCCAACTATAGTAGCGCTTCATCTCGTTGGCAAAGCGGTCGCCGCCGGGAAAAGCGCTGGCAAAGATCACGCCTGTTTCGTCACGCAACGCCTGAGGCAGCAGCCAGCGGTCGGGCAGATACGTGCCCTTGGTCGTCGTGCGATAGGTCTGCACCAGCGGGATGCCAGCTTCGCGCAGCGCATCCAGGCCGGCGGCCATCGCCATTTGCGTCGTGATGTCCAGCGCCTCGATCAGCTTGCCTGGCACGCCATACTCGGCTTCCAGGTCGAAGGGGCCGCTGCGCCCGGCCAGCTTGATCACGTCATCCGTGTCCTCGATCACCACAAAACTACCGCTGCCGGCTTCGCTCTTGACCAAGCGCGTGATCCGTTTGGCAGCCATATCCTTACGGAAGCGCTCAGGAATCAAGTCGACAAACTGCTCGCCGCGCAGGATGCGCAGCGCATTGTCCGGATCCATCAGCGGCTTGTTGGCGCCGGGCAACCCCAGGCCAGTGCCGGTAATGACGATCGAACCTTGCGGGACATCGTTGCGGTCAAATTGTTGGGGCGCAGCGTGCTGCGCAGCCTGCGACCCACCCGTCAGTTGCTGCAAAGCCTGCACCAACGCCTGTCCCAGCGCATTGGCGCTGGTTGAATCAACCGCCAATTGCGGCATAGCAATACTCTCTTTCAACTCAGCTTTGGCCGGCACAGACGCCGCGGCGGTGACCGCCTCTACGCGTTCCTCACTGCGCACAACTTGCCCTTCCAACCCTTCGACGCCATAGCCGGCTGCATACAGCCCGCACACGGCTTGATTAAAGCTCTCCAACTCGCCGTTCTTCGGATGGTTGGTCAACAACGACCACACGTCCGGCTTGCTGGCAAAGAGGTCGTCCACAAAGCCTTTGAGGGCGCGCTTGGGACCGACCTCCACAAACATACGCACACCCGCCGCGTACATCGTCTCCAGCCCCTTGACCCATTGCACGGGCGAGGCAATTTGGAGTTCAAGAATCTCTTTGATGCCTTCCACTGTGGTTGGGTAGAGGTCACCGGTGACGTTGGCAACCAAGGGCAGTGTGGGCGGGCTGATGCTCAGGCGATCCAGCACCGTGCGCAACGGCGCGCTGGCCGGTGCGACGATCTTCGTATGAAAGGCATGGCTGACGGGAATGCGCATAGCGCGAAAACCCTTCTTGGTGAAGAGTTCAATTGCCTGCTCCACCGCCTTGGAGGCGCCGCCGATCACAGCCTGACTGGGGCTGTTGATGTTGGCCGCCACCACATAGCCGTCCACTTCCCGGATCGTCTGCTCGATGACCTCGAGCGGCGCCATCACCGCCGCCATCCAGCCGTTGTCATCCCAGCTCACTTTGGTCATTTCAGCGCCACGCGCCGCCGAGGCCTCCAGCGCATGGGCAAAGGGCATGATGCCAGCAGCAATCAACGCGCCGTACTCGCCCAGCGAGTGACCCATCACGACATCCGGCGCAAAGCCGTATTCGGCCAACAGCCGGTAGACGGCCGTGTCCATCGTCAACATGGCGGGTTGTGTAATCGCGGTCTGCATGAGGTCGATTTCCGACTTCTGCATCGCCGCCGGGTTATCGCCGTCGATAAAGATGTAGGAGGTGAGCGGCTTGCCCAAAATGGGCGTCATGACTTGGTCAGCCTCCTTGAAGGTGGCGGCAACGACCGGTTCCAGCCTGGCCAGTGTGCGCCCCATATTCACATATTGCGAACCCTGCCCCGGGAAGAGGAAACCCACCTTGCCTGGTTTCGTACCGCTACCGCGGAAGATGCCCTGCCCCTGCAGCGCTTTCCAAGCCGCCGGATTGTCGAAACCGGCCGCCTTGCGCGCCTTGCCCAGTTTGTCAAACAGTTCGTCGTGATTGCCAAAGTCGATCACCATGCGCTCGGGCGCCTTGATGTCGGCAGCGGCAGGCGCCTTGATGTCGGGCGTCCAACCGGCCTCGACCTTGCGGAAGGCATCGTCCAGCTTGTCCTTCAATTCGGTCGGCGTCGTGGCGCCGATGGCCAGAATGCCACGCAGCGGTTTCTTGTCCAGTCGTGGATTGGCGGCGTTGTTTAGCCCGGAATCTTTATTCCCTATCATCTTGTCACCTGTCATAACACTGTCACCACGGTTGACCGTGGCCGCAGCGAAGATTTTTGGTTCCGCTTTCAACATTCCCGGTACATACTCTTCGAGCACCAGATGGAAGTTCGTACCGCCAAAGCCGTAAGCGCTGACGCCGGCGCGCCGCGGCGCATTGCTCGGCTGCTCCCAAGGCTTGGGATCGTGAATCAAGGAGAAGGGCGAGTTTTCAAAATCGATATTTGGATTGGGCTGGGCCGAGTTAAGCGTCGGCGGCAGCATCTTGTGATACATCGCCATCGTCGTCTTCAACAAGCCGGCGGCGCCGGCGCCTGCCTTCAAGTGGCCGATGTTGCTCTTTGCCGAGCCCAGGCCGATTGAATGCCGGGCTGCACCGCCAAAAACCTTGGCCAGGCTTTCGACCTCCACAACATCGCCGACCTTGGTACTGGTGCCGTGGGCTTCCACCAATGTGGCCGTGATGGGGTCGATGCCGGCGTTTTCCCATGCCCGCCGTGCCGCTAGCACCTGTCCAATCGGATTGGGCGCCGTGATGCCTTTGCCCCTACCGTCCGACGACGCACCCACGCCGCGGATGACGGCATAAATGCGGTCGCCATCTTTCTCGGCATCGGACAAACGCTTGAGCAAGAAAGATGCCGCGCCTTCGCCCATGATAAAGCCGTCGGAGCCTACGCCAAAGGGCCGGCTGCCGGTGGCGCTCAGCGCGCCGATTTTGCAGAACTTGATAAAGATGACGGCGCCCATATTGCGATCGAGGCCGCCAGCGATCACGGTGTCGACATGGTGTTCGGTCAGCATCTCAAACGCAGAGTTGATGGCCGCAAAGGAAGACGCACAGGCGGCGTCGGCCGTGAAGTTTGGCCCGCGCAGGTTGAACACATTGGCAACACGGCCAGCCACGATATTGGCCAACTCGCCCGGCATGGTATCTTCGGTAATCGTCGGCAGCTTGGCATTCATGTGTGCGTGCCAATCCGCGATGATCCCCTCGCGGAGGCCGGCAGGAAGACTGGCGAACTCAGGTGCCGCCTCCAGGCCATGCAGATACTCCGGAAAGACGGCACGCATCTGGGTGCGGTAGTGCAATTCGCCGCTCATCGCCGTGCCCATGATCACACCGGTGCGCTCGGTGTCCAACGGCCGGTTCGGATAGCCGTAGTCGGTCAGCGCCTCGTCGGCAATCGTAACTGCCCACTGTTGGCTTTCGTCCATGGCTGCCGCCACTTTGGGCGGAATCCGATATTTCTTCCAGTCAAACTGGAACCCACGGACCCAGGCGCCGATCTTTGAATACGTCTTGTCGGGGGCAGACGGATCGGGGTCGTAATAATCGGCAATGCTCCACCGGTCGGGTGGCGTGTCGATAATACTGTAGCGCTTATTAAGGATGTTGTTCCAAAACGCCGGCGCGGTAGGTGCATCGGGCAGCATAGCGCCCACGCCGACAATGGCGATAGCTCGATCTGAGTATGAGTTCATATTTTTTTCATTCCTTATGGTGGCCAGAGGGTGAGTGGGTGAAATTATCTCCGTTCACCCTCTCACCCGTTCACTCACGCTGCCGGAAACGCCTCGGCCAATTTCTTCGCCACGAAATCCATGTCCTCGATCAGGCCGGCTTGCGCGGCATAGATGCCGGGGAGGTTGAGCGATCCGGCCAGGTTCGGGTCGGTCTGCCCGGCGCCGATTGCCCAGCGCAGACCGTCGGTTGCCACTTTGAGCGCCGCTTCGCGGGCGTGGATACGCGACATGGCCTGCAGCGTCGCCGGATCAAAGGGCATGGCGTCGGTCGGCTTGTTGACGGAACGGTCGGCAAAGATCGCGGCTGTTTCGGCAAAGGCAATCAACTCGCCCAAGCGGAAGAGAATGTGCTGGTTGCGCGTCAGGCGGTCGATGCGCGCCTGTTCCAAGATCATGCCCAACGCGCGTATGGCCATCGCCGCAATCGAGGCGCCGCCGCTGTTGTTCTGGCGCGCCTGCGCGTCCAGGCGCGCGGCCCAGTCGGCGTAATAGGCGCCCTTGGTCTTCAGGTGGAACTGCCAGCGATCACGCGCAATCGTCCACTCCATAATTTCGGAAGTGCCTTCGTAGATCGTGGTGATGCGTACGTCGCGCTTGACCTTCTCCACCATGTATTCTTTGGTGTAGCCATAGCCGCCGAGGGCCTGGATCGAATCGTCCGCCGCCTTGTTGCCCGCCTCCGTGGCCAGGTATTTGGCGACGGCGCCCTCCGTCTGCAAGTCCGGCTCGCCGCCGTCGATGCGCTCGGCCGTCCATTCAATATAAGCCCGCGACGCTTCCAAACGCGTCGCATTGGGGACGATCAGCTTGTGCGTGTAGCCCTGTTTCTGGCTGAGCGGCGCACCGCCCTGGATGCGCGTCTGCGAGTACGGAATGGCGCGCTTCAAGGCTGCCCAGCCGCCGCCCAACCCAAAAGCCGCCACCATCAAGCGCGTGTAGCCAAATACGGCCTGCGCTTGCGCCAATCCCTGCCCTTCCACGCCGCCCAACAGCCGGTCGGCGTCGACATACACATCTTCCAGAAAGAGCGCCGCTGTGTTGGATGTGCGAATCCCGTGCTTGTCCTCGGGCTTGTTCTTGGCAAAACCAGGAGCATCTTTTTCGATCACAAACCAGGAGGGGCCGCCGGGCGCCAAGGCCAGAATCGTGTAAATCTCGGCAACACCGCCGTTGGAAATCCACTGCTTGCGGCCCGTGATCTTGTAGCCCACCACCTTGCCGTTCTCTTCGACCGGCACAGCCTTGGTTTTGAGCGAGCCGAGGTCGGAACCGGCCTGCGGTTCGGTGGCGCCGTAGGCGACCAACAACCCTTCGTTGGCAATGCGGCTCATCCAGTATTTGGTCTGCGCCGGCGTGCCACCGACCGTGATCGGGTCGGCGCCCAGGAAAGTGGCCAACACACCCGTGGCAATGCCTAAGTCGATCATGGCCATGGCTTCTGAAACGCGATAGACGTCATAAGCGCCACCGCCCAGCCCGTCGCAGTCTTCCGGAATAAAGACCAGGTGTAGGCCAATGGTATTGTAGAGTTCCGCGAGCACGTCGGCCGGGAACTTGTCTTCGTGATCCATCCTGATCAGATACTCGGGAGTGAGCTTCTTGTCGGCGTAGCGCTGGAGGGTGGAGAGGACCTGGTCCAGTTCGTGACGATCGATGGGCATAGCAGCAATCTCCTGTGGCTCGATGCGAACAAATGTCCGCAAATATTAGTCAAATGTACACTAAGGGCAAATGTTCTGCGCCTAGTGTACTTGTGAAACGCTTCACTTATTAGGGGCATGCGTAACTGTTGGATGGGGACAAGTGTCACTTTGTCCCTAAGATGAGGAGGGTCTGGGACCATTTGCACAGGGTCTGAGTCTAATGGACAAGGGCAAGGTTGTCAAGCGACAAAAAAATGCGGCCAATGTTTTGCTCGCCCCGGACGCGTGGTATCATGCCTCCTGTGACCGGCCAATTCCGGCCGCGATGACTACACCTCTACCTTTGCCTGGGACCTGACCGGCCTGGTGCAGATGGCGGCCATGAGCGGCCAGTTGCCCGCCCAACTGCAGCCGACGACCGCAGACCCGCTGGTCAGCTTCGTCACGACCATCACGAACAGCAACCTGTCCACCGAACCCACCACCGGCACCTTCGGATCCGTTGTCGTGTCGTAAGGAAGTCGATCCCATCGCCGATGAAATACCCCTCACTCAACAAAGGACGGCGCCGAATTGCAAGGCAGCCGTCACCGGTGATGACTGCGACACCCACAACCAGACCAACGCCACCGCAAAGAGCAAGATCACAAGCATGATCAAGACCAGCAACAGGAACGCCTGTTGGCGGCTAACATTTAACATCGCTATCCCCTTTATGCTAGTGTCACCATCACATCCACAGTCCCCAACTCTCCCTTCTTCGCCGCCCGATAACTGCCCAGCGCTTTGCCCACTACCGTGCCGGGGCGCAGGAAGACGCCTCCCTGCATGGCGCGGCCTTCGTAGCCCGAAACGACGAGCAGCGCGCCCGGCGCCACCGAACCGGCGACGTTGCAACGCGTGCGCCCATGCATGGTAACGCGAAACATTGTTTCCCCATGCCGGCCGGCCAGAATCTTAGCCACGACGCCGACAACCAGGGTCTCATTATCATGACTGGCACGTACGACGTGATCGTCGCGCTCCGGATCGATGGCGACGATGTCGCCAACCTCCAGCACTACGTCCGCCTTGTAGTCGTAGAAGAGTTGGGCGCGTTCCGCAGTCAGCCAGGCCAATGTGCGCTCAACTTTCTCTTCGAGCACTTCGACCCGTTGTTTCAGTCCGGCCACTTCGGCTTCGACGGTCGTCACACGCTGTACTACATCCAGCACCTTGCCGGTGATGGCCGGCAGAGGAAGCACCGCAGCCTGCGGTTGCCGTGCGATTACCCAGACACCGGCGTCCTGGTGGAGCAGCCCCAATAGGGCATAGTGATGGTGAATGCCATGCGGAGACTGCGGCAACGGGACGCCGGCAGCATCCTGCGGCCATTCGACGCCGCCCCGGTCGTGGCTGAACTGCGTGCGCGTGGGGATCAACCAGTAGTCGCCAGGGCGGTAGTCTGCAGCATCGAAAAACTGCACTTGAAGCCCATTCTCCAGGTCGATCGGGTCGACATTGGCTGGGCTGCGCACAAGCAGACCGGCTTCGTCCACATTATCAAGCTGGCCGGGTTGGTTTGCGCTACCTTGATCCCAGCGGCGCAAAATCCATCGCCCGCCAAGCGCTGCTTCGTCCGGCACGACGGGTAAGGCGTCGCGGCCGCCGACAGTAACCTGCCCGAGATCGGGCTGCATGTCGGTGATCCGGAAAAGTGGACGGCGCATGCCGTTTACCACATCGCCATCGGTGCCCAATTCCACCCAGTCGCCGGGGCGGAGAAATAGCCGGGCGGGGTCGGACTCGGCCAGGACGACGGCGTAGGCAAGTGCGGCCTGTTCCGCTACATCGTGTACCGGGAGTGCTTCGATCGATTGTACAGCATACGCGACGGAGCCATTCTCGCGCGACCACTTGAAAGCAACCGCGCCACCATCCGCCGTGTGGACCTCCACGCGGTAAAGCTGATTGTCGCGCAACGTCGTGTTGGCCTTCTGCCGCGCGCCCAGGCGGCCGCGCTGGCGCTCACCGGCCAACAAGGCTTGCCACGCTGGTGACTCGGCCAGTGGCGTGCCGCTAGCGCGGGTCTCCGCGTGTGCCGGCAACAGCTTGACCTGCCAGGTGGTTCTACTACGCATGGCCGTATCGGCGCCATCCAATGCACTGTCACGAATGCCGGGATTCTCCACCGCGGTGATGTGGCGCTGCCAGACGTCCAGATAGACAATAAAGCGTGCGTAACCGGCTTCGATCAAGGCACGGTGCTGCGCGGCCGCGCCCGGATAATCCGGCTGGGTAGTGTAAAGACACGTCCGCTCGTTTTCACAGAGGATGCCGTTGACGTAGCCGCGGCCGCTGCCGATCTGCAGGTCCGGCGGCTGCGGCTCGCCTGGCCCAACGCCGGCTGAACCAGGCGCCTCCACCAGTGATAGCGCAAAGCCGGCACGCTCCGGGTCGGTCGGGTCACCGGAGACGGCAAAATCGCCCAGGAGATCGCTCAACGGTGTCACGATCTGATGCTGAACAATGTCGGCCTGCTCGTTCCAGTCAGCATCCAACTGGACACTGCCTTGTTGCATACGCACCGCCGCGAAGTGGTTGGCGGCCGCGAATGTGGAGCGGGAGAAATCACCATTCATAAGTTGCTTCCTTCGGCATTTGTCCTTGCCCGTTGTTCAAGTTACATAAAAGATGCCTGCCCGAAAGCCCAGCGGCAGATAGTGTTCGAGCACGTCGCGCAGATTCGCTTCGCGTTGCAACCGGTAGAGACCATGGAATACACCGATTTCGCCGCAATCGCCCGTGATCGTGTGGAAACTTCCCGGCGTCTGCGCGCCGAGTTGCGCATAGCCCGGCTGTTCGTAGCGGCGCGAGGTAAAGATCGGCTTGCCCACAGCCGGTTTACACTGCTCGCACTTTGCCGTGCCGCCATCTTCGTGCAGACAGTGCTGGCAGGGTGGCGTCTGTGAACCGGCCGGCACGTAGCAATAGCGCACCAGGCCGGCCTGCGCATCCTGCACCTCGACCGTCGACGCAAACAGCACGGTGTCGGCACGATCCAGTGCCCTGAGCAGCACCCGCCCAAAAATCGTCGATCGCTCGATGACGATGGCCGGGCGGTGTCGCTCATCATCGCTGGGTTGCGCGCAGACAATGGCGTAGGTCGCCGCTTCCGGTGGTTGATGAAGACCCCGATCGACGATTGAATCGCGGATCGACAAACCGGCGATCTCACCCGGCAGTTGCAACGCGCCGCAGATACTGTTGGCAATCATCAACTGGAGAGCGTGGGCGTGGGTCGCCCGCGTCGCCTGGATACCGCCGAGCAGCCGGCAATCTTCGACGCGTACGTCTACGGTGTTGATCGACGCGTTGCCCTCGTCGAATACAAGGGGGACCAGGAGCCGCAGACCGCCAAGATAAAGTGCGCGGTCAGCCACACGCGGCGGCGTTGCTGCGGCGAAGTCAAATGTGACGTTAGCGGCGACTTCAGGGATTGTGCGCGAGCGCCACCGCGGGTTCGCAAAGACAACCTGTACCGCTGGTTCGCCCGTGTAACCGATCGTTGGCTGCACGCCATTGTCGGCGACGATCGCCAGTTCGCCCCCGTCCGGCAGCCAAATCGCGTCGACGCCACCGCCATACTCGGTATCGCTTCCCAATCGATAACAACCATTGTCAAGGATCCGGATCAGGCCACGCGGCTTGACGTCGACATCGCCCGCCACTGCCTCACAATAGGCGGTCCACAACCCTAGCGCATAGGCTAACGAACCGGCTGTCAAGATGCCGTCGCTCAGGTCACCTGACGCCAAGCTTTGCTCACACCCTGTGATCACGTTGATTTCACAGATCGGACCCGCCGCGCGATCGGGCGTGTAGCGGCGGGCATATGGCCCACCCCCAATATCGCCGCTGAATCCATAGGCGTAATCCACCAGCACGCGGGCGACGCCATCGGGGCCAACCGGCACATCGCCGTAGAGTGCCAGACGTCCCAACTCGGGGTCGACGATGGCCGTCAGCCCATCGCTATTCGCTACGGCGGCAGCCGGCCGCGGCCGGCTGAGGTCACCGCTCATAATCTGCATCGGATAGAGTGGCTGATCGTTTCCAGCTTGATCTTTGACGACAATGTTCAGGCTGCGCCCCGGGCCGTAATAGTCGCTGGCCAGTGGCCACACGACGGCCTCTCTCTCGCTGTCTGCGCTGTCGGACACCGGCGCCGCGCGGTGCGTTCGCAGGTCGGCATCCAGGGCGCGACGCGTCAGCGGCGCCGGCAGATTGACCCGCCCGGCCCGCTGGGCGATCGACCGAAACGACTGGGGCACGGTGAAAAGCGGCAGATCTCGCCCGTCCGGGCTAAAGGTGTACCAGCCATCCGCCACGCCGCCGATTTGCTGCTCGACCCGGCATGCCGGGCTGCGCAGCACGGGGTAACTACGCAGACGCCAAAAGTAAAGGGCAACATTCTCCATGCCATAGCGAGCCGGCAACGACTGACCGTTCTCCTGGCCGGCAGCAGATTCGTCGGCGCTCTGATCAGTCCACTTCGCCACGGTATTGCGCACCTCCACGGTGTGGAGCACGGAGCTTAGCGGATCCGCGATGCCGGCAACCGCCACATCGCGGCGCAGATCGACCATGCCGCGCGCGGCAACTGCCGGGTGATGCAGGTGACGTGTGACCGCTACCTGTTGGTGGCCCTCGCGGGCGCTGACATGCCAGTTGGTAACGTCCCACGCGACCTGTTCAAGAACGGCAATCGTCCCTTTACGGCGGCGATAGGCGAGTGTGTTGGCCACGTAGCGGCGCTGGGTGAAAGGCATCTGCTCGCCATGCGCCGTCTTGCGCACCCCCAGCAGGTCGGCGATATAGGGCACAACCCAGTCGTCACACGTCTGGATAAACCAATTATCGGACATCGCTTCGACGTCCGCTTCCAGGGTTGCCAATTCCTGTTCAATGACAGAAAGCAACGCCTTGAGCGTGCCGGCGTGGCTTTCATCGCGCCAGCGGTAGAGTTCCGGCAGCAGGCTATAGAGTCGATCGGACAATGGACCGTTCATATGAGCACCGTTGGATCGGTCAGCACCTTGGTGAGTGCATTCTGAGCGACAATCTCCAGTCGGATGCCGAGCTGGTCCGGGCTGGAAACGCGCATCATGGGATTGAGTACTTGGCTGGTCGGGTTGAGCAGAAGCATCTGGGCAGGGCGAAAGCGACTGCCTTCGTGGCGGGCCATTTGGGCGGTGAGCAAATCGGCGACCGGGGCGCGGGCGTGCGCTTCCTGCATCTGCACGGCGTGCAGACGCAGCGTGGTCTCTTTCACGGCACAGACGCCCGTGATAGCGCTGAGCACGGCGACAACCTCTGACGCGGCCATCGTCTGGCCAAAGTCGCGTTTGGCAAAAGAAAAGGCGGCCAGCATGGCACGATGTGCGTCTCTTTCGATTTCCTTGACACGGCGAATTTGGTTCGGCAGAATTACCAGCGTAGCGATGACGTCGAAGTACAAAGGTTCGTACGATTGGATCATCACCGGAGGCGTCGGCGTGGAACGCAAGGCGTCGATGGCCCGGCGTAGGTGAGCGATCACGCCATCCGGCTCGATAATCTCCGGGTCGTCCCCAATCGGGTTGCCGGCCGTATCGGCCAGCGTAAGATGGATCACGCGCCGCTTCCCTTCACCAAAGGTGGCGACACGCACTCTACCGATGCCGGCAAAGGTCTGGGCAAAGTCGGCGTAATCTGGCAACGCTACAATGCGGCCCAGGCCGCGTACACTCAACGGCGTCCTATCCCGGATATGATCAGTTTCCTCGGCAGCCGTTCCGCCGCCGGCCGGCAGCGGATTGGTGGCCTTCTGCACCGCGGCCGGGAAGTTCTGTAATTGCGTAAGCGCGTCGGCTGCGATATTCCCGTCTGGCCCGCTGCCGGTTCGATAAGTCGCCGTTACATGCTCGGTGCCCGTCGGCAGGCGCGCGCCCTGCTTGCCATCGCCGAAGATCACCGCCGTGTTTTCGTCGCTGCCCTGGTGGATGATATAGACACGATCGCCGGGCGCCTTCTCGAAGAGCGACGGCACCTCCTGCCACAAGATGCCGTTGATGCAGATTTCCAGCGTCGTCTGCAGGCCGGATTCGGTGGCAGCGCTCAGATAGGTGAGTGGCTTTTCGGGAAGCACGAAGCGCTGATTGGCCTGCATGCCGTTGCCGCTGCCGATCACCGCGCCGGTCACTGTGCTGCCGTGCGTCGTTTCCACGATGTTGCCAAAGAGCGAGACGGTGGCGCGATCATAGACACGGGCGAGTGGCGCCACCAGGCGCAGTTCCGTATGATCGCCATCCGGCAGAATCGCTGCCGCGACGATGATCTCGTTCTGAACCGGATCAGACTCGCCCGGGGCGACCAACCGGATCTGCGTACGCGTGGCATCGACGGCGCCCTCGAAACCATCGCGGGTACGCAGATGCCAGCGCCATGGCGCGGCGTCAGGATCACCCGCTACACCAACCTCCGCACCCGCTGTGCCCGCCGGCGGGGTGATCTTCGACGGTGCCTCCACCAGGCTGAGGAGTTCTCCCGGCGCAAGCAAGCGCGTGTTCAACCCATCCAGCGATCGTAGCGGCCGGGCCAATGGCACGGCCACGCGAGCGCGCAGGCTCTTCCCGGTCAGAATAAAGCAATGGCCCCCGCGTAGTTCCGGCCGGTAGCCCTGAACATGCAGCGTTGCGCCACCCACCGGTCGATTGTCGAAGAGGGCAATCGGCTCACTGCGTAGGAGCACATCGGTCTTGGAGCGCAGGAAAGCGCCCAACACGTCCGGCGTGGCCGCCGGCGCCGTGATCCGGGTAAAGGCGCCGGCGGCGCCGAAGTCGCGTGCGGTCAAGGTGTCGACCCTGCCAATCGCATAGCGCGCAACCTGGCGTGGCCCAGCGGCCGGCGCCGCCACGGCGGCCCCCACTGTGCCATCCGCCAATGGCGGTGACCCGGCATCCTGCACCAGAACGATCCAGGTGCCGGTCTTCACGTCGTCGTAAGACGCATTGAGATCGATCTGGCGCGCCTCCAGGTCTGCGCTGAACCAGGCATCCTCAACCGCATTGGCACCCGGTACGCCGGCCACAAATACACCGCCGGTCGCCGGCACGATCATGCGCACCGCTTTCAAATTGACCCCGGCATCGTAGGCTGACCAGGTGCTGCCGTTGTCGATCGAGCGGAAGATTCGGCCGCCGGCGCTGCCGGCAAGCAGAGCGCCGCTACCGACCAGCGTCAAGGCGCGAATGTCGGGCAACGGATCGGTGTCGTTTGCGGTCAACCCCATATTGGCCGGCCGCATGATGCGATCGGTGAAGAGCGCGCGCAACGCCATGCGCGTGATACGGGTCGGGAGTGGAGTTTGCGGGTCATTCTCCAGCGAGCGATAGATGCCCCGGGTCGTACCGGCGAAGATCTGCCCGTTATCCCGGATCAGCAGAGTGTTCACCGGCGCATCGATACGCACACCGGCTCGATTCAGATATTTCTGCTGGAGCCACTGCCACGCCTTGAGCAACAGCCACACGGCCAAGGCGATCAACGATGCCTGAGCCAGTGTCGCCGCCGTATAGTTGAGCAGCGGCTGGACCAGGTACGTGTTGATAAAATCAAAGATCGGCTTGAGCAACTTGCCCCATACGAGATCATAGACCGGCATCAAAACGGTTTTGAGCGGCTCCGGGATCATAGCCCACAGCGCCTGCAAGAAATTCTGAACGGCATTGATCGACGCAATCACGGTATTCTGCAGGAGATCGACCGTCGTCTGCCAGATCTCGGCCACCCAAGGAAAAAGCACCGGTGAAGAAGCAGGCTGCTCCACGACGCCGACGACGGTAACGGTAGCCACGGCGACGTTGACAGGCCCGCTTGCGTTCGCCGTCACCGTGCCGGTAGTTGTCACCACCACGTGCGCTGTGATGGCTTTGGTGATTTCACTGGCCGAGCTGACCCCGGACGCCGCCGTCAGGGTGAGCACGGCGATCCCGGAGATTGTGACGGTTGGCGTCGTCGCCTCTGTACCCGTGACGAAGTTATGCCCGGTCATGCCGCCGGTGGCAACCAGGGGATCGGTGGCTTTGCCGGGTTGTATGGTGAGATCACCTTGCGCGACGAGCGCAAGCGGTGCGGGGACGTTGTCGACGGCTGATGGGGGATCAAGCTTGAGTGACCCCTGGAAAGCAAGCTGCGTCGCCGCGACAACGGTAGATGGCCCCAGCACATCGAGCTTGACCGCCGAGGTACCGCTGCCCGTCATGTCAAACGAAAATGCCCCGGCGCGACCGCGATTGGTGAGAAATTGGGACAGCATGACCAGCGCCAGAATGATGGCGACCCACAGCCAGCGCCGCGTATCGCCCTGGAGCCGGAATTTACCGGCATCGGTTCCCATAAACAAGGTCGGTTTTTTGCCGCTTGGATCGACGGCCAGCGCGTTGATCGGTGTCTCCGGCGCGGCGGGAGCAAACCAGGGCGTGACCGCGCCCAGAATATCGAACCCAAGCGCCTTTGCCGCTGGGGCCAGCTTACGCAGCCATGGACCCAGCTTTTGAAAGAACTGCCCAAACCGCCGCGCCAGTGTGACGGTAGTCGCCACGGCGACGACCGGTATGGCCGCGGGCTGGGGTTGTGCGCCTCCTGGCGCCGGCGGCGGTTCGGCGGGTGTGCTGGCTACGGCGTCTTTGGCCACCAGCAGCTTGCCGTCGGCGGTCGTCTTCAGCGGCCCTTCCCAGATCTTCCCGTCGTCATAGGAACGGAAAATCCCCTTATCGGTGCCGGCATAGGTGACTGTCTTGCCATTTTCGACCAACACTTCCAGTTCGCGGACAGGGGCTTTGGGCAAAATCTGGTCGTAGACAACCTTGTGCTTGGAGCCTTTGTCTTCGATCGACGAATCCGGTGCGATGGTATCGCCGCTCATCGCAGTCCAATTTTCGGCGTCGTCACGCGAAATGTAGATACCGCCGGTGTTCGAGCCGGCCACCAATGCACCATCCGGCGCGATCGCCAGCGCCATAATATTGCGTTGCACCAAGTTCACACCGGCCGGCTTCCAGGTGACCCCGTCATCCGCAGAGCGAAAGACATCGAATTGGGTGCCGGCAAAGACCACCCCTTTGGCGTTGACGACCAGTGCGTTGATGACTGTGTTGGGCAGTCCGAGGGTGCGCGGTGTCCAATGCCCGGGATCGGCGGCGGCGCCAGGGGCGGCCGGGGCGGCTTCTGCAGGGTTGAAATAGACGGCCCCCGGCCGATATCCGTAAAGCTTCGCCTTGCGCCGAAAGACGAACAACTGGGGTCGCTCGATTCGATCGCCGCTGGCCGCTGCGCTCTTCCAGGTGATCAGCGTGTAGGGCTTCTGTGGATCGGCCTCCACGGTCTGTAAAATGCCGAGAATCCAAGCCGGCGACCCTTCGGGGGCAGCTGCGTCGGTCAGAAGAATCACATCGTCGGGGCGAAGGTCCGTACGGTAATTGGCCACACGCAGCGTGGTCTCGTCGCTACGCAACGGCTCCCCATCGAGTTCTGTCCCCGGCGCCTGGCTTACCACCGGTCGCAGCAGGTTCCAATCGGAGCGAACAACGGTATCCTCGCTACTTTCGAAAATCTGTGGCAACTTGCCCTCACCCGGAACACTTTGCACAGCGCTGCCCTTGGGCACGGTCACCTGCTGGGGCTGGCCCTTGTCGTCCGCGGGGATTGTCAAGGCAAGATACGCCGTCGCGGCGATGCCCGGCCGCAGTTCGTAGCCGATGGCGCGCGCCAACTCCAACACCGAACGGCGATCAACCGCCGTACGGAAATAGCCTTCATTGGTGACGCGTTCCTGGTAAAACGAGAGTACATCGGTGACAACCGCCGACGCGTGGAGCAGGGCGATTGTCCAGTCATCCATGGCATCGGGATTCAGGCGCGCCAGTTGTTGTAGCGTCGCCAGACGCGCCAGCATGCGCTGCAGGGTTGCCGCATAGTCGCCACCTTGATAGGAGAGTTGGGCCGCGCCGGGTGGATTGCGGCGCGTGAGACGGGTACCCGCCTGGCCGGCGCCGGGCAGCGCCGGCCGATCCAAAGCGCTCATGGGTTCTCCTGGGTGTCGAATGTAATGACACCGAATGCCGGATCGGATGCGCTCGTACGCAATTCGGCGATCTCCAGGGCGCCGATGGAAATTTCCTCCAGCACGCGCCCGGGCGCGTCGGCGCGGCAGAATTCGGTTGCTTCGACCCACGCCACGCCTGGCACTGCCATGGCCGCTGCGATCAAATTGCTTTGATACACTGACTTGCCAAAGTCGAAATTGGCGGGCGCAAAAAATGCCGGCGAGCCGTCGGGCAGCGTGCCGTCGCTAAAGACCTGCTCCAGCTTCTCCCGTATCACCGTCGGCAACACCTCTGCTTTGAGGTGGACACAGACCGCCACACGTAAGGGAACTAAATACGGATCGGCGATCTCAATCTCCATGCCGATATAGCGATAGGGCTCGAGATAGGCGCGCAGGCGTTGGCAGAAGGCCGGTGTCAGCGCCCAGAAGTCCCTTCGACGGACAAATAAAAAGATCGTGCGCCATGCACCGACCTGGCGAATCACGGCGCGCGCCTGCGCGACGCCGGCATAGTGCCCGGCCCTTTCGGCATAGTCTGCCGTCGTCACACAACGTTCTTGGTGGCGAAATGCCTCCGGCGCATAGAGGCGCGCGGCGTCAAGCGTCTCGGGGTCGGTGCCACCACGTGCCGGCAACGGATTGCGCACACCAGCCACGGCGGCGCCGGCAAAGGCGGGAGCCATGCCGCCATTGGCGGGTTGAACGACAATATGATTGATCGTATCCGGACCGATATTGCCGGCAGTGCCGCTACCCACCCGATAGCGGGCAAAAAAGAGGGTGCCGGGGGCTGGGGGCTGGCCGAGATTGCCAAAGCCAAAGCGCAGGAAGGCACGGCCGCCGTCTTCCATTTCGACCACGTAGTCAGGCGCAGAAGTCTCGCTGTTGAGTAGATCCTCTTGCAGATTCCACCGGCGCACGATGGCTGCCTGTGGGTTGGCAGCCGTCGCCTGCTTCGTTGCGCCCGGGTCCGCCTGATATAGCGCGATTTCCGGTGTCGCCCGTCGCGGGTCCTGGGTTCCCGCCGCCTGTGCGGGCATTGCCAGCGCGCTGTAGTGATGGTATAGCACCCGGTAGGTGAGATCCTCCTGGCGCAGGTTGGGATGGTAGCGCACGTTGGCAGCAACGGTTGGCAGATCCTCGTGGGCGATCCGCCGTCCGTGATCGGCGAGCACGATGTTGCCGCGCGCCACCGTCACCGCTTTGCGGCCACGGCGACCAATGTAGAGTGCAAACGGCAGGGCATCGGCTTCGGCCCACTCGATCTGTATGATCGTCGTCCCCTTCATGGCGTCGCCGGCGCTTTTCACATCCTCGTTATCCAGGGCAAATGCTTTGGTCAGACGGACGGCATGGCGATGGCGCGGATTGGCTTTCGTTTCATCGCCGGTAGCTGGATCAAGAATCTCCTCAAAGATCAGCACATCGCCGGGCTGCAGGCTGGGCTGCCGGCCTCCGGCGCGCGTGAGCGATCCGGAATATTCCAATCGGGCCGAAGTCGCTCCGGCAGCCAACAAATAGTCCGTGCGCGGGTCTTGGACATAGAAGTTCATTTCGTTGTGCGCCACGACCAGGTCAAGATTGTGCAGCGTTTCAAAGACCATGGCGCCTTTGCGCACGGCCGCAGCGTAGTCGCGTGCTTCGACCAGGGGCAACACCCCCCCGGCGGTGTTGGTCAACAGCAGGGAGCCGACCGGTATACGGGCCGCTGCATTGGCCACGATGTGAACCCAGACGCGTGCATTGCAACCTTCATGCAGAAAATAGTCGAGCAGGCGCGCGTGGCGGCGCACCGACCGGCGCAGACGTGCCGTGCCCAGATAGGCCTCCGTCGCCGCGGCGTCCTGATAATAGCTCAAATAGTCGGCCGTATAGGCTAGCAGGTCGATCAGAACATGACCAAGGTCGGCGGCGCTCTCCTCTGTCCACGTCGGCGTGAGCACCGACATCTGATCGAGCATCAACTGGCGGAAGCTTTCGAAGTCGCGGGCCAGATAGTCGATATGCGGTTGGGGTAGTTGAGCGGCCAAGCTATCTGCGTTCATCACGATTCCCTACCGTTGGAATTCCACTACTTGGGCTTCTTGGCTGGCGCGCACCACGTAACGCACCGTGATGTTGAGCGTGGCATCCTGGGCATCAACCACCACCGCCTCGATGTCGAGGAGTTCGCCGAGCCAGCGCTGCAATTCTCCTTGCACCAGGAATTGGCTGACCGCCATGGTTTCCAGCCCGCCGCCCTCGTAGACAAAGCGGCGTACGTTGATCCCAAAATCAGGCCGGTTGACGCGTTCGCCCGGCGCCGTGAAAAGCACCTGCTCGATCAAGTGGCGGATATGGTCGGCGGACGTCGCGATGGCGGTGCGCCCGCCGCTGTCCATCCGAAAGGGATAGCCGAGTTGGGTCATCGGTTCACGTTCCTTTGACACGCGGCTGCGTAAAGACGACGGTGACCGGCGTTCCGGTCGGCACGCAGACCGCCTGGCTGTCTTGAAGCAGCAGGGGCATCCCCATTGACTTGACGCGAATCGAGCCGATGATCCAGTGTCCCATGACGCACGGCCCGTTGGCCGCGGGCGGCGGCGGCAAAGGACAGCCGGCCACTACCCACGGCGTCGACTGCGGCACTGTTGGCTGACCCATCACCTTGACACGCGGGTTGGGTGCGGTGGGCTGCGCCTTGCCGCCATGGGCACAGAGCACGACCGATGAAACTGTCAGAAAAAATCCAGGCATCGCTATATCACCTCCAACGCTCCATTGTTGATGTTGACCGCAGCCGGCGACAGACTGACGCTGGCCGCACCGTTTTTCAGATTGAGGGCAGAGGTCGTCAGCTCGGCCGACGGCGCCCCATTTGTAAGCGTGATGGCGTTGCCGATCTCGATCGTGGCCAGCGCGACCTTCAGCGTGATGGCCTCTTTGAGAGTCACCGTGGCGTTGTCCCGCTTGAGCTCGATATGGTCAGGTGTGATCGTCACGGTGACCGTTCTGGCCGTAAGTACGATACCATTGTCGTCCATCACCAGGCTCATGGTCTGGCCGGTGCCCTTGTCCGCCTTGGCTTTGAGCTTTGCCGTAAACTTGCCGGCCTGATCGTCGAAAATCAACACGATCTTCTCGGTCTGCAGGACCTTGAACTTGGGTTCGGTGGCATCGGTGGGCGGCCGTTCTCTGGTGGTGTCGCCCCAGAAGCCGCCGGTCCAGATCGGGTAATTGGGGTCACCCCCTTCAAACTCCACCCAGATGTTGGCGCCCACTGGCGGCAGCATCAAGAAACCCTCCTGCGGCCCGGCATAAGGTACACAGGGCATGGCCCAGTTGAGGTCCCCCTCCGCCAATGCGGGCACCACCACCTTGACGCGCCCCTGGCGTTGGGGGTCGCGATTGTCCTGTACCTTGCCGCGATATTTGCCGTAAAAGGGTGGCATGTCGGTAGTTCTCCTTGCAAAAACTGGCTTTCACGTGACCAGGGATTTACGGTTTCAGCGTCCGTACATTGGTGCCCGTGCCTTCGCGTGTCAGTGTGAAGTCCTGCGTATAGTTCGTCAGCGTAATATGATGGCGGACCTCTTTGATGCGGTAAAGACCATCATAGGTGGCGCCAGCCCCGCGCACACCGACCCGGCCCGGTGCATGAAGAAGATCGCCGTAGACCAAGGTAGCGAGGGTCCCGGTCACCTTGATGACCTCATCCGTCGAGCGGTCGGTCAGGCTTTGCGCACGCGCCGTGGCCTCGCCCAGGTCGGGACCGGCATAGGCCAGCCAATGCGTGCGCACGAGACGGTCCCCGCTGCTCAACGCCGGTTCTTTTGCCAGTTTGGCCTTGCGCTTGGTGCTCAAAATGTCAACCTTGGTGCGCTTGTCGGCATCGTCGTCGGCAAAACCGCCCGTGACCTTGACCGGTGCCAGCGCGTTGAATTCAAAGCGAATCTTCTCAACATTGGTGTCTACGCCCATATCGACGTTCAGCGCACGCTGCTCAGGCAGGGTGAACTGCGGTGGTCCCCAAACGGCGGTGCTTTTGCCTGGCTTGTTTTCCGGGCGCACGAAAAAGATATAGCCGTTGGCTGCTGCCAGCTTGCGCAGAAACTGTCGATCGGTCTCCTGTTGAAATGGCACATGCTGTGGCGTTTGTTTGGGCCAGACCGTCGCCGGCGCCGTAACCTCGGCGCCGATGCCCAGCCGTTGATAGGCTTGCAACACCGTGTTCACCACCGCTTCGTGTTGCATGCCTACATACCCCTTGGCCTTTTGCTCCAGGTCCATCAGCAGACCGATGTCGCGTCCCGTGATGATCAGGTCTGCGCCTTCACCCGTGCTGCTGAAGTCCAATTGTTGGTGCGTGATGATTCCGTCGATAAGCACCTGCGGTTGCGCTTTGATGGTGATCGTAATGACCAGGCGGTTGCCCGGCTGCAGGATTGGGTCGGCGAGAAGGCCATAATTGGCCGTCACCCCGCGATCACGCCGCGCGGCAAAGCGCAGTTGAAAACCCTGCTGGCCCTCGCCGCCGCTGTCGTCACTCAGGTTGACATCGGCCGACAGCAAGGCGGCCGCAATGTCGGCGGGAACCGCGGTGGGGAGGGTGGGGCCAATCAACAGCCCCAAGATCAGGTCGGGTAACATCAGTCGATCTCCGGGAACTGCGGTGTCGGCACTCGCACGCGCGCACCGACCACCGTGGCCAGTTCAAAAGGATTCATCGTGTTGTTGGCGTCGCACACCTGCCAATATTGCAGGGGGTCGCCGAGCGTGCGCGCCGTGATCGTGTCGGGACGGTCACCCACCTGCACTTGCTCCTCGCGAAAGAGCGGCAACCGCTCACCTTGGGGAAGAAAGCGGCGTTGTTTGTATTTGATTTGGCGGCCGTCCGGGTGATGATAGACGGCATCGGCGATGAAATAGTAACGGCTGCTGTGATCAAACATCGTGCTCCCTCCTAACCCAGACGGGTGCGGATATCGACCCCGATCAGGTTGCGCGCGTACTCACCGCCGACGACGCCTTGCGTCGCCTGGCGTTCTTTACTCTTCTGATAAGCCAGAAACAAGCTATACGCTTTGTGCTTCTTGTCGACATCGGCATAAGTCAGTGCGCGCAAGGTCAAGGTCACTTCAGCCTGAACCGGATTTAACTGCGGATCGAAGTTGGTCTCCTCGACGACGACATTGGTGAGCAGCACCGGCAGCACACGCTGGGGTCCCCAGACCAGGAGGGTCAGGGGCGCAGCATAGCCGCTCCCCACTTCGACTTTGCCCTGGTTGGCAAGTTTGCTGATGTCGATCACGTCGGCGCTGGCAGGATAGGCCAGCACCTCCAGTGCAAACAATTGCGGATAGATGCCCAGGGCACGCGCCGTGGCGTCGTTGTGCTCGAGTGCATCGGTAGCATCCAACTGTGCGCGCAAGGTAAACGTCTCGCTGGGCGGTCCTTTGTAGCGCAAGGCCCGATCGGGGCCCTCGTCGGTTTGCCCGCTGGACTGTATCGCCAACGTGCGGCTGACCTTTTCGGGATTATACTGAAAGACGATCGTCGTTTGGCGTTGTTGCGGCGTGCTCAAATCGATGGCGACGATCGCGCCTTTGAGTAGTTTCGGTCCTTGCGAATAGGTTGGCATCAGTCGTGAACCTCTCCTGTCCGTACGCCAGTTTGTGTCGTTCGCCCCAAGCGACGTACGGCTTTCAGCGCGTTAGGGACTGATTATGCTATGCGACATGCAGCAAGGCGTACACCACCGACGCTGTGCTTAGAATCAGTTGTCGTCGGTTTCCTCATCTGATTCTAATTCCGAGTCCGAATCGTGGATCTCATCCATGTCGTCACGCATCAGGAAGCGATTCGGGATATAGTTTTCCGAATCCTCTGGTGACCGAAAATCAACGATATGGTGGACTTCTCGATCTCTTTTGGCGAAACCCTTCAACTTATCCCTTGTCTTGCCGGTGTCAGATTCCTCTGGTCCTCGATCTAGTTCTGTATGAATCTCTGGAGTGGTTTTCACCGTCACATGCTGAGCATCCTCTTTTCCACGCAACCGGGCACGCTCCAGTTTTTGGGCCTTAATCTGGATGGTCTGATTGCCATATTTATTTGACGCGTCTTGTTGACCGGCTGGCAATGGTACCTTAGAAGAAACGCGATTCCCTCTTGCCTTGCGTGTAGAGTCTTGATCCTGTTGCTCAGTCGCAGTGATTGTCGCCTTCCCAGCAGTGCGTAGCCCTTTTTCCGTGAGATGTGCTTTCCGTCTTCCGGTACTTCCTGTTTCCTCAAACAGAGCCTTGTCTTCCCTGACAACAACTTTGGGTATCCGACCCAGCCGGCCCCGTTCTGCTGCCGTAAAGTTCCGTCTAGGTGTCACAGGGTGCGCACGTGCGGCGGCTCGTGCTTCAAGGTCGGCTCGTTTTTGCTCCTCCTCTTGCGCTTGTCGGTCATCATTTGCTTTGACTACTGCGGGCGCTGCAAAGATTGGCGCCCCGTTAGGTTTTTTTTCACCTGTCTCTACGTATCCGTTCGGAGGTTTTCCATCTACCCACCGGATCTTTCCATCTGCCGTCCGCTCATAATACAGTTGAATCACCTGCCGCAACTGTCCAGGGCTTCCGAGCTGCTTTCCGCCGGGCATCACAGAGTTCTCAAGCCGTCCAGTGTAGTTAGCGTCTGCACCCATCATGGCCGCTTCTGTCTCCAAGCCTTGGTCGTCATTGATGTCATGATCGTTGACCTGTAGGCTAGGCTTCACCCGTCCCTGCTTTTGCTGCACGACATGCCAAGCTTCGTGAGCCAAATGCCTTTCCTGACCTGGCCGCACATAGATTTTGGTACCCTGCGTATATGCCAACGCGCCGAACTGTTCAGGCATCGTAGAGTTGTAGTACACCTGCACATCATCCATCGTCATGTTGGAAAGACTTTCAATCCTGGCTTTCAGGGCGTCAGGCATTCCAGTTTCGTTCTTGCGGCGTAGCGCGGGCGCGGCATTGCTTCCATCATACTGCGAGAAGACAGCAACCTTGCCGAAACTATGCCCGTCCTGTGGCGCACTTTCCATTTGAGCGCCGGCTTCAAATGGTACGTCCAGTCCCAGGGTAGGGATGGGCGCAATCCGGTGCACGCTCTGTGCGCGAAGAGGGACGCTTGAATCTTGGGTCGGCGCCATCGTACGAGTCCGTGTGCTCATGTTCCACTCCTTGTCGGTTCCGTCGCCGGCCGGCTTGTGCCGGCCAACCGGTTGTAAATCGACTGCGCCACCTGTACGCCCATTGCCTGGGCTGACGTGCCCGCCGGCAACTCGATCGTGGCGGCGTCCAGCGCCAGCCCATCTCGGGCTACACCGGCCGGTACCCCCTGCTCCGCCCACAGCCGAGTCAACTCTTGCTCGATCACCGCGGTCACACGGGCACGCTGGCTGGGTGGCAGGTCAGGCAGCAGCAACCGGCCGATCGTCAATTCCAGGTTTGCTTGGCTCATATCCAGCCTCGCACTTCGGCTTCGGTCAAGGTGCGCTCCAGTTTGGCATATTCGCGCCGGGCCGCGGCCAGGACATGCGCCATGTCAACCGGCATCCCACCATTTTCGCCGGCGTCGGCGGCCAGAAAGGCGGCATGCACCGCAATGTTGCGAATATTGCCGCCGGCCGCCGAAAGCTGCGCCAGCTTCTCCACATCTAACCCGGCCACCGGCGTCGCGGCCGGAAAGATGCGCCGCCAGATTTCGGCGCGCTGGCCCGTATCCGGAAAGGGAAAATGCACCACAAAGCGAATCCGGCGCAGAAAGGCCGTGTCCAATGCATCCTTGAGATTGGTGGTCAGGATTGCCAGCCCTCGATACGCCTCCATGCGCTGCAACAGATAACTCACTTCGATGTTGGCGTAGCGGTCATGGCTGTCCCTGACCTCACTGCGCTTGCCAAAAAGGGCATCCGCCTCGTCAAAAAGCAGGATGGCGCCGCCGGCTTCGGCTGCATCGAAGACCCGGCGCAGGTTCTTCTCCGTCTCGCCGATATACTTGCTCACCACCGCGCTCAGGTCGATGCGATAGAGATCAAGCTTGAGTTCCTGGGCCAGCACCTCGGCGGCCATGGTCTTGCCCGTGCCGCTTGCCCCGGCAAAGAGGGCGCTGATCCCCAGCCCGCGCCGGCCCTTGCCCGCAAAGCCCCACGTCTCATAGACCCGGCTGCGCTGGCGCACATGCATCGCGATCTCGGCCAGCACCGTCCGCTCGCGTGCCGGCAGCACCAGGTCGTCCCAGGTGGCAAGTGCCTCGATAGGCTGCGCCAGATCGTCGAGCGCGGGCCGCGCCTGGCTGCGGCAGTGCGCCCACAGCGCATCGGCCAAAGGCTGGGGCGCGACCTCTTCCCCATCGCTTGCGGCCAGCCGTCCCTGCGCACCCTGCACGGCCGCCACAATCGCCGCGCCATCGAGGGCAAAGGTCCCCACCAGCCGTTCGACGTGGCCATTGAGCGCTGCCGCGCCTTGGTCGAAGGCGTGATCCAATACTGCGCGCCACAGCGCCCGTTGTTCGGCGGGCGACGGTTTTCCTACATCGACGGTAATGGCCGGGCGCTGCCACGGCCCTCGACGCTCGCTGCCGCTGACCACAAGCGGGCTACCGGCGTCCGCCTCCACCAGTCGCGCCAGCGCGTTCTCGCGGCCCGTGTCGCTGCGCTCCACGCCCTCACTCTCCACCATCAGCACACAGTTGCCCAACAGGCTCTCACGCTGCCAGAGCCGCAACAGACGGTCGATCTCAGGCGGCGCCACCGGTACGGCGTAGGCCGCCATCGTGTACAGGCGCAGCCCTACCTGCCGGCAGGCCGCCGCCGCCACGGCCCGGCGTGCGCTGCGCTCCGGGCCGCAAATCTGCACGACCGGAAACGCGCCGGTCGCGGTCGCCACCCTCCACGTCGCCGCGATCTCGCCGGCCAGCGCCGCCTGCGAGGGCGCCAGCAACCCGGGAGCGGGCGCCGGCTGCACAAGCCCAGCGATCGATGCATCCAGATGGTTGACGCCCGCCAGATAGTGCAACACGCGTTCGTCGATGCGCAGTGGGCTGCGCGTCAGGCTGCGCCCGGCCTCGACGTGGATCAATTCCCAATAGCGCAACGGCGCATCGGGCGCCAGCGCCGACCAATGCGCCTCGGCTAACACGGCCAGCGCCAGGCCAAAGGTGGGGGTATCCGATTGGGCATTGCCTTGCGCTGCCATGCACAGCGGCGCAAAGTCGGCATCCAGCTCCACGCCGGCACAGAGCAGCAGCAGATCGCGCTCAAAGGGCGAGAGGTCAAACTGCTCACAGATCGTCTCCAGCGCAGCCGGTTCGGCATGCGCCATCACCGGTTCAGGCTGCGGAGACGACGTTCGGCGCGCATCGGCGGCGCCGGCCACCGTTCGCTCACTGTGCTCGACCAACGCCTGGCGGATGCGCGCCAGGTGCGCGATCAGATAGCGCTGGTTGACTTGGGACCAGTCGTGTAGCTCGTGGATCGACGCCTGGTCGTGAACAGGTTCGTCTGCCATAGGTTTACGGCCTTCTCCGCTGTTCTTCCACGATCGCGTCGTAGATATCGAGCGATCCCGCGTTGCGCTCCACCCGATAACGCTGCACCCGGTCAAAAACCGTCTTGCGCGCCGGGTCGTCGATCTGCCACGCGATCCCCGCTGCCGCAACCTGCACCGTGGCCTCTTCTGACAACGGGAAAGTGTGCGCCTGGAATGCGGCGCGCAGCCCTGCCGAGACCACGCCTTGATCCAGTTCGGGTTGAAAATCGCCGGCGATGCTAAAAAGATAGACACCGTTGAGGGGTTTGACCGCGCTTTGCGGGTCCGTGACAACCGGCACGACGCGCGGCGCCCCTGGCTCGATCAGCACGGCGGCGGCCTCGTAGGCAACCGACAGCGCGTGCGGCACTTGAAAGAAAACTGACCAGATCTTCGACATCTCTTCCAGGTCAAGCAGGATCGGCGACAACTGGACGTGCTCGATATGTTCGAGCTGAAAGTCCAGATCAGAGCCCGCCAGGTAGCCCCGGCTTTGCACCGCATTGCGCACCCGTCCCAGCGAAAGCTGCGCATTCTCCTGGAGCACACCCACGACGCCGCCAAGCAGTCGCTGTGGCTGCAATTCGCTCTCGGCGCCATAAAAAGAAATCAGGTAGTGTAGATTGAGTGGAATGATGGCGCGGTATTCCACCTTGTCCTTGCCACGGTTGCCGGGGTCGGCTCCATTGGCGCGGCGGAAGTTGATTTCACTATTGCGCCAGCCTGCATTTGGCGTCACCCGGTAAAGATAGAGGTTGATTTTTGGATCGCCCTGCGCGCCGTTGCTGGCCGCTTCGGGACGTTGCACGGTCACGCTGGCGCCCGGAACGATGGCGCCGGCCGCTTCCTGCAACAGATCCTGCAGCGCGGCGGTCACGGTGGCAATCGCCAGATAGTTGCTCATGTCGACCCCCAGACGTCGCGCTTGAGCATCTCATCCAGAGCATGGCTTCGCTGTTCTGGCCGGCGTGGTGCTGGGGCGGGTTTTGGCGCGGACGGCGCATAACGCACTTCGACACGCCCAATCGTCACATGCACGGTGGGCAACGGATCCGGCGGCGTGCTGCGCCCAGCACGATTGTCGACGGCAGCCGGTTGCACCGGGAGCGGAACCAGCAGCGGCCGCGCCACCGCGTAGCCGCCATCTCCATCCCAGCCAGTCGCGTCTCTACTCATCGGCGCGTTGGCGGATACCCTGGCCGGCGCGGGGTCTGCCTTTGCCCACAAAGCCGCCGTGGAGTCTGCACCTGACGATATACGCCCGACGGCATTGCCAACGGTGACATCTTGCCGTTGCTGCGGCAGCACACGCGCCGGCGCTGGCCCGCCATCTGGTGTGTGGCTGATAGCCTGGAAAGGGAGAGCAGAGACAGCGTCACCCCCTTGCGGCGAGTTCGCTTCCCAGAAGCCTTGCCCGGACTCCCCTCCTTCTGCTGCCGATGCGGGCCACACCTGGTTTGGTCGCGCGGCGACGCCAGGCTCAGAGCGTACACGCGCAGCCGGCACGACGTGTGGCATGCCGGGCGGCGCGCTGGCAGCCGGTGCGGGTAGATGCAGCACCGGAATCCCGGGCGAACCGGCTGGACGCGCCGGCGGAATCGATGGGCTGGGTTGTGGCAACAACGGTTGGGCCGGCGCCCCAACCTGCGCGGGTGCGTCGGTAACGCCCCTGCCGTGAATGGCCTGGGCTGCATGCGTGGTTGGCGCCGTGGCCGGTGCCGGCGCGGACGATTCCGGCGACTGACTTGACGGTGCGCTATCGGGTGTGGCCAGCGGTTGCGGGCGACCCACGTCACGGCTCAGCAAATCGTCTGCCGCGTGCAGCATGCCGGCAGAAACCTGGCGGGCCGCGACGAGCGCCACATGGGGCTCACCCGACATGGGCCGGATCGCGGTCTGGCCGGCGAAGTCGGGCGCCGCCGCCAGCGATCGATTCGTTTGCGATTCTGGCACAACAGCACCGGGTCCTGCCGGTTCGGCAGGCGGATATCGGTGCACTTTGGGCTGGAGTGGCGGCCGATCCGGCGATGGCAACGCAGGCACAACCGGCGCCGCGTGTATCTGCGCGAGTTCGGACAGGTTGCCGAGAGTAGGCCTACTCACCAGCGGCGTTAGGTTCTGCTCAGGCGCATGAACGGCTGGCGGCGCGACCTCACGCTGCCCTGGGACAACCGTCGGGCTGGAAGCGAGCGGCGCCGCAGCCGGCGCTTGCGCTAGTAGCGGGATGGCAGTTCCCGTCTGCGCCGGCAAAGGCCCGCTCGATTGTTCGGCACGCAGCGATGCCGGCAAAGCCGCTTCCATGACCGGCCAGTCGCCTTCATCGGATCGTTCCGTGGCCGCCGTAGGCGTTGTTTCTCTGCGCAACTGCGCAGGCGCCACGGTCTCTTTTGGCGCCAAAATTGGTGGTTGCCGGCTGTCCCTTTGTCCGATGCGAGCATCCACCGCGCCGGCAGTGTCTGCCACCCGTAACGGGGCACTGGCGGCAGCCGCCGCGCCGGGGGCGGGTTCCACAGGCGCCAGGCGTGATCCTGGGTCGCTGCGGGCCGGGCTGGATGGCGTCGGCGCTGGCGCCGCTTCTGTGCTGGTCGCATGCTGTCCGCGCGAAACCTGGTGCGACGCCACCGAGATCGCACCAGGTGCGAACGGGCCGGCAATATCGGCGTCAAATCGGGTTGATCCAAGTGTGGCCGGCGGTGGAACGTTTGCTACATCCGCAGTCTCGTCCACGTCGGCCCAATGGCCATCCCAGCCTTCGACAGACGACACCGCTTCGTGCGCCTCTGCCGCAAGCAAACCAGGGCTTTCCCCAGCGCCGAACAGGAGGATGGCAGACAGCCAGCGCAGGGTCGGCACGGGCCGATCGACCCAGGGTTCACCCTGCGGCACAAGCAATGCCGACCCGTTGTCCGGCCAGAACGCGCTTGTGCTGGAGACGACGCCATCCGGTGCACCCGGCTCTGCCACCTGGCCAGCGTGGCTGGCGTCCGGCGCCGGCAGATTGACGTCCCCCAGCGGGGCAAAAAAGGGCGCGTGCAACGGCTGAATGACCTCTGCCGTGCCCGCAACCTGTTCGCCTAGCCGAGAAAAGAAGTCCGTCATCGGGAAGTGTCCTACCCCGCTCCAATTATTGATTCAGGTTCAGGTCCAGATAGAATTGCCGGCGCAAAGCGCTCATGCCGAGAATCTCAGCTTCGCACCAGCCGTAGGCGCGTGCCAGCGTGTGTACATCCATCAGCAGGCGTTTCGCCCGATCACCCAGTTCGGTCCAGAAGAAAGCCACGATATCGAACAGTACCGACCACTCGTGACCACAGGCTGGACAGGCTAGCGCAAAGAACATAGCAGCCTGCGGGTCGTGTTCCGTCACTGCGTCCGCCAAATCTGCGAAAAGCGTCGCAGGCAGCGCCTCGACGGGGAACGGCGCGCCGGTGTGATCGACAGCCTGCACACACCGCTCGATCAGCCGGCGCCGCGCCGTCTCTGCATCGTCCGCCATGATAAGTGCCGCCAAGTCGCGGCTGTTGGGCAGGCGGCAGTGCAACGTATATGCGTCGCTTGCCAGCACAAACTCCTGGGCAGTTGGTTCGGGCCGGCGAATTGCTTCAATCGCGACGCCAAACTCGAGTTGTTCGCCGCACTGCGGGCACTGCGCAAAGCCGTCGAGTTGGCCGCCAAGTGTTCGCTCACGCACGGTCAGCAACCGTGTGTTGCGTTGACCAACGGTCAAGGCGGCAACTTGCTCGGCGGTCAATTCGGGTTGGACGAGGGACAGCAACATCACCGCGCGGTCAACCGGGTGTTTGTTCTGTCCCCATTCCCACACCCGCACGATCTCGCTCGCAGAAAGGGCTCGCATACGCAGTCCGTTGGCTAGAGCGTAGGCTCGCTAGGTTCCGTCACCGCCGTGTCGCGTTCCCACCCTTCATTCTCGAGCTTGATTGTCTGGATCGCCACGGTGTTGCCGGAATTGGCATCCAGGTCGGGCAGCGCCTTGAATTCCGAAACCCAGCAACGGTAGACCTTGTAGGCGGTGACTTTCTGTCCTGCCTCGTTGTAGAGCTCGATGATGATATCCTTGCGAAAATCCTTGAGCAACGCTTCCTGGCCGTCGCCGCCGGCATTTCCGTAGTTCCAGACCTTGTTGGCCCAGGCTTCGAACTCCAGATCGTGGGTGACGCCACGCTCCAGCGTGATCGCCTCATAGGAGGTCAGTCCGGGCGATTTGTGCTTGTAACTGGGGGCGCCGCCCTCGCGGTGTTCGACCAGGTCGGTCTTGCGTGAGAGCGCGCCTACTTTGCTGACACCCGCAACGTATTTCCCATCCCACTTGACGCGGAACTTGAAGGTCTTGTACGGGTCATAGCGATAGGTATTGACCTTGAACTGACCGGTAGACTCTTGCATGATTCATTCCTCCTTACGCGGCCAGTTGACCGGCAATCTGCTGGATGTAGATGACGACAAACTCGGCGGGCTTGAGCGGCGCAAAACCGACAATCACGTTGACGATGCCGCGATCGGTGTCGCTCTGTGTCGTCGTGGTGGCGTCACACTTCACAAAATAGGCGTCCTTGGGCGAACTGCCCTGGAAGGCGCCCTGGCGGAAGAGGTCATGCATGAAGACGCCGAGGTTCAGGCGCAACTGTGCCCACAACGGTTCGTCGTTGGGCTCGAAGACCGCCCACTGGGTATTGCGGTAGAGCGTCTCTTCGATAAAGAGCGCCGTCCGCCGCACGGGTATATATTTCCACTGCGACGCCAGCCGGTCGTCGCCCACGGTAGTGCGTGCGCCCCAGACGACATGGCCCGCAGCGGGCAACGTGCGCAAACAGTTGACGCCGAGGGGATTCAACTCGCCGTTCTCGGCGTCGGTCAGCGGTATGGAAAGGCTGTTGACGCCGCTGAGTGTCGCCTCGATGCCGGCCGGTGCTTTCCACACACCACGGCTGGCATCGGTACGCGCTATGATGCCGGCAACCGTGCCGGAAGGCACGAACTCTTCAAGTTGATTGTCGCGCAGGGGATTGGGCATTTTGACCCGTGGGAAGTAGAGCGCCGCGTTTTCTGATGGCGTCAGCACAGCATCAGGGCCATCCGTCGCCTTATCTTTTGTCGTCCAGGTACTCGGTGGGTCGACCAACAAGAGCGCCCGCTTCCGTGTACAGTAGGCGGCAGCTTCATCCAGCATGCTGCGATCGACGTCGCTGCCGTCGCCGGCATAGGGTGGTATACAAAGCAGGTTGAAGATGTTGGTATGATCCAGGGCGTAAATGCCGGTCTTATTGGCCTGGCTTCCTTGTAAATCCGTGATTGCCAATGCGTCACCGTCCGATCCTTGGGTCGTTACGGGCAGATAGGCCGCTGGATCCGCCCACCAATTCTTGCCGGCAGCCGGCGCCGCTGAGGCCGCCGGCCGCGTCGCGGCCGCGGCGATGGCACCCTCAATTCGAATCAGGTGAGACTCGTTGGCCAGAACGTTGTCGACACGCCGTGGGCCATCCTTTACGGTGACGTTGGGAAAGTACTCGGCCGTATTGGTCACCAGATCACGCACGGAGAGATTGAACAGTTCAGTCACCGGCACATTGTAGCGTTTGGCTAACGCCGGCCCTACCTTAGGGTCCACGTCATCCACGCGCACCGCAAGGCTATTCCCCCAGCTCCCCGGATCCACGGCGGCAACGGTGAGCGGCGCAACCGTCGTGGTGGCAGCCGCCGCCGCATTGGTGGTGCTTTCATGCACCAGCCTTACGATCACACCCTTGCTGCCGCCATTCTGAAAAAAGCTGCGCACGGCGTAGCCAAGCGTGCTATCCAACGATAGCCCGCCAAAGATGCGTTCGTAGTCAGCCCAACTGTTGATGACGGTGGCCTGGTTGACCGGACCGCGCAGGGCACGGCCCACAAACGCCGTCGTCGCCGTATCGACCGGGACAATGGTGCGTACATCGCTGGGAACTTCCTGAATATAGACGCCAGGATAACTAACCGGTGGTGCAACGGGCATAGCGGCGCTCCTTTCGTAGCCAACATCAAAGCTGCACGATCAAACGACATACCAATGCTCGACGACAAAGATGCTTCCACAAACGGTAGTTCCGCGCAGCAGCCGGTCGCGCACGCGAGTATCTCCTCTTCTTGTGGAAGTGCGGTGCAGCTTAGCAGGCGATCGTCTCGGCTACGTCTCCAATCGCACTCGTTTTGGTCTTTTGTCGCCACAAAATCAAGGGAATTCCGGTGTTTGCGATTTCGTCACGCAACGAGGAGTACGCGGCTAACCAGGTCTAGGGCACTGCGCAAACCACAGCCGTCTGGTCCGGGTCCAGGTCCATCGCATCGAAATAGGGGGTGAGCACTTCTTTCAGCCGATCCAGTTCGACGAAATAGTGCTGGTCGCCGCTGGGAATATGCGTAACCCGGCCACGCCATGTCCTGCCTTGGACATCGTCCTCGGCGTCCGCGGCCCAAATCTTGACAACAAACGAACACGTCGTGCGCTCATACGGTTCCATCGCTTTGTTCCTCCCCTGCATTGATCCGTTGTTTGCTCCTGTGGCGATTGCCTCAGCGATATAGGCAGGGTCGTCAAAGCTCGTCGCACCATCGTCGGAACTCCACAGCACTATATAGGGAGTGAGTCTATGAATGTGTCTTTATCTAGTCTTGTCTGCGTCTCGGCGCACGAACAACGCGCGCGCAGCCATTCGGCGAATGGAGTTGACTGCCGGTTGGACCGCTGGTCATAGCCGCCGATTGACCAGTCCGTCGACCTGTTGCTGTAATTGCTCGATCATCTGGCGGATCACCGTCAATTGCGTAAGGAGAGTCACCGCCGACAACGCGAATGGCATGGCGGCAGCAGGTAACGCGGCTGCGTGTTCTGCAGCAGGCAGCGGGCCTTGGATCCCCTCAAGTTGGTCCCGGCAGATCTGTTCATAGAGCGTTTGGGTGCGTTTAGCGGGTGGCACACCAAGTTCCTTTGCCAGGACAGTGACGCATGTCTCATATTGGCGAAGCGCGCGCGTCCGGTGCCCCATGATGTAGTGAAAGTACATCAACCTCCGGTGTGTACTTTCGCGTGCGTTGTCGTAGCGCAGGATCAATGATCCATAGTACACGCCGGATTTATAATCGGCACGTGTTTCGCAAAATCCCAGCAAGGTATCCAGTATCGACAGAAACAGGAATTGGTGGCGTTCACGCTCTTGAATGCACCAGTCACAGAACCAGCCTTCCAACAGATCGCCTTCGTAAAGGGAGACGACCTCGCGCAGACTCTGGGCTTCCGCGTCGCCCAAGGGCGGTCCGGAAGCCTGACGAACGTGCTGATAGGCGGTTTCGAGAACCTGAGTGTCAACCCAAATGTCGGCCCGCGGATTCAGACCGATCCAGTCGTCTTCGACCGTGAGAAAGGAACGGTCAGAACCGGTTGTACCGTTGTTCAGCGCCGATTGGAGCAACCACAGCGTTTGGCGGAGGGCCTTTTTGGCATGCAGTTCGGAGCGGTCATCCCATAGGAGCGTTGCCAGGACATCACGATGATGCAAACGGGTACGGAAGAGGGCGAGATAGCCGAACAACTCCTGAACTTTGTGCAATTCCAGACCGGACAGCGGCGTGTTGTCGACTTCGCAGTGAAATTTGCCGAACAGCTTGATCCTGAGTGTTGACATGTTGGCTCCCTACCCTGCGTGATAACCCATTTCTAAGGGCGTCCAGAATAGCGAAAGTAACCCGTCCTGTCAATGCCCTCAAAAACACACGCAACGGACAACCTTGCAAAATTGCAAGGATCACCCTATAATTTGCATAGTCGCCGGTTCGCGTGAATGCCATCGCGGCTATTTGCTCGACCGCGAATTGTCCGATGCCGAATGGTTTCCTCTTGCGGCGTGACGCCGCCAATATGCGGGCGCAAGCAGGAGTTGTCAACGATCAGGGTAAACAGCATTTTGCGTACACGGCGATCAACCACACGGCGATCAACCGCCGCGCTCGGCTAGCAAGACAACCCATTCTGCAGGAGCTTTCGATGCAGGCGAGATATGTACACACGAACCTGATTGCTCAGGACTAGCAGAAGATCGTCGATTTTTATCAACGAGTCTTTGGTTGCACAACCGTGGTCGCCGATAGCGTGCTTGCCGGGCGCTGGCTTGGTCAGATGAGCGGTATTCCTGACGCTGAGATTCGCCTGACTCATCTGCGCTTGCCCGGCTGTCGCCCACCGGTAAGGCAGGGTTGGCAGCGCTGCAACAGGCACTCGCGGGTGGCCAGCGTGAGTTTAGCGCTTTGGGTACAGTTGACGGGGGAGGCAAAAGCGGTAGGGCAGAGCTCGTCGCTCTGCCCCCGTCACGCTGTACCCTGTGACGGCGCTCAGGTCGCTCTCCAGCGGAGCCCTACCCTCCGCACAGATAACGTCAAGTGTACCAGATTTCTCTTGTTTTCGTCAGTTCGTGGTCTTGACAACGGGGTCAACTATAGTAGTTACGTTTCTGGCAAAGCGGCTTGAGATGGACTGGAAACCACGAAGAGAATTTCGCAACACTTGGCCGATGAGGCAAAAGCTAGACTGCCTCAAGTCTGTTGGGCGGCAATCATCGAATTCAGATCGGGATTTCAGTGTAACCGCCTAATCTCATTGCTTCGATGATCTTACGAATTTCATCAACACGCAGCCGAATGCGCGGCCATGAGGTTGGGAGTAACACCACAATCGTGATTTGACGCTCACGCAGATTCTGTTGGTAGCGCAAGTTCTGATCTGTCGTGACAAATAGCTGGTATCCAGCTTCTTCGGCGGCTTTGAGTAGAGCTCCATTCGACAAGTCAGCCCATCCTTGCTCATAGGCGGTTGTCACGCTATGCCCCGTCAAATGCCGACGCAAGGGCACTGGTGTCCCCTGATCGAATAGAATCTTCATGATTATGCGGCAACCGCCAGTGTCTTGAGCTCGTAATCAAGAACGGCTTCCACTTGAGCGCGCTCAACGCCAGGGAACCACTCCAGAAACTCAGTGATCGTTGCACCGTCTCTCAAGTTTTCGAATAGCGCAGAGACCGGAACTCGGGTACTTCGAAACACCCAAGCGCCACTAACCTTATCTGGATCTCGCTCTACCGCATCCAACGTCTCCCATTGCTTCATCGTGCAGCATACCTCCCGTCCCAAACCTGGTGGCACCCATTTGGCGCTATTATACCACGCGCAGGCCGGTCACGTTCGACCGAATCAAGCTGCGCGCCGGCGTCCATGCCGGCCAGCAGCCAGGCCGTGCCGATGCCCGTGCCGGTACCCAATTCAAGAAATTGCCCGTTCGGTTGGGCGGCCGCCAGCGCGCGCAGCAACGACCCGGTCTGCGGCTCAGAAGCCATCGAGAAACCCATCTGTTGCGTGTCGCGGTGAATCGCATCCAGTACCGGCGGGACTGGGACAATATCGTGTTCGTTCATCGGAAAAACTCGCTTTCTGGACATGATCGACCGTGAATCGCTTCTCGCCACCTAGCGTGCGGCAAGCTGTTCTGCCGGAACCATGCGTTCGGCAATCAGCCGGAAATCTTGCTCTGGTATTTCCAGCAGGCCAAAACGCAACGGCGCTCCCCAATGCGTCTTGCCCTTATAGTAGACGCTACTTGGGTTGCGCGGCGCAAGTCGCCGGGTTGAGCGCACAGCTTTGATCCGGCGCCGGGCGGGGCGCAAGGTGGAAGGCGCCTACCACCAGTTCATCGCCAAGTGCCTTGCCGTCCCCATCGGCCAGCGGCACGCGTTGGCCGGTCTGCGGGTCGTAGAGCCCAATCACGATCGACCAGACGCCATCGGTCGAGGCGCCAGCAGGAATGGTAACCTGGCGCCAGTCATTGATCAAAGGGTGGCCGTCCTCGCTGCCGGCGACCTGCGCCGGGCCAAAGAATGCGGGGGCGCCATCTTGTTGCGCAATGTTGGCGCCCTCCCTGCGCAGATGGATAAAAGCAGCCAGCCCCTGTGGCCACACCGGCGTTTCCCATTGCAGCCACAAGTCGACCGGGTCTCCGGGATGGTAGGCGCGGTCCGCAAGCCAGGCGCGCACGCGCAGGTCGTTGCCGGGCGCTACCTGCGCCATCGCTTCGGCGCCGTACAGTTGCCCCACCAGCGGGCGCAAGGCGCTGCCGAGATCCGGCGTCGCCGCCAACCCCACGGGGAGGCGCGCCAACCGGCCATCGGCTCCGCGCCGAAAGACCGCAGCGTCACCCGCAGCGTCGCCGGCAGCGCGCACGCCCGCCACCGGCGGCAACGCGATCGGCAACGTGGTGACACGGATGATCTCGCCCGGCTGCCAGCGCGCCGGTGGATACCAGACCAATGCCGGCGGCGACACCGTACCCAGGGTGGCAATGGTCTCTTGGGCCGGTGTGATCACCTCGAGCCATGGCGCATCCTGCTCGGGGTCGTAGCCTTGCCCGACCTGCCACTCTGCCACCAGCTTGGTCTGTCGCCAACGCGACCAGTCGTCGGCGGTCAGGCTGCGCAGTTGCAGCGGAATAGGAGAAATTTCGGCAGCGGCCGCTACCCGGGCAAAGGTATAGAAGTCGTCCGGAATTGTCTTTTCCGGCGCGCCTTTGTGCAACAGCAAGAACCCATCGGCCGCATCAACTACCCCCCAATCGCCCGCCAGCATGCGGTCGACCTGCGCCTTCAGGTCGCCGGGCGCCATGTCGGTATTGGTCGTCACATCCAGCAGCGCCCACGCGGCCGGCACCGGCGCAGTGAGTCCCAGCGGGAATTGATAGACATACGCCCGGTGGCTGACATGCGGGTGCACGGCGGCCGTCGCCGTCACGGCGGCTTGCGGCGGAATCTGCGCCACAAAGCGATCCAGCAGTTGGTGGTGAGCCGTAATCGGCGTTGGATCAAAGCGTGCGGCCCGCGGCCCGCGGCCGTGTTGCAGATAATTGATTCCGCTCCAGCCGAGTATCCAGACCAGCAAACCAACCGTCAACAGCGGACGCACCGCCGTGCGCGAATTCTGCACAAGCGACATGGCGGTCATCGCACCCGTACTCGCCGCCGGCAAATGCTGAAAACTCGCCGACGCATGGTCGGTGCGGCGGGCTAGCCAGCGCCAGAGTCGCCCAAGACCGTAGGCCGCCGCCACCGCAAAGAAGGGCATCAGCGGCGCGCTGTAGTGAAACTCGCCGTAGTACTGCGCGGGATAGGCGCTCAGCAGATTGGCCAACAACACCGGCAGCGCCAGCAGCACGATTTCCGGCGCCAGCAAGGGCAGCCAGGCAAAGGCCACCAGCAGCCCAACGAGATAGGCCACGCGGGCCGGCTCGGCGGCGATCTGCCAGACCACCTGTGGCTGCGTCAAAAAACTCTTGAAAATATCGAGCGAACTGTTGCCCAGCGCACCGTAGCGCTGGAAATAGGTGCTTTCGGCAGTGTCATAGACCGTCGCCGCATTCGCCGGCACAATCACAAAGGTGGCCAGATAAAACCACACGAGGCTGCCGGCGAGGATGGCGGCGCCGGCAATAAACCCGTGGCGCGCCTGTGAGTCGTGGAGGAAGAATCGTCGTGTTCCCGGCGCGCCCGCCCTGGCTTCCCATACGCAGCGCCACATCGCCCACACGCCCAAGCCGGCGGCCAGCAGCGCGACCTCCTCTTTGACAAGAGCAACCAGCGCAGCCGCCACGACAAACTGACCCCAGCGCCGCGCGTCCACAGCCCAAAAAGCCCAGAGGATCAGCGGCACGGCCAAGGGCGCGGCGTGGAACTCGGTCAATACGGCGGATTGCAATTGTGGCGCCAACAAATAGGCGATCGCCAGGCCAAGGGCCAGCGGGCGCGTCAACTGTTGCACCGGCTCCCTGTGCCAGACCTGGGCGCGTTCACGCGCGGTGAGCAGTTTTTCAAACTGGCGCCTGGCCAGCGCATACAAAGGCCAGGCACCGAGTGCCACACCCAGCACCTGCCAGAGCAACAAGGCGCGCACATCGTTCCAAACCCAGTAGACTGGGCTGATCAAGACGAGGATTGGCTCGACGTGGTCGGTCAACCGCGTGGCGACAAAGCCATTGTCGGTTTGCTCAAGCAACCGGCCGCGGCTGCTGTTCCAGATGGCCTGGTCGATCTGGCCCAAATCGGCCTTGTGCGTGCGCATACCGGCATGCAGATCGAACGCCATGCGCGCAAAGATGACCACGTACAGGATCATCAACGCGAACAAGACAAGCCGGTAAGGGTCGGCCCACAGCTTGCCAATGCGGCTGCCATGCCGCACATGCTGGGTCGTACCGGGAGGCTGGCGGGTAGGCAAACGCATCATGCGAGCGCGGCGGCGACGGCAGTGGCGACCTGGCGCACTTGTTCCACGGTCAGCGCCGGATGCATGGGCAGCGAGAGGATCTCGCCCGCCGCGCGTTCGGTTTCGCGCAGATCCCTGGCCACCAGCGCGTCGGAACGGTAGGCCGGCTGAAGATGGACGGGCACGGGATAGTGGATCCCCGTGCCGATGCCGGCCTCCGCCAGTCTGGCGCGCACCGCATCGCGGCCGGCAACCCGTACGACGTAGAGATGATAAACGTGCCGGCACCCGGCCTGCTCGACCGGTCGTCCGATCACCGCCGGCAAATGCGCGGCATAGGCGACTGCCAGTGCGCGCCGGACGGCGTTTTCCGCGTCCAAATAGCGCAGCTTGACACGCAGGATGGCCGCCTGCAGCTCGTCCAGCCGGCTGTTCACCCCCTCGATCTGCGAGACATAGCGCGCCAGGGGCGTCCAGCCGTATTCGCGCAGTAGACGCACCTTGGCCAGCAGATCCGGATCAGAACCAACCACGGCGCCGCCATCGCCGATCGCGCCGAGGTTCTTTGTGGGATAAAAAGAGAAACAGGCCAGGTCGCCAAAGGAGCCAACGGGCCTCGCATGATAGTGCGCTCCATGCGCTTGTGCGCAATCTTCGATCAACCACAACCCGCGGCGGTGCGCCACTTCGCCAATCGCCGCGAGATCGGCCGGATGGCCATAAAGATGTACGGGCACAATCGCCTTGGTACGCGCCGTGGTGGCATCTTCGAGCTTGGCTGGATCCATCGTGTAGGTGACGGGATCGATATCGACGAGTACGGGGGTGGCGCCGGTCATGCGGATGGCGGCCACGGTGGCGACCGCCGTGTGGGCGACCGTGATCACCTCGTCGCCCGCACCCACACCACAGGCACGCAGCGCCAACTGCAGGGCATCGGTGCCCGAGTTGACGCCCACGCACCCGGAGACCCCGCAGTAGGCGGCAAACTCTGTCTCGAACGCCACCGCTTCGCTGCCCAGGATATACCAACCGCTGTCCAGCGTGCGTTGCACGGCCGCATCGATTTCATCTTTGTGCGCCAGATACTGGGCACGTAGATCGTTGAAAGGAATTGAAGTCATAGGGAGATCGCTCATTCCTGATTCCAGTGGGGTTGTATCGTCAGAGATAATGCTCGCCATAACGCCGATAATACTCAATCATGCGCAGCAGCCCGTCACGCAATGGCGTTTTCGGCTGCCAGCCCAGTTCGGCATGAATGCGCGCATAGCTGGAGTACACGTCGCCAATATCGATCTTTTTCCGTTCTTCCGGCCACGGCACCAGTTCCAGGCTGCCCCGGCCCGCCAAATGAACGATCAACTCAGCCAGATCATGCAGGCTGACCGGCGCCTGACCGCCCAGGTTGTAGACACGGCCATTGGCGGCGTCATCCGCACCGGCACGCAAGAAGGCGTCCACCACATCCTCTACATAGGTCAGATCGCGCAGTTGGCGGCCGTCCCCAAACAATTGAATCGTCTTCCCTTCCACCGCCAGCCGGACAAACCAACCGATAAAGCCTTGCCGATTGTGTTTGATCAGTTGGCGTGGGCCGTAGGTATTGGTCAGCCGCAAGGAGGTCGTGCGCAGCCCGTAGGCGCCATGATAGACGATGTGATACCATTCGCCCGCCAGTTTGTTCACGCCGTTGACGTCGGTCGGCGCCTGCAGGTGATCCTCGTCCAGGGGCAGATAGCGCGGCTTGCCATATTGTTGGCGCGTGCCTGCATAGACCACCTTGATCGCTGGGTTCTCATAGCGGCAGGCTTCGAGGATCGAGAGCTGGCTGCGCGCGTTGATATCGAGATCCGTATACGGGTCAGCCATGGAATCCATATGGCTGACCTGACCGGCCAGGTTGAAGAGGATGTCCTGTCCCTTGACCAATGCGCGCATCGAGTACGGGTCACGCACGTCGGCAATGTTGACGTGCAGCCGGCTCTCATACCCGGCAATATTGAACAGATTGCCGCCGTAGTCCGGGATCAACGAGTCGACCAGCGTGACGGTGGCGCCCAGCTCCACCAGCCGCCGCGCCAGGTTTGAGCCGATAAAGCCCAGTCCCCCCGTGATCAAGACCGATTGGCCGGCATACGCCTTCAGATAAGCCATGCGAACGATTCCACCTGCGTTCGGTTCAAAATAGATACTGTAGCTTGGTCGCCAGCATCGGATTGCCCGCCACCTTGATGCGCCCCTGCATGAAGGCCGCCACCGCGTTCAACTGGCCCGCCGCAAGCGCGATCAGGTCGATGTCCTCGATGCTGATGACGCAGTCTGCATCCTCTTGCACGCCAGTCCGCACCTCACCGGCGGCGTTCTTGAGGTCGACGGTCCACTGGCCGCCGTCATCGCCCAGGACATTGAACTGATAGACGACGTTGACCTTCTGCACAATCCCCGGGTCGGCGGCAATTCGTTGATTGATTTGAGCAAAGACAAGCGCAGGTGTATTGGATGACATAGGTTTTTGGGATTCTACCAGTTGATCCACGGGTTGCTGATTGGGCAGCGAGATCATCCGATCAGGGTGACCGGCGTCGGCGCCTAGCACCAACTCCGCCATCACACCGATTGCCTCGCTGTTGAAGGTCGTGATATTCAGCGTCGTCACTGGGCTGGCTTTCCACAATTCCAGTCGTTCGGCAATGCGCGCCTTGGGGCCACACAGGGCGACGGCGTCGACCAGTGCGTCGGGAATCGCCGCCGCGGCTGCGTCTTTTTTGCCCTGGAGATAGAGCATCTGCACCTGGTCGGCAGCTTCTTCGAAGCCATAGCGGCAGGCCAGGTCATAGTAGAAGTTCTTGCCCTTGGCGCCCATGCCACCGACATAGAGGGCCAGAAAGGGCTTGATGCTGGCACGGCAGGCGTCCACATCGTCCCCCAGGGCCACGGGCACCGACGGCGCAATGTCAAAGGTGTCAAGCCCCTTGCCGTTGCCCGCTTTGGCGAGACCGGCATCAATCGGCGCCTTGTAGGCACTCGCGTAATGGGCCGGCGAGAAAAAGATCGGCAGCCAGCCGTCAGCAATCTCAGCCGCCAGCTCCACGTTTTTTGGCCCGATCGCGGCGAGATAGATCGGCAAGGTGGCGCGCCCGTGAATAATGCTCTTGAGCGGCTTGCCTAAGCCTGTGGCGTCAGCACCCTTGTAGGGCACCTGGTAGTGCTCGCCGTCATGCACCAGCGGCTCTTTGCGGGCCAGGATCTTGCGCACGATGGCCACATACTCGCGCGTCTTCCCCAGCGGCTTGCCATAGGCAACCCCATGCCAGCCCTCCACCACCTGCGGGCCGGAAAGCCCCAAGCCCAACAGCATGCGCCCGCCCGACAGTTGATCGAGCGTGATCGCCGTCATCGCCGTATTGGCCGGCGTGCGCGCCGGCATCTGCATGATCGCGGTGCCCAGATGGATGTGGTCGGTCTGTGCGCCGATCCACGCTAGCGGCGCCACCGCATCCGATCCATAAGCCTCCGCCGTCCACACGGCAAAATAGCCAAGACGATCCGCTTCCTTGATCATCTCCATCGGCAGCGACAACTTCGCCCCCGAGTAGCCCACCATCAAGCCTAGTCGCATGAAAATCTCCCGGAATCAAGTCAGGCCTCGCGTCACCAAACCCCTGCATTGTATACCGCAGCGCTGTTCAGGCAGAATTGCGACTCCCGGTGGGTGACGGACAAACATGGCGACCCGCCCTTCGACGGCCAGCGAGAGCGGACGTGTGCACGGTGTGGGGATCAAGCAGCAGATTGCCGAAAACGCGGTACCCTGATCAATGGCTGCGCATTTTGACAAACGATGCAAGAGCGGGTACTATACTTTTCGTAGTAGGTAACGCTGAGTAATAGAGACAGCAAAGAGTGAATTGGTGATCATTACGCAGTTGGTTGCGTACGCTGCACTTGTATAAGGAGATTATGATGGCAAAGCCAATCAAAGTGACAGACAGCACATTTGACAGCCTGGTGGTCGAATCCGAAGCCCCTGTGTTGGTGGATTTCTGGGCCGAGTGGTGTGGTCCGTGCAAGATGATTGCACCCGTCCTCGAAGAGATTGCCAAAGACCTGGACGGCAAGCTGACCATCGGCAAGCTTGATGTCGATGACAATCAGAACACAGCCATGGCGTTCGGCGTCATGAGTATCCCAACCCTGCTCCTGTTCAAGGGTGGCAAGCCAGTCGAACGCATTGTCGGCTTCCAGCCCAAACAGCAGTTGATGGGGCGTCTGCAGCCGCACCTAGGCTGACGGCTTCTTGGCCCGAATCGCATAGAAGACCCGGAACGGCGCAGAAATGCGCCGTTCTTTTTTGCTGGGTGATTGGCAAATGCGCATTGGCCGGATTGCTGGGGTGGGGGCGTTAACGGCCAGCAGAGGAAGCGTAGCGTCCAGCCAAGAGAAACTCCACGGGCACCAGAATCACGAGCACAAGAATGTCCAACAGGATTGTGAAAACCAGCGCGCCGGTGACAATTTGCAAGCCTGGCGCCATCCAGCTCAAGAACCTGGCAAAGATGTCGCCAGGCAGGCCAATCACAAAGTAGATGAGCGCAACAAAGGCCAGATAGAGCAAGAGGGGGAGGACAGGCTGGCGATCACTGCGGCTAGGCATCATGCTGTTGGCGATGGCAAAGACCAGATATGCCCAGAGTACACCGTCGTGCGCGCCGATTGCTTGCAGAAAAACGGCGGCAATTCGCGGCCATTGACCCTGGGCCAATACCGCCAGCAATTGATTCGATTCAAAAACCTGGTAGCCGATCAAGGCGACCAACAGCGTGCCTGTGATGAGGGGGGCAAGCCCGACCAGGCTGTCCAGCCCGATGCCGCCGCTGCGGATGCTGACGCTGCCCAGGCCGATATGGCTGCCTTGGCGCTGCGGCCACACCCGAAAACGGCTAGGTTTCAGGCCAAGTAGTTTGGCCACCACCCAGTGCGAGAGTTCATGGGCGACGATTCCAGGTAGAAAGAGCAGGAAGACCGTGACCATGGCCATGTCCGGCGAATGAGTGAGATAGGTCGTGATGGTCTGTATGCGCAGGCTGATCTGGCGGCTCAAAAGGCCAAGCACGAACAAGGTGACCGCCAGGGCAAGCAGGGTCGAGAAAGCGTCCGAGAGCGGCATGACTATCTCATTTACGAGTGCGGTTCCAGGTTGTAGGTCAGGCTCTCGATCAGCCAGCACGGTCCTTGTTTGACCAGTGTCCACCGATCGCCGGCCGGCGATGTCTCGTTGCCGATACGGGTCGTGGCCTGCACGACGGCGCCGGCGCCATCGATGTTCAGCTCCAGATCTGCCGGCGCCGCTTGCGTGGGGGCGCCGGGGAAAACCGTCCGTACATAGCGATGGCGGATGGCATCTTTGTCACGCCAGAATTGGTCATCGCGTGGGTCGTCAGGGGTGTTCTTGGCGTTGGCAACAAACGCGCCATCGGCCCAGAGCGCCATCAGCGCGTCGATTTGCTGGGCGACGACTTGTTCGCCTTCAGCGCGAACGACGGCGCTCACCGCATCGACATCGCTTGTGCCGGCCGGCAGCCGCAAGGTGCATGAGCCAACCGCCAACGGTGGGGCAGTACACGCACTCATCGCGAAGAACAGGGGCAGCAGAAACAAAAGCGCGCTGCGGTAGACGGCAGACGGCGGCGCCGCTAAAGGCGTCGTGGGCAGAGAAGTGGGATCCCAAAGGTGGCTGCCCATCGGCGGTGCCTTACTTGGCGGCCTCGACCAGGTGCTGTGGGGCGGCGGCGCGGAAGAACTGGCGCGTGAAATCCTCTTGCATCTTGAGGGTGTCTTCCAAACTGCCATATCGGCCCGACGTGAGTTTGAAGAGCACAATGCCGTCAGACTGGTCGCGCCGGTCATCGGGGAACAAGTAGAAGTAGTAAACCACATGCTCCCACGGCTGTCCGTTGCCTTCGACCTGCTTGGTGGCGTCTAGCCATAGGCCGAAGATTTCGCCGCCGTCGGCGAGGCGGGTGGGGTGGGAGCCAAGGTCATATTGCCAGCCGTCGGCGTCGTAGCAAATATCCGGCGCATGGAATGGCTGCGAGTTGCGTCCACCCACCATCGTCAGCCACAGCGATCGGCCTTGATTGTCCTTGTATAACCGCTGCACGTATTGCTCCGGTTCCAACAGGATCATGACTTCCTCGTTCGTTTCCGGTGCATCTTCGCCGATCCATTGACCGACCTGATAGGGCACGTGGTTTAGATCGTGGTTGAGGTCAAAATACGAGTTTGCCACCACAGTGCGTTCGCGTGGTGTGCGCTGCCAGAAGTCGAGATCGGTCACATAGGTAAGCTCATCGGCGGCGCGCAAGGGAGGCGGCCCGCCCAGCCAAGACGGCATTTGGGGAAGATAGACGACCAGTGTCCCCACAAAGAGCAGGGCAACGGCCAACATACTGACCAGCATTGTCTTGGCTGTCATCAGATCACGTCATACCGCAGTTGACCAAAGCGCAGCACGCGTGTGAGCGGATACACGAGTAGCAGCACGGCAACAAAGAACAAAATTCCCGAGTAGTCATGATAGAAGGTGAACGCCGCCTGCGCACCCAAGGCGCGTGCCACAAACAGCAAGGTCGCCACACGCAAGATATTGCCCAGGATGGCGAGCGGAATGGAGAGCAGCACCAACGCAATGCGCGACCATACGGGACCGTCAAGCAGATAGGCAACCAGCACCATGAGCGAGATCAGCGCAATTAGTGAATTGACGCCGCTGCACTGAGCGCCAATCTCGAGATTGGCGTTTGGCAGCGCGATCGCGTTGCCGACGATGGTGACATCCAGCCCCAAGAAACGCACGATGGCCCCCGAACAGAGACCGGTGAACAGCGCCAACGGCAGGGTGACACGGTCCCAATCGGGCAGCGGCACCATCAGTCCCAGATAGGCAACCGGAAAGAGCAGTTTGCGGATCACCTGGGTGCCGCCAATCGTCCATATCAAACCGGCAAGCACCCCGATCATGGCAAAGGCCGCCAGATAGAATGCCTTATCTTGCAGAAAGTAGAGATAACCTGCCAGCGCGCCAGCCAGCAAAATCAGTCCGTAGACGCTGCCGCGTTCTGGGGCATAGACGAGCGTTTTGTCGTTGCGGAAACGCTGGATGGACAGAAAAACGGAGATAGGGAAAATCAGAATGCCATGACTGTAATAGTCGTTGGACATCCATTCGCTCCATAGCCAACGCCATACTGGCCAGGTCAGCGCAGCAAAGCCTGTCGCAGCTAGAATGGGCAGCCAAAAAATCCGAAAGAGCGATCGGGTCATGCGATCTAAACACCTCGACATATTCGCGCGGCTGACCGCACGCCTGCCCTGTCTACTGCGCGTGGGCAGAATACCAGAGAACCGCAAAACGGTCAAAGTTGGGGCGATTGGCGCCACCAAGTCAAGAGATTTGCTAGAGCCTACCCCCATTGACAGGTTGCCCGCGCCGTGCAAAGATTAGCGTATGGTTTTTTGTCACTCACCACAACAGGAACGGTAGTCATGTTTGCACAAGAAGCGGTGGCAGGCCAGCACCCTCAAAACCTATACGAACAGCTTCTGACCGCGGCGCGCCGGCAACGCCGGCTGCTGCATGTGCACTGGGAGTTGACCTATCGTTGCAATGAGCATTGCACCCATTGCTATCTGGATGTGCTGCGCCCGGGTGCAGTTGCACCCAACGAACTTTCGACGGTTGAATGCCTGCAGGTGGTGGACCAGCTTGCCGACCTGGGCGTGGTCAACCTGACTTTTTCTGGTGGTGAGATCCTGGTCCGTCGCGACTTTTTTGTGATTGCTGGTTATGCACACGAGAAGCGCTTCGTGCTGCGCTTGTTTACCAACGGGATCGGCATCACGCCCCATGTGGCGGATCAGATGGCCGAACTCCACCCCTATGCGGTCGAAATCAGTCTCTACGCGATCGACGCGGCCACGCACGACGCAATCACGCAGGTGCCGGGTTCGTTTAAACGAACTGTGCGCGCACTGCAATTGCTGCATGACCGCGCAGTACGCACGGTGGTAAAAACACCGCTGATGCATGAGAACGTGCGCCAGGTTCACGGTCTGCGTGAACTCGCCGATGAACTTGGCGCCGGTTTCCGCACCGATCTGACGATTACGACGAAACGCGATGGCACATGCGGGCCACTGCGCCATCGCCTGACTGACGATGATCTGTTGTGGGTGATGCGGGAGACGTTGGATTCAACACACTGGCCTGCGACGCTGCCACCGCCGGATGTGCCAGTGTGTGGCGTCAGCCAGCTTGCGTTGGTCATTGACCCCTCCGGCGACGTCTGCCCCTGTGCAGAAATACGCACCGCGGCCGGCAACGTGCGCCGTCAGCCAGTAGCTGACATCTGGCGCCAAAGCGCTGTGTTCACAGCCCTGAACGGGGTGACGCGCAATGACCTGCCCTTGTGCCGTGCCTGTTCGTTGGCCGCTTTGTGTGTGCGTTGTCACGGGGTTGCGCTCAATGAGGAGGGTGATTTGCGCCGGCCGGCCCTTACAAATTGCCGCACCGCGCTGGCCCGGCGCCAGGTCTTGATCGAGAAAGGTGCGCTTGCGCCAGGTTTTCCGGTGCCACTTCACTTGCTGGCAAATCGCACGGCCTATGCCAAGCGCTGAGCAGAAACCCATGCCGTTGTTACCTTCGCCGCTAACCACGATCATTGGCGCCGGTGTTTCACCACAAATCTACCGGCAAGTTCCGCATGATCGCAGCGGGCTTGATTGGGGTGATCTGCTGGCGTGTGCCCAAAGCCACTGCGTGGAATCCTTACTTTTCGCTGCGCTCAAGGAAACGTCGCTCCTTGATTACGCGCCGCCCGCAATTCGTGTGGCGCTGGAGCAGGCCTATTGGCATACCCGCGTGACCAATCTGCTGCTGGCCGATGAATTAGCCGCGCTCTTGGCCCTCTTTGCGCAGGCGGGCATTCCCGTCGTGGTGCTCAAAGGTGCGGCACTCGCATTCACGCTGTATGCCGATCCTGCTGTGCGCCGCTTGGGCGATATCGATTTGCTCATCTATCCAGAGCACAGGGAATCGGCAACGGCTGTGCTCGCAGGGCAGGGCTTTCAGCCTTTCCCGGAAGTCCAGGAGGGCTTCGGCGCCCAATTTAGCAATGAACGGGCTTTCCGGCGTTGCGGCCGAATCCCCACGCAGGTGGATTTGCATTGGGCGCTCAGTGGCCGTGCCTATTGGCGCCGGCGAATCTCCATGACCTGGTTTTGGGCGCATACGGCTCCCTGGTCCGTGTGCGGGCAGCCGGCGCTGATGTTGGCACCCGAGGCGCAATTGCTTCATCTGTGTGCGCACGCCTTGCAACATGGCGCGCCAAACGTGCGCTGGACATACGACATTGCCTTGCTGGTGACGCGGTGGGCGATCGACTGGGATGAGGTGCTGGCAATCGCGCCGGTCTTTGGCCTGACGGCGGCACTGCAATCAACCTTGGCCGGCGTGTTCGACTGGTGGGGCGTGCAGGCGCCTTACGCCGTTCGCGCACGACTGGCGGCGCTGCCCGTGCCTTGGGGTGAGCGGTTGCTGCGGGAGTTCATCATCGTCGACCACGGCCGCGGGATGGCCCTCCTCGACGGTCTTGGCCAAGCCAGCCCGCGCACCACGCTGGCGGTCTGGTGGCAGATGGCCTTGCCGTCGCCGGCGTTTATGCGCCGGCGCTATGGGCTGGCGTGCCGTGATCCACTGGCGGTTTTCTATGTCCAGCGCGGCGCTGCCGGTGCCTGGCGGACTGGCCGTGCGGCACTGCGCGCCCTATTGCGGTCGGTTCGTACGTCTGCTGTGCCCTTCGAAAAGGGGTAGAAACGGCGCATGCTGTGACAATGCGGAGTATGGTGGTGCTTGACCTGATTGCCCGGCGCTTGCGCGGAGGAGATTCCGTCCAGTTGGTTGTGACTTCGGCGAGTATGGCGCCCTTTTTACTGCCCGGCGATTGCATCAAGGTGCGAGCAATTACCGATCGGCCCGTGCGGCCCGGCGATCTGGTGCTGGCGCACAGACTGCCACGGCCGCTAGTGCACCGTGTGGTGGCGTGTCAGTGCCTGGCCGGTGAACGGCGATTCACGACCAAGGGGGATAACGCGACGCAGTGCGATGCGCCGCTGGCCAACGCCGAACTGCTCGGCAGGGTCTACCAGATCGATCGCGGATGCCGGCAACTGGCCCTGCAGCGCTACCTTGCCCACGGAAATGGCGTCGCTCTCGCATGGTTGTCGCGACTGCAATGCCGTAGCGCCGGCGTGTCGCCCCCGCTGGCACGCCGCCTGGCGGTGCGGGGCTTGCGGGCGGCAATGCGGGCTGGGGCGTGGCTCACCTGGCGGTTTGCTTCCTACGCCAGTCCCCAATCAGCGGCACAGCAATACGAGGAAGAGTCTGCACAGCAACAAGCGAGGAGGGGATGTGGCTGACGAACCTTTGTCGATCCTGATTGCGGGGATTGCGGCGGAACTGGACCTGTCGCGTTTACCCCCAGAAACACGCGCCGGTATCGTGTCAACCTATGCGCCGTTTGCCGGCACAAACGCAGCGGTCCCGATTCACGTTTGCGTTGAGTTTGCACCGGGCGCGCCGTTCATCGAGCCGGAACAGCACCGGGAGTGGCAGATCCGTACGCGGGAGCGTGCCGGCCAGGTGCAGTATACGTCGTTTTATGAGCGGGGCTGGATCGACCTCAGCGCCGGCATCGCATATGTGCTGTTGCGCCGTGCGGGCAATCTTGAGAACTTTCTGCGTGTGCTCTATGCGCGGGAGTGTCTGGCGCGCGGCGGGCTCCTCCTGCACGCCAGCGGCGTGATCCGCAATGGCAGGGGGTACGTTTTTTTCGGCCCTTCGGGAGCCGGCAAGACCACGGTGACGCGGCTGTCGCGTGATGAGACGGTGTTGAGCGACGATCTGGTAATTGTCGCACCGCACCACGGGTGTTGCTGGGTATACGGCGTGCCATTCCGTGGAACGATGAGCGAGGCGCCGCGCACAAACGCGGCGGCGCCGCTCTGCGGGCTGTTTGCACTGGACAAAGCGCCCACTCACCGTGTGGTAGAGTTGGCGCCGGTCTATGCCGTGGCGCAATTGGCGGCATGTGTGCCATTTGTCATGGGACAAGCAGCGGCGGCGGCACAGGTAGTGGCGATCTGCACTGCGTTGGCGGCAAAGGTGCCGGTGCGGACGTTGCACTTCCGGCCTGACGCCGGTTTTTGGAACCTATTGGATTGACGGAGAGGGGGCGTGTGATAGTGAATGCGAACCAATGCCCGATGCTGCACCCGCAGGTAGCAGCGCGCGCGGTGGCGGGGCAAATGCTGATTGTGCTGGCGGATTGGGGTGAGGTCATGGTGCTAAACGACAGCGGCACGCGCCTCTGGGCCTGGATCGACGGCCGGCGTAGCGCCGGCGAGATCGCGAGCGTGCTTGCTGAAACCTTTGGTCTTGAGGCCAAGCAAGCTCAGGCAGAGACCGGGGATTTCTTGCAGGCGCTGTTGGACGTGCAGGCGATTGAATTGGGAGAGACGCCACAAAAGGTGGGGTAGAAAAAGGTGCGTCGCACGCTCAACGTGCGACGCACCTCCTGCCGTCTAGGCGTACACTTCGGCGGTGCCACGCACCATTTCGCCGTAACTCTCTGCTTTAAGCGCAGCACCACCGATCAGGGCGCCGTCGATATCCGGCTGTGCCATGATCTCGCGGATGTTCTTCTCGTTGGTGCTGCCGCCGTAGAGCACGCGCACATTCTCGGCCACCGCCTTGCCGTACAACTCTTCCACGGTCTGGCGCACGACGCCGCCGCAGATGTCGTTGGCCTGCTGGGCGGTGGCGGCGCGGCCGGTGCCGATGGCCCAGATCGGTTCGTAGGCCAGCACAAGTTGTTGCACCTGGTCGGCGGTGATGCCGGCGAGGGCGCCCTTGACCTGGCCACTCACAAAGGACTGGGTTTCGCCGCGCTCGTTTTGCTCCAACGATTCGCCGATGCAGACGATTGGGGTCAGCCCGGCTTCGAACGCCGCCTTGGTCTTCTTGTTGACGGTCTCGTCGGTCTCGGCGAAGTATTGGCGCCGTTCGCTATGGCCGAGAATGACGTAGGTGGCCAATCCTTTGAGCATGCCGGGACTCACTTCGCCCGTATAGGCGCCGTTAGCGGCCCAGTGCATGTTTTGTGCCCCGACCGCAATATTACTCCCGGCGAGGACGGCCTGCACGGCCGGCAAGTCGACCGCCGGTGGGCACACCACGCGGTCAACATTGTTGAGTTCGTTGACGGCGGCCTTGATTGCCATGGCCAGGGAAACCGCTTCGTCGATGGTTTTGTTCATCTTCCAGTTGCCGGCCATCATGGGTTTGCGCATTACGATTTGCTCCTATTGCTGATTTCCGTCGGTATCGGTTGTGACTTCTTCGATCGGTTTGGTCAACTCGGCCTGATACTCTGCCGCGGTCAACCAACGCCCGCCTTGCACAGCCTGGCGCACGATTTCCTTGTTGTGATCAAGCCATACTTCGATTTCGACCTGACCGAAACAGCGGTCCTTGCCGGATGTGTGCAAGACTTTGCGCACAAAGTAGCCCTTGTTGTCTTCGTCCAGGCTGACTTCGTTCATGATGTCGATCTGGGCAACAATCAACTCGCGACAGCGGTTGCTGTACACGTAGATGGGAATATAGCGATCACTCCCACCGGGCGGCTTGCCTTTTAGGGCGTTGAGTAGTTGTGTGAAGAGGCTCATCTACCTTATTTGTCGTTCAACGCGGCTACGCCGGGCAGTTCGATCCCTTCCAGAAATTCCAGGCTTGCGCCGCCACCCGTGCTCACGTGCGACATCTTGTCTTCCAGGCCAGCCTCGCGGATCGCCGCGGCGCTGTCGCCGCCGCCAATAATGGTGGTCGCGCCCTTCAGGCCGCCGAGAATCTCGGCTACGGCATTCGTGCCCTGCGCAAAGACCGGGAACTCAAAGACGCCCATCGGGCCGTTCCACACGACCGTCTTGGCGCCGGCCAGCCGGTTGGCGTAATGAGCAATCGTGGCCGGGCCGATGTCGAGCGCCATCCAGTCACTGGGCACATCCGCCACACTGACGACCTTGTTCTCGGCGTCGGCGGCAAAGGCGCTCGCCACGCGCAGGTCAACCGGCAGTTGGATGATATCGCTGCCCTTGCCCATCAGTTCGCCGGCGGTGGCCACGGCGTCGGCCTCGACCAGGCTCTTGCCCAGGTTGTAGCCTTGGGCGGCCAGGAAGGTGTTGGCCATGCCGCCGCCAATGAGGATGACATCGACCTTGGTCAGCAGGTTGGAGATGACGCCGATCTTGTCGCTGATCTTGGCGCCGCCCAGGATGGCGACGAAGGGACGTGCCGGGTTTTCCAGCGCCTTGCCAAGGTATTCCAGTTCCTTTTCCATGAGGAAACCGGCGACCGCGGGGAGATAGCCGGCGACGCCTTCCGTGCTGGCATGGGCGCGATGCGCGCTGCCAAAGGCGTCATTGACGTAGACGTCACCCAGCTTGGCCAACTCTTGCGCCATGGCGGCATCGTTTTTCGTCTCGCGTTTGTCAAAGCGCGTGTTTTCCAGCACCAGCACTTCACCCGGCTTGAGCGCGGCGGCGGCTGCTTCGGCCGCGGGACCGGTGGTCACGCCGACAAACTTCACCGGCGCCTTGATGAGGGTCGCCAGGTGGTCGGCCGTTACCTTCATACTGTACTTGGGGTCTGGGCCATCCTTCGGGCGACCCAGGTGGCTCATGAGAATCACGGCCGCGCCGTGGTCGAGCAGGTATTGGATGGTGGGCAATGCGGCGCGAATGCGGGCGTCGTCGGTAATGGCGCCCGTGGCCTTGTCTTGCGGCACGTTGAAGTCGACGCGGACCAGGGCTTTTTTGCCCTTCCACTCGACATCCTTGATGGTTTTCTTGTTCATGGCTCAAATCCTTTGTGGGGAATAAGACGAAAAACGTGAAACGAAAAACGTGAAATGTGAAGCGAATGAATCACCCTTCACGTTTCACGTTTTTCGCATCACGTGTCCCTTACGCTACGTGCAACGCTGCGACCTAGATGCCCTTCTTGGCAATAAAGTCCACCAGGTCGGCGACGCGGTTGCTATAACCCCATTCGTTGTCATACCAGGTGACGATTTTGATCATGGTGCCGTAGCAGTTGGTGAATTCATAGTCCACCGAGCTGCTGTACGGGTCGCCCTTGAAGTCGATGCTCACCAGCGGGTCGCGTGAGACCTTGAGGATGCCCTTCATGCGGCCAGCAGCGGCGGCGTCGAAAGCAGCGAAGAGTTCTTCCTTCGTGATCGCGCGGTCCACTATGGCGGTGAGGTCCACGACGCTGACCGTGGAGGTCGGCACGCGCATAGCGTAGCCGTCGAACTTGCCCTTGAGTTCCGGAATGACCAGGGAGACCGCTTTGGCGGCGCCGGTGGTCGTCGGAATCATGCTCATGGCGGCGGCACGCGCACGGCGCAGGTCGCTATGCACCAGATCCAAAATGCGCTGGTCGTTGGTGTAGGCGTGAATGGTGGTCATCAACGCCTGCTTGATTCCGGCCAGGTCGTAGAGCACCTTGGCGGCTGGGGCCAGACAGTTGGTCGTGCAACTCGCGTTGCTGAGGACGTTGTGCTTGGCCGGGTCATACTTGTCTTCATTGACGCCCATGACGATGGTCAGGTCTTCGCCCTTGGCCGGAGCGCTGATGATGACCTTCTTGGCGCCGGCACTGATGTGCAGATCGGCCTTGGCACGGTCGGTGAAGAGGCCGGTGCTCTCGACGACCACGTCGACGCCCAGGTCACCCCACGGCAGCTTGCTCGGATCGCGCTCGGCCAGCACCTTGATGCGGTCGCCGTCGATCACCAGGTCGCCGTCCTTGACTTCGACCGTGCCGCCAAAAATCCCGTAGTTGCTGTCGTACTTGAAAAGGTGGGCGTTGGTCGCCGTGTTGCTCAGGTCATTGACCGCCACCAGGTCGAACTTGCCGCGATAGTTTTCGAACAGCGCCTTCGTCACTTGGCGGCCAATGCGGCCAAAACCGTTGATACCGACCTTAATCTTAGCCATTATTTTCTCCTTTTGCACAAACAATAATCGATTTCAATTGAACCCCTAAGGATCAAAACACACTGGGAGGAGCTGGCGACACAGGTCGAGGTGATTGACAGAACAAGCCGAACTCGGCTGCAAGCGATGAGACTCAACTCGACCTGGGCGCTTGCCAATCGCTGCTGCATACAGCGTGGCACGCTCACTGAGTGTCAATTGTACTATAAGGGATCGCAAAATCGGAATTATCCAAAGCGCGCAGTTTGGCAGGTTCTATGCAGGTGCGATCGCCGGCGCCGGTTAACCAGGCCGCGCGGATTGGCACTCGACAAAGACCTCCATCACGCGTGCGGCGAGTTTCGCCGAGTCATGGCGCCACGCGCGCAGATCGTCGACCACATCGCCCGTGAATAGCCGGAAGTCGATCGCTTCGCCGGTCGCTGGCAAGAAGACCCAGTCACTATTCTCCGAGGGCCGTTGGCTGGCATCGTAACGGTCGTTTGCCAGTACGGTCGTGAAGGCGTCGCCGGCCAGGTCGCGCAGCTTACGCATGTGGTCGGCAACTGTGTAGTGGTCAGTCTCCCCAGCCTGTGTGGCCACATTGCAGATGTAGATGCGCGGCGCCGTCGACGCGCAGATCGCATCGCGTACGCCCTGCACCAGCAAATTAGGCATCACGCTGGTAAAAAAGCTGCCTGGCCCAGCCACGATCAGGTCTGCTTGCAGGATCGCCCGAATGGCCTCCGGGTACGCGCGTGCGTGCTCGGGCTTGAGATAGACGCGTTCAATCTGGCCGCCGGCGCGGGGCAGTTTGCTTTCGCCTTCGACGACTACCCATTCATCGCGGCCGTCGGTGCGCGGCCGGCGCACCTCGGCGCACAAGGTGATGTTTTCCAGCGTGCTAGGCAGCACGCGCCCGCGCACGCGCAGGATGTTGCTGCTTTCGGCGATCCCTGCCTCAAAGCTGCCGGTGACGGCAGCCATCGTCGTAATAAACAGGTTGCCAAAGCTGTGGCCGGCCAGATCGCTGCTATGCGCCGGATCGCTGATCTCGCTTTCGGCAAAGCGGTACTGGAACAAACGCGCCATCAACCCTTCGGCCTCGCTGAGCGCGGCAATATTGTTGCGGAAGTCACCCGGCGGCAACATGCCAAGCGTGCGGCGCAGACGGCCGCTGCTGCCGCCGTCATCGGCGACGGTGACGATGGCGGTGATGTTGTCCGTATACCGGCGTAGCCCACGCAGCAGTTGCGGCATCCCGGTGCCGCCGCCAATGGCGACGATGCGCGGCCCGGTGCGACGCTCGTGGCGCCGCAAGAGCACGCTGAAGAGCTCGCGATTCTCTGGAGCTTGTAGCTCTGGCCAGAAGTGTGTGGAGATGATGCGGTAGACGTGATTCCAGCCCGAAATGGCCAATAGCAGCCCACATACGCTCAACAACAGCGCACGTAGCCAGAAAGGCAGGAATTGGAGAGTTGCCCAATACACGATGGGTATAAGGCTGGCGTGGCTCAAGATCTGGTGAAGGACCAGCGCCAGTCCCAAACCAAACAGCACAATACCACCCAGAAAGACACCAAGCCAGCGCTTAACGCCAAAGCCCGGTTTGACCAGGAGCGACCATCGGGAGAGCTTTTCGTCAGATCGTGGGGTATTGGGGACCATAGCCACCGATTATACCCTGCCAAGGCAACCTTTGGCGAACCTTTCGGCCTGCGCTACAATGGCAGAACGAGATCATTCCCACCGCACCTGAGTAAAAAGACGCTAACGTGCCTGCAAATCGGCTGGTCGCATTATCCAAACACGCGTTTGAGGCGCTCACGCCAGGACGCCAAGATGTCACGAAAAGCCAATTGCGCCGTGTCGCGCGGCTTTTCCTGACGTTCTTTGCGGTTTTGCTCCTGGCCGGCTGCTCTCTGAATGATCCTCCCGCCGGTTCGGATGGCCCACAACTGGCTGGCATTTTGCCGCCGAGTTGGATACCGATGAGTTTTGTGAGTAATCAGCGCGTGCTGAGGACTGAGTCCACAATCTGGCAGCAGATCAATATCGATGATGACCTTGCCCCCGAGTATTTGCTCTTCTTCACATATGATAACGGCCAGGTGGGCGCGCTAATCTTTGATCAGCAGACCGGCTCGGCGAGTGTCACCAGCCCGACGCCGGTGCCGGCGCCCAACCAGCCGGTTGGCGCCTATATTTCCTATCGGGTTGAACCTAACTATTGGACGCGCAGCGACCTCACGGATACGGTCGGCTATGTCGCCCCGCCGGGTACACCGTCTGCCGTCATCACAGTCACTCAAGTGCAGCGTTTGCCTCCCGATGCAAGCAATCTCGCCGCGGGTCAATCCAATCCCGCGTCTGTGTCAAATGAATTGATACCCCTAGACAACGAACTGATTCTGTTTGGTGGCCCTGACGTCATTTCTGTGCTTTGGTGGCGCAACGCCTACAACGGCTACGGAATCACGCAAATGGCTGCATCAGGGGGATTGGTACGTCCGGCGCGCCAAGCGAACAACGACGAACGCCCGCTCGAGTCCGTAACTGGCCTTGAACCGGAAACGGGCGTGCTTGGGCGCAGCAACCTGTGTCGTGAAGTGCGTTACGTGCGCGAAAATGCGACGGAGCCTATCGGCGTCGTTTTGCCCGTATACCAGAGCCCGGTCAAGTATGTTGCCCAGGATCGGGGTATCGCCTTCTGTCAGTCCCCCCCATCTTTCCCCTTCTATCCGGAAGGTGTTGTGCTGGGTTACCTGCGTCCAGAGAACCCAAACGACACCAGCCAAACTGAAGCTGCCCGCACCGCCTATCGCGAACAACTGGTTTGGGTGAATGTCGACCCGGCAGGGCGGCAAGCATTTCTATCCCTGATCGATCTCGACGGACCCGACAAAGTGGGTGTTCCGCCAATGGTGGTGCAAGAATTGCGCACGCCGGCCACGATCCCGATGCCACCCGACTATCGCATGCCGTCGGGTGGCCCTATCACCACGCTGGCGTGTACCCAAATTGCGCAGACTGACGGGTCTGCGGTGCGCCGGCTGCTCTTTGATCTCGTACACACGCCACCCACTCAGATCGAAAGCGGCGCCATCCCCGTCGCCGTTCCCGACCGGCTCTATATTGCCAACATCACGGACGTGACCGATATTATCGCCACCTGTGCGGTCATTGTGCCGTAATCATTGACGGAGATGTGAGCAAGGGTGTGATCACGCGATGAATGTGCGACGCCACAATACCCTTTCCCCTGACGACGTGCGCGCCTGCTTGACCACGGGCGCCGGCGCGCGGGTCGCATGCTTGCCGGCGCGTTTGAGCCGGCAAACACTGGCCGAGACATTGGCTGCCTTAGCCAACGCCAGCGGCGGTATTGCGCTGCTGGGCGTCTCTGCGCGCGGCGTGCCTCAACTGGAAGTTGATACGCAGGCCCTGCGCGAACTCGTGGTGGCTGCGGGGTTGCAGACGGATCCGCCTCTGATCTTACCCAGCCCACAGATAGTCGAAATCGACCCTGGCGCGGTGGTGGTTGCCGTGTTGGTGCCGGAGGGACTGCCCCATGTGTATAGCCTCAAGGGGAGCTACTTCACCCGCACTGGCGCTGCCAATCGGCCGCTGACCACCGCCGAACTGCGCCGGCTGCTCTTGGACCGCAGCGAGAGCGGGCATGAAAGCAAGCCTGTCCCGGGCGCCACCTTGGCCGATCTTGATCAGGCGCGCGCGGCGCGTTATCTTGATCACGTGGGGCTGCCACCCGATTCGGAGATCGTCCAGGCCCTGATGAGCCGCGGCTGCGTGACCCACCTCGACGCCGACGGCCTGATGGCGGCCGAACCGGCGCCAACGGTTGCCGGGCTGCTCCTCTTTGGCCGTGACCCGCAGCGTTTTCTGCGCAGCGCTGAGATCATTTGCGTGCGCTATGCCGCATCGACGATGAGCGATGAATTTGTGCGCCAGGATCTAGGGGGCACGCTGGCCGACCAGATCAAGCAGGCCGAGGCCTTTGTGGTTGGCAATATGCGGCGCGGGATGCGCATTCGGGGCATGACGCGCGAGGAAACGACCGAATATCCATTGGCGGTCGTGCGCGAAGCCATCGTGAATGCCATCGCCCACCGGGATTACAGCATCAGTGGGGAGGGCATTCGTGTGCTGATGTTTGCCGATCGCCTGGAGGTTTATAGCCCTGGCCGCCTGCCCGGCCATGTGACGCTGGCCAACCTCAAAGACGAGCGCTACAGTCGCAACGAAGCGATCGTGGCCGTCCTGAGCGACGTTGGCTATATCGAGCGGCTGGGCTACGGCATCGACCGCATGATTACCACGATGCAGGAAGCCGGCTTGCCCGCGCCGGCCTTTGCGGAGATGACCGCCGGCTTCAAAGTGACGCTGCAGTCGGCCTCCATCGATCTCGTCAGCCCGCAGCCGCAGCAACAGCGCTGGAGCCACGATTTTCTCAACGAACGACAGGAAGCTGCGCTGGCCTATGTGCGGCAGCAAGGCCGGATCACCAACAGCGACCTCGCAGGGTTGTATCTGGACGTGCACCCGGAGACGATCCGTCGTGACCTGGCCGATCTAGTCGAGAAGAACTTGCTGCTCCGGATCGGAACGAAACGCGCCACCTATTACATCTTGAAATGACGCGCGGCGCGATACTCGTCAAGCGGTATCTACACAAGGGCAGTGAAGCGTTGATCGCTTCAACCGAGGAGGACACTATGCGTTCAGTTTCGATTATTGGCATTGGCCAAACACCGGTAGGTGAATTATGGGATTTGTCGGCGCGACAGCTTGCGTATCAGGCGGTTGCCGGCGCCATGGCCGATGCCGGCATTGACCGCGCCGATGCGCTGTTTGTCGGTAATATGCTGAGTGGCAGATTGCTCGATCAGGAGCATTTGGCCACCCTCGTCGCCGACTTTTGTGGGTTGCGCGGCATCGAGGCGGCCAAGGTCGAAGCGGCTTGCGCCAGCGGCGGGGCGGCCGTGCGCGTGGGGACGATGGCCGTGGCCAGCGGCTTTCACGATATCGTGATTGTGGCTGGCGTCGAAAAGATGACCGACACGGTGGGGAAAGACACGACCGCCGGTCTGGCCACGGCCGCCGATGCCGAGTATGAGGCGTTGCACGGGGTCAGTTTTGTCAGTCTCAACGCGCTGATCATGCAGCGCTATATGCATGAGTATGCGGTGCCGTTGGATGCCTTTGCCGGGTTCAGCATCAACGCTCATCGCAACGGCGCCAACAACCCGAATGCCATGTTTCAAGATGCGATCACGCGCGAAGACTATATGCGCGCGCCGCTGATTGCGACGCCCATCAATATGATGGACAGCAGCCCGGTGTGCGACGGCGCGGCGGCGCTGGTGCTGGTGCCAACGGAGTGGACACGCGAATTCACGACTGGGCACCACCGCGGGGCGGTGCGCATCCTGGCCAGCGCCAGCGCGAACGATACGCTTGCCGTCCATGATCGCAAGGATCCGCTTTTCCTGGAAGCAGCCTACGTGAGCAGCCAGAAGGCCCTCCGGCAGGCAGGCTTGACGCAAGCGGACCTGGATCTGTTTGAACTGCACGATGCCTTCACGATCATGAGCGCGCTGGGGCTGGAGGCGAACGGTTTTGCGCGGCGCGGCGAGGGGTGGCGCATGGCCACCGAGGGCGAAATCGGGATCAATGGGCGCATTCCGATCAGCACGATGGGAGGCCTTAAGAGCCGTGGCCATCCGGTAGGGGCGACCGGCGTCTATCAGATCGTGGAGTTGATCCAACAGTTGACCGGTGCGGCCGGCGCCAACCAGGTGAAAGACGCCCGCCTAGGCATGGCGCAAAACATTGGTGGCAGCGGAGCCACGATCGTCACGCACATCTTGGGTGGCTAGAGCGGACAGGGAATCTTTCTCTCAGAAACGCCGCCAAAAGCTATCAAATTGCCTCCTATCTGGGGCGGATAGGAATTGAGAGGCCAAGCCTGCTATGGTTGTGTACATAGGATCTGTTGGCAAAGATCAATGTTTGATAAACGTGAGGAATAACGACTATGGCAGTGCCTAATCTGTGGCGAACCCAAAAGCAGCGGTATAGTCTGCATGGTGAAGTGTGCGCGCAGTGCAGTTGCGCAGTGTTTCCGCCGCGGGAGATTTGCCCGTATTGTCATAAACCAATGCAGGCTGACACAGGAGCGACGGCGCCGCAGTCGGGGGCGGCATTCGCCTTTCCCACCGTCACCGCGCAACCAATGCTGACCGCGCTGGTGGGAGACGATTGATGACGGTCCATCCGAGCGGCAACCGGCTGCACGGTGAGACCAAAGCGCTCAGCGGCCGGGGCGAGGTGTACAGCTTTAGCACGATGTACAATGTGCCGCATGGCTACGAAGAACAGAAGCCGTACACCGTTGCGCTGGTCAGGCTTGACGAAGGGCCGATGGTGACCGCGCAGTTGACCGATATCGATACTGCCGATGTGCAAATTGGCCTGCGTGTGGAGATGGTGACGCGTAAGTTGCGCGAAGAAGGGGCTGAGGGCCAGATCATCTACGGCTACAAGTTCCGGCCGGTGCTGCCCGTAGGCGTCTAGCCGGCTGAGTTGCGGCAGAATCGAATTTAACACATGCGCCATTGTCGAACCAGACAGTGGCTTTTTTTAGCGATGGCCGTACAGCATCGTTTCCAGGCGCGTACGTACCGCCGGCCACTCGTGGTCGAGCATACGGAACCAGGCCGTGTCGCGGCTGCGGTTTTTGACGATCATGTGGTATTCCTGGATGCCTTCGAAGTGGAAGCCCATGCGCAGCGCGGATCGGCGCGAGCGCTCGTTGCGACTGTCGCATTTCCACTCGACGCGCCGGTACCCCAAGCCAAAGGCATGGGCCAGCATCAGGTAGGTGGATTCAAGGTTGGCCGGCGTACGCTGGGCGATTGGGCTGTACCAGATGCCACCCAACTCGATGCGCAGGTGGGCGGGCACATTGCTCATGAGATTTACTACCCCGACCGGATGGTTGCTTTCTCGCTCAACCACACATAGGCATAAGGCGTTGGGCGCATTGACCGCGCCCTGCAGGTACCCCTGAAACGCCTCCAGTGTGGGGGCAGCCTCCGGGAAAAGATAGCGCCAGATCAGCTCGCCGGCGTCGTAGCCTGGATAGATGCGGTCGCCGATCACAATCGGGCTGCCGTTGGAAACAGCATACAGGGGCGCACTGTGACGCTCGACCGCCAGCGGTTCCAGGCGAACAAAACGGCCTGGTAGCGTGACCGGCGTGGGTTTTGTGGGCAGTTGGCTGCCGCAAGCCAGAAGTTCAGCGGGCAACATGAAAATCCCTCTGGTTGTTCATTGGGTTAAGAAATCGGCAATCAGGCCGTGCACGATTTGCTCGACCGGGGAGCGGTCATCGGTAAAAACAGGGGTGTTCGGTGGCGGTTCGGCGACGCGCGCCTG
>Ga0105047_10000614_pt1 | contig 61403 bp, 37 predicted proteins | sample MAT04_FD_78384 | JGI IMG/M metagenome (GOLD analysis project Ga0105047, IMG submission 78384) | Freshwater microbial communities from Lake Fryxell liftoff mats and glacier meltwater in Antarctica - MAT-04 (megahit assembly) | ecosystem: Environmental > Aquatic > Freshwater > Ice > Liftoff... | reverse complement strand
CCAGACTTCGGACGACACACCCAGTCGATCGAAAATCGGAGCCAGATGTTGCGGCGTTGCGCCCTGCTTGTCGCTGCGAACCTGCCGAGCCGTCCAGTCAAGCAGACTTAGATAATCGGCCAGCGACATCGGCAAAAATCCTTTGTCACTGCAACGGTGGCCCTGAGCATGACTGCAGGGCCCTGTTTCTCCTGACCGCCCCTTCAATTCCACCGGAGCCAGATGCCGACTGTAGCCAGACCTGTCCCCAGGTCGGGATCCTTCACCTGGATTGATGTCACTCACCTCCACGGAATCCTGAACACTGTCAACTGAACACTCGCGGCGAAGCTGCGCCGCCCTTTTCTGTCCTGACGTAAAATCACTGTCCTCGATCGTCTCTGCAATCGCCGCTCGAATCGGATTCAGATCCACATAGGCCGCACACGCCAGGATCGCGGTTTCATCCAGAAGACGCACGGCACGATATCGCGCCTGCCAAAATTTACCAACTTCCTGCTCTTCCTTATTCGCACGTTGAGCAATGTTCTGACTCAGCAGCCGCATCCACCACGAAATATCGCTCAGTCGATTGCGAATGGCGACGACTTTTTCTTTGTCATTACGAATGTGGCCGAGTTCGAATTCGGTCGGCTCCATCGGCTGCCGATTTTCGTCTCGCCGCACCGGGCACAGCATCAGCCACCGCCGAGCTACCTCAGAATCATCCCACTCTGCCACCACATCCGGCCTAGATCTCAACACCAGGTGAATGTGATTCGACAGGATCGCCTGACACAACAAATCGATCCCAAAGTGCTTGGCCTGATGCACAAGCTGATCGTCGATCCACAGCTTGCGATGGTCATAATTCTTCCCGGTGACCGCATCCTCCCCCAGCAAAAAACACCGCCGCACCGTCCGAGCCATCACATGCACCACAGCAATCTCATCCGCCGCGAACACCTCAACCCGCGCCAATCGTGCCATTTCCTCGCCCCTTGTTAGTGCCTCATTTTCACAAATTCACGGTCACTCAATCGGGAATCCTATCAAAACGCAGCGATTTGAAAAGTATAAATGTGTGTCCCCATGGTTCAAATCCGTTGATACACGGCCGCGTTTTTTGATACGTGTTGAAAGGATGCATTTCTGAACTGCAGAATCTCACCACGTGAGTTTACAGAGTACTCTGTCCGGAGCGGACCAAGCGGTGTGGAAAGAGCCGGTGCCGTCTTGAGGCTACTAGCTCTGAAATTACTTGAGTGAAAGAGTCTCATAAAGAATCGGAATTATGGCATAGGGTTAGAAGGAACAATATGTGCCGTTCCATCCAACCTATAATGAATCGTTCCGTTTGCGCCTGTTGCCTTTCGGATGCGTCGTTTACCGGTATGTCCTTTTATCTGAGATCCTTATTCTGAAGCGTCAAGAGAACTTTGCCGTCCTGGAATCGGGAGAGATCGTACCCTGCCTTCATTGCCGCTGATCTTATAATGTTCAGCACCGGGCGCCATTCCGCCACAAATCCGCGGATCTCCCCTGAGATGAGTCCAATTCCTGGGAGGCCTGTTCTTGACGGATCAAGTGGGCTTGAGCGAATCGAGACAGTGCCATTCATCCAGTCAACCTCCCAGCGATACGGAAAACTGTTCGACACCCAAGCCACTACGCTTTTTCCTGAGGGGTTCGCGTCAAGTTCTTGAAGCAATCTCAATATATCTTCGAGCATCATGCTGATGTCGTATTTATAGTTGAGCGCCGTTTTGCGGCCGTGCCATTCAAGGATTGCTTCATCCGTATGCAATGGAAAGATCGTTTGTAACATTTCCCCGAGCGTTTCATCCATGGGATCATTGCAGCCCGTGGAGACGGGCCGACCTGGGTCGATGTGAAACGAAAACGGTTGAGCGGTCGTCATGACGTTTCTCAGTCCAGCGGATACCCATGAAATGTACCAGTTCCATTATTACGGATAAATGCTCCGATTGCTGGCCGACTTACACCATCGGTCCCCCAGACAATGGACGAATGCCCCGGTGGAAAAGTGAAGTAGCCACTTTCACCGGGTGCCAATGTTGCGGCTTGCTGAGCGGCCCAGACGAGAAATGAGGTGCGGCTCATATCTGTCTTCCGTCCCATTTTGTCGTCATCCAATCTCCAATAACCCTTTCAGTTCAAACATTAGCGACGTCACTTCGTTACGCAACCCTCCTTCGTCCAATTCGTATGCTTCTCGTTCTGGATCGCCACAATGTACTTCGCAGGCGGAGAACACGCCGTCGAGTACAACTTGTATTGCCTTACTTTTGGCGGTGAATCCCCAAAGAACGTCCCATCTACTTGAAAAGTCTTCCTTCGAAAGAAGACCATTATTAAGGTCTTTGATGAGGATCTCATCAAACGGCTCGACCCATTTTGACTTTTTCGAGAGTTCCTCATCCCGATCCTTCTTCCATTTTCGAATGTACTCAGTGATAAACTCAGCCGTTTGTAGCTTTCCGTCAATGAAATGCTGCATCAGCGATTGGTACTGGAGAACATCTGAAACGTAACTCATTTCACGTTTCCATTCGCGAGTAGATCCGCTACCTGACTTGCACCAAGTTTCCACGAACCGACGAGATTGTTGTTTGGTCCCAACATGACATTCAAGTTTGTAGCCGGGTCGAAGTAGTGCGTGACGGGGATATTGCCGCGATATGTGCCAACAATTGGTTGTGTGTTGGCCGCATTGACGTGAGCATTCAATGCACCTTGAAATGCCTTCCCATTGGCTGTGTTCCAGTTCCCGTGAACGCCAAAGTCCTCAGCGTGTTGGTAGTGATGCGGAAGTTTCTTTGGGTCACAAAGGATGCTAAGGTTATGCGCCAGCACACCCAGCCCGGACACGTGATACGCATGAGTCCTGTGAACCTCCATGTTGAACACGGTTTCACGGTTGGGGCGCTGGGAGCGGGCGGTGAGGGTGGCTTCGCCGTTGAGAGTTTGCACGACCTCATGCAGTTGCAGTTCACCGGCGGGAACCCAGGCGTGGCGGGCTTGAGAATAGAGCGGATGATTGGCGGTGACGCCGAGAGTTTCGGTGGAATTGCCATCGAAGGTCAGATCCCATACCACCGCATTGCGATGCCGGATCTTGCCAATGACGATGTTCATTCCCGGCGACGTGTCTCGTGAATCGACATCGCACGGACGGATGCTGAGAACTCGGGCTTCGCCGGACAGACCGATTTCATGCAGCCCCAGATCAAAGGTGCGGCCCAACTTCGCTCCGGTATCCGCCATCCACCACAGTGGCCGAATCACCGAAAGATCGGCAATGCTGCCATCCGGCTTCGACATTTCCAGATCCACCGTGCGACACAGCAGCCGAGTCACATCCGTGCCATCCGTGTCGCCGACCACGTACCGTGTCCCAATCAGCGTCGCCGCGTCGATGGTCTCATCGTCACTCTCAGCAGAAACAATCGTCCCGTCCTGAACATCAATGCGAATGGCCGCTGCAACCAACTCATCCGCCGGATATTCGTACGTCGTCAGATCAGACGAAGTCCGTTCCGACAGCGACTCTTTGGGAGGATCACTGTCGAGCCTCGTATCCGGCAACTCCGACCCGCCAGGCACACTCATCGTCACCCGCTGCCCAACGGCCACGTCCTGAATCGCGATGGTTTCGTATTGCGGTAACGTGGTTGCGGTTGTGGTTGCGACAGAAATGGCTGAAACAGTTGGCGTGATGGTCTGATCGAGCGATTTTCCTCCCGACCAGAGCCAGAGTCCGAAGAGCAGGCTGATGACGGATCCGATGGCCAGCAGGCTTCGTAGCGGTTGCTTGCTACGAGCGGTGGATTCCGTTGTTGAATCACTGCTGTCGGTCTGGGGTTGAGTCGCCTCAGGCTGGTCACTCGCGGAAGGCGGTGGTTCGACAGTCGCAAATAAAAGTCTTTCATCGGAGGACTGACGTCCTGCCGCTCGCTTTGGAATGGATGTCGTGCCGCTCACGGGGGATCGGAGGGCTGATGCTTCTTCCTCAGCCTGTGCCATATTCAGCAATGTGACAGCTTCTCGGTTTTCGAAGAGCCGATCCAAGTCGTCAGGTTCAGGACGAAGAGGCACGCGATTGAAGAACTTCTTGTGTCTGCCGCGACGTTTTTCGTCATTCAATACCGCCACGCCGCTCAACAGCCCCACCAGAATACAAACGACCGCCCACAGTGAATTGTCAGCGACGTCAGCAGGTGGATGAATGGCCTTCGACGGGATGAGACCGTTGGTTCCAATTACAATTCGCGTGCAGCCGATGAAACAGTTGCCGCCGGACTTTGGCAACAATCCCCTGCCTTGTGCCGAAAATCCAGCGAGCGCACCACCCAGCAATGCACCTCCGGTGAATGCGAGGCTTTCATAATTTCCATCTTTGTAATCTTGAATTCCTCCTTTTATTGTGCCTACGATACCCACAACTCCCCCAACAGTGACCAATGTGGATACCGTCGCGGAGGCGAGGCCTGCCGGCACACCAATGAAGATCAATCCGGTAGTTGCCGCTCCAATCACGAAAGGTGCTGCGACGATCACTCCAGCGGCCACAACAGCCCCGACGACCACCCCTAATGTAAAATTCCGGATGATCCTTAAATCCAAATCCATTTCGGAAGGATTCGTTAGAAAGTGGTAGTATCCCTTAGCAAATTCTTTGGTCGAATCCCACGCCTGGCCGAGGGCGTCCTTTGCATCGTTCCACAACGAAAGTGCCGAACTGCCAAGACTATCCAATTGATCTGAAATCCAGACGGCCGTCTGAAGCGCTGCGTCAATGAACACATCACCGACTTGTGAAAGCGAATCCTTGAGGAGTTGCCAATAACTCCGTGTATCTGCGGCCACTCCCATTGCTGCAAAGCTCGTCGTCGTCATCACCAGCGGGGGAAGTACCAACGACGCAGCGTTGCTCGCCCCGAGGACTGACATCGAGGGCGTGCTGAAGCTGAACGTGGTGGCTGTCGAGGGATTCCAGCCGGTGACCGGAGTGATCGTCATCACGGCCATGACGCCGCCCATCAGGAACTGTGGCTGAAAGCCGGTGTTCGTGCTGGTGATCTCGGTCAGTTGTGAAAAATTCGTATCGGATCGAGGATGGTAACTGGAACCTCCGCTGTCCTGAAAAATGATCCCTGACGAATTCCAGATTTTTGTCGTGTAAGCGGATTGAGAATCCACGGAATCGGATGTGGTCGAGGTCGTATCCGAGGATTCAAACAGCGTGCTGACGTTCGTTCCATAGGACTGTCCGTCAAACGACCATTGCCACGTCGTCACCGATTTCTCGACAGTGTTACTCTCAGTGAGAGATTCCGAATCCCCGCCCCCGTCAAACTTGCTGACCGTGTACACGCCATTGTCTATCGTATTCACACGAGAATTCGAACTCCAGTGTCCTGTCGTTTCAGTACTCCACTGACTCTTCGACTCGTCCGTCGCCTTGTAGCTCTCATAGAACGCCGTCCCGCCTTTCCACGACGTCACGGTCCGCGAAGCGTCTATTTTCAGCGTTTGAGTGGATTTCCCGCTGTACTCTTCGTGGTAATTGCTGGCCTTCACACTGCCATTGCCGCTGCCAATATTTCCCTCAACCGTCAGAAACAGCGCATCCACACTACCCTGGTGGCTGATAGCGAATTTGTTCGACGTTTTCGTTTGCTCGGTGATCGAGGTACTGTCGTTGGTCCAGTCGAAAACAATATCTGTCTTCGTGTGTCTGTTTTGCTCAATGTTGAGGCTAGCGGATATGTCGTACGACAGATCGCCAGCCACAGAGTATCCGTTGCTTAACGCGGCTCGTGGTCTGACCCCTGACTGCTGCGCACTGCCTTTGGACTCAAATGAATAATCGTCCGTAATTTTGCGTGTCCCGTTCCCGATCGTGGACGTCGTCCAGCCAGAACTCGTCAGGTTGAACGTGTCGTCGTACTTGTAATCCAGCTTGTCGCTCAGTGATCCATCGATCTTAGTCGTCACTGAGTACATAAAACTATTTGGATCGATGTAGTCCCGGACTTCAAGACTAAAGCGGTCGCCAGCCGCGCTGCTGAACGAATAACTGCCATCTTTGGTGACCGTCAGGTAATCCCAACCCTTTCCTTTGCCCGTTCCTGATCCTTCGTAGGCGCTCCAGGTATTGTTGCGAAGATTCCGCGAAGTGGACATATCGTATTCATAGTGCTTCCCGGCATCGGTTTCGGTCGTGGTTGTCAGGGTGCCGTCATACAACGCAGCGACCGTCACCAGTTTAGTTTTGTCTGACCAGTCGGTATTACCCGACGAACTTCCCGATGAGGTGCCGTTACCGGTCCATGATCCGTTCTTCTCCCGAGTCAGATTGATGTCGGCCGCCCCGCTGCGGTTGGATTTCCAGTCTTCCGAATAACTGCCGGACGTGGCTCCGCTGGCATAGCTTCCGCTGGCTCCGCGCGTGGACACTTCTGAAGATTTCCCTTTGAGCGAGCCCGTTCCTGAACCGCTCTGCACTCCGCCGGAATACGCCGTTGTCCAGTTCAGGTCGGTCTTGCTGTCGTCCTTATTAACCAGAGTCCAGTCACCGGTGAGCCCGTGTTCCCGCCGCAACCGTCGATGGCGATGAGGGAATACGAATTGTGGGCGGGCGCACCACATAATACTCAATCCCCACGCGCGCGAAGTTGTCGTTGCAACTGCTCCGCGAGGTCGTGCAATTGATTCTCGTCGTAACCCGCCAGTTCTTCCTCTGTAGATCGATCGATGCCGAGCAATTCCTGAAGCAAGACGATGCGACCGGCCAGGAACCCTTCCTGTCGTCCTTCCTGTCGTCCTTCCTGTCGTCCTTCCTGTCGTCCTTCGTGTCGTCCTTTCGCTTCACCTTCCCGCAGCCCGTCTTCGCGTGCCTTGAGTACCCTTGCTTCTTCATCGCGTTGGAATTTCAGGCGAGCGTTGTAAAGGACTCGTTGTTCGGGGGTTTGCGAGATCATTTCTAAAACTCCTGCTGCTTCAGCGATTTCTTCATCCGGAAACAAGCGGCCGATTTCGTGCTGACTTAGTTGTTCTGCGTTTCGCAAAAAATAAGCCCAGCGTTCGGCAGGCGTTGAATTGTACACATTCTCGGCATGCACGCGGAGTTTTGACAATTCCAAAAGATGAATTTGCAGGTCGTCTGTCAGAATTGAGCCCGTCTTTTCACGCAGTCGAAAGTCCAGATGCATCTCCGGAACCTGCGGAAACATGGCCTGAGTCAGCACACAGATGCTGATGGCAGGCCGAAGCTCGGCGTAGCCCTCACCTTCCGCCAACTGACCAACATACAAACAGGACGCATAGTACACCAGACGCTGAGACATCCCCGACGGCAACGATGTTTGCACTTCAATGTTCAGCAGACGACCATGTTCGTCAGTCGCCAGAATGTCGAGAACTGAAAATTTGTCATCTTCATAGTCCTTCTCCAGTATGGGATTCAGGATTTCGACATGAGTGATTCTTGGCTGTTCGACCAGAATTGAATTTAGAAAATGGGTCGTCACACCGGTATGTTCCGGACTTCCCAGCATCAGCTTGAATGCGAAATCCACCAGCGGGCTGATACCGATTGCCATATTGCTCTCACCACAGATTATTCACTGACACCGTCAATCGCTTGCCAGGCCATTGCGAACCCGCTGCAGTGTATCAACCGCATGCCCCAACGGAAAACACGAAATCCGCTGATCGCCTCGAGTCTTCCCTTGTCGTCTTCCAGTGACCATCAAATGCCCATTGCGAAAAGGGATCTTCGTCTGTCGAGGCTGATCAACCGGCTTTCAAAATTCGAGGGACTGATCATCGACTATCTGACGGCAACGCTGGACTTGTTCCCGGAGACACGCATCGTGGGGGATGAATGGAACTGGGAAGGCGTCCGCCGCGCCGTTGAGACCATTGCCAGTCAGCGAAAACTGCACGTGGAAGTATTCGGGGCGGCATGGAGAATATCGAAAAAGCCTCCATACTGAACGATGCCCTGTGCAAAAGTTGACGAGGACGCAAATGCGGCGAATGATGGGTTAGGCCAGTTGCCACGACTCGAAACATTTATCGCAGCGCCAGCAGACTTTGACGACTCTGCCGAATTGCCGAATTGCCGCGCGAAACGGAGAAGTCCAAAGGCTTTCTTTCAGGAGGCGCAGCCATTGCGAGTGAATCATGGTAAGAGTCCGTTCTGAGTCTAACGACGAAAAAAACAATGTTGAAAAATCAATTGATTTCCTATGTCGTCGGCGAACGGCTGAAGATTCTCTGTCGAACTGAATCGAATGCCAACGATGTCGCAGCAGTGAGTCGCAGCAGTGAGTCGCAATCAGTTCCTAATTCCCTTGGTCGCGTGGCTCTACTATTCGGCGAGTGGGGTGCCAGTCCCCTGTTCAGACAGTTCCAAATGGAGTCCAATTATGTCCGCATCAAAAAATTCGATTGCAACTTTGCTTATGAACATTATCAGTCTCACAGCAATAAACGCACCAATTGTGGCAGAAGACGGCATGTATCCGATGAGCGAGTTGCCTCGGCTGAATCTTGCGGAAAAGGGCATCGAACTGACGGCAGATCAGTTATTCAATCCCGATCAGATCAGTCTGGGCGATGGCATCTGCCGCGTGAACGGCTGCACCGGATCTTTCGTTTCAGACAATGGCCTGATCATCACCAATCATCATTGCGCCTTTGATGCGATTCAGAAAGCCAGCACGCCGCAACTCGATTTGCTGGCCGACGGCTTCAGTGCGGAGACTCGCGAACAGGAAATCTCCGCTCCAGATTATCAAGTACGAATCACTGAGAACTATCGTGATGTGTCTGCGGAAGTTCTGTCGTCCATTGCTGACAACATGCCGTTTCTGGAACGGACAAAGGCGATCGACAAACGACGAAAAGAACTGGAAGTCGCCGCAGAAATGGAGTCCCCCGGACTTCGTGCCGAAGTGGCGGAAATGTTTGCGGGGAAAACGTACGTATTGTTCCTCTACACATACCTGAAAGACGTGCGGCTGGTGTTCGCGCCTCCGGCATCGATAGGGAATTTCGGCGGTGAAGTGGATAACTGGGAATGGCCACGACACACCGGCGACTTTTCGTTTCTGCGTGCCTATACAGCACCGGATGGATCGTCAGCAACGTACGCGCAGCAAAATGTTCCTTACAAGCCGAAACGGTTCATCCAGGTGGCTCCGGAAGGCGTCGATGAAAATGACGCTGTTTTTCTGATGGGTTATCCAGGACGAACAGCGCGGCACAAAACGGCCAGCTTTCTCCGATACGAACAGGACGTGCGACTGCCCATGATCGTTGACCTCTTCAACTGGCAGATCGATGTTATGGAACAGGCTGGAACGAAAGACCGTATCGTCGAGATCAAACACGCTTCGCGTATGCGATCGCTTGCCAACGTTGAAAAACGATCTCGCGGTCAGTTACTGGGCCTACGCCGCGCGAAAATCGTTTCTGGCCGCGATCAGCAGGAAACGGAGCTTCAGAAATTCATTGACAGTGATGCAGCAAGGTCCGCCAAATACGGTTCGTTGTTGAAGGATATCGCAGCAGTCTATGCGGAAATGTCTGAGGCCGCTGCATTTGAGATTAATCTTGTTCAACTACGTCAGGCGTGCCGAGCCGCTGCGTTCGGATATTTTGTCTACGATGCGGCTGTCGAACGTCAAAAGCTCGATCTCGACCGCGAAACTCCCTACATGGATCGTAATTTTCCTCAGTCCGTGCAGGAACTTCGGGTGTCAATGAGTGACTGGCATCTGCCGACAGATCAGATTCTGCTGACGGGTATGCTTGAACGACTGAGCAAACTTCCCGCCGCGCGCCAAATTGAACCGCTCAAGTTGTTACTGGCCTATTCAGAAACGTTACCTGCGACTGCGGATACGGATTCCGACCTGAGGACAGGTCGGACGACAGGAGTCACACCGGGAACGTTCGCTGCTGCGGCTGAAACCCTGCTTGCAAATACTCGACTTGGGGACGCGAATTTCGTGCAGGAATGTCTGAAGAAAACTCCCGTCGAGTTGCAACAGGTCGATGATCCGCTTTTGCAACTGATCATCCAGTTGCATCCTGCGTATTTGAATCTCCGCGACATCGAGAAGACTCGCGACGGGCGGCTGAGCCAGTTATATGGTTCGTTGATCGAGGTCAAGCAGCAGTTTCTCGCTACGAACTTCATTCCTGACGCCAATTCCACTCTCCGCTTCACCTGCGGGCGAATTCGATCTTATTCTCCGGCAGATGCGGTGATCCGAACACCGATTTCCACACTTCGCGGCGTGATAGAAAAAACAACCGGCGTCGAACCGTTTATCACGCCGGAACGTGTACTGCAAAAATATGAAAACCGCGAGTTCGGTCACTTCGTGCATCCGCGACTTGGTGAAGTTCCTGTCGCGATTCTGTACGACACCGATACAACCGGAGGCAACTCGGGCAGCCCGGTATTGAACACAAAAGGCCAATTGGTAGGCGTCAACTTTGACCGCTGTTTCGAAGCCACGATCAATGACTTTGCGTGGAACCGGGACTACAGCCGTTCGATCGGCGTAGACATCCGGTATGTGTTATGGATCACGGGTATCGTTTATGATGCCAATCATCTGCTGCGGGAAATGGGCATTCAGTAGTTCCGGTGATTCCCTCACCAGCCTGCCTACATCACGTCCGCAACCTGAATGCCCAGCAGTGACAAACCGGTTCTCAAAGCTCGGGCCATAAGATCACAGAGTATCAGTCGACTGTGGCGCACTTCGGTTGATTCTGCATCCTGAACGGAACAACGATCATAGAACTTGCTGAAGGCGTCGGTGGTGTCGAACAGCCAACTCGTGAGAACATGCGGGCGATAGTCCTGCAGCATTCCATCGATGGTTGTACCAACCATCAACAGCTTAAAAGCCAGATTTCGTTCTTCCGGAGTCGTCAGCAGAATCGCCGAACCGGCAGATGTGAGTGTGTTGCGATCAACATCCAGCTTACGGAAAATTCCGCAGATGCGCGCGTATGCGTACTGCATATACGTTGCGGTATCACCCGTTGTCGCCAGCATCTTGTCCCAGTCGAAAATATAATCGCTGTCACGATTGTGATGCAGGTCGGCGTACTTGATGCCGCCGATACCGACGATTTCTGCGACCATCGCGCGTTCATCTAAAGAAAGCATCGGTGTCTCGCGGCGGTCGTCGTTTTCATCGACGATTTTTCTGGCCCGCGTAATCGCTTCGTCGATCAGACTTTCCAGCCCCACGGTGTCGCCAGCGCGTGTTTTGTATGGCTTGCCGTCTTTACCCATCACCGTGCCGAACGACACATGTTGAAACCTTGCATCGTTCATACCCCAAAGTGCAGCGGTCGCGAACAACTGCTGGAAATGTTCGGATTGTCGCTTGTCAACAACGTACAACATTTCAACTGCGCTGAGCTTTTCGCGGCGATACTTGATCGTTGCCAGATCGGTCGTTGCGTATGTGAACGCACCATCGGTTTTTTGGACGATGAACGGAGCGGCGCTGCCTTCGATAAAAACGCAAGTAGCCCCTTCACTTTCGCGAGCCAGATTTTTTGACTTCAAGCTGGCCACGACGTCCGCAAGCATTGGATTGTAGTAGCTTTCACCAAGCGCCAGGTCAAACTCGATCCCCAGCCGCTGGTAAATACGATTCAATGCCGCAAGACAGTCCGGAAGAAATTCGTTCCACAGACGATTGTTTTCCGTGTCTCCAGCGTGCAGCTTTACGGTTTCATCGCGAGCCAATCGGGCGATGCCGGGATGAGACTGCGAGAGCTTCAGCAACACAGAATCTGATTCGATGGCTGAAATCGTTGCATCAGCGGATGTAACGGCTTCTTCAGCGGAAGCGATCTGCTTACTGATTGAACTCAGTGTTTTTTTTGCGTTGTCATCACTGCCAACCTGCGCTTGCTGAGTCACCAGGTGCGACTTCAATGCCGCCGCAGCCTTCGCAAGTTCTGGTCGCTTCACGACAGCGGCTTGATAGTCGGAGAGTGTGTTGACAAGTTTATACAGACGTGCAAGTTCACCTACTGAATCTCTTTGAAATGCAGTATCATTTCGCAGATGGCGATAGCCGTAGATGATCATGCCGAACTGTGTGCCCCAGTCGCCGATGTGGTTGTCGCTGGTGACATTATGTCCCGAAAATCGCAGCGTCTTGCAAATCGCATCACCAATCACGGTGCTGCGTAGATGACCAACGTGCATCGGCTTTGCGACATTCGGCCCGGAGAAATCCACAACGATATTTCGCGGCGAGGTTATTGGCTGAACACCCAATCGGTCATCGCCAGCGATTTGTGAAATTCGCTCCGCCAGAAAATCGTCTCGCAGTCGGAGATTGATGAATCCGGGGCCGGCGATTTCAGCGGGGGTACACAAATCAGAAATCTGCAGTCGATCGACCGCCATTTGAGCAATTTCACGCGGCGGCTTGCTTAGCTGTTTTGAAAGCGACATGGCAAAGTTTGCCTGGAAGTCACCAAACTTCGCATCCTGAGCCGGGCGTATCATTTCGAGGACTGGCCCCACATCATCGACCATGTCGGACAGTGCGGCTGCGAAACGGTCGCGGATGGTATTGAGCAGATTCATCAGGGCGTAGAGATTTCCGTATTCAGTTTTGAGTATTGGATTTAGAGAAATTCAAATTTCAAATCACGTGACGGTTTACCAGCCGATCGACATGTTGGCTTCGATAATCTTTTGAGCGTCTGTCAGATCGACACCTGTATCCAGCATATAAAGGCGAATGGCGTGCAGCTTGTCTCCCGACGCTCGGGCCAGACAATCGCGGGCGACGTCACAGGGTCGGACTTTGCCTTCCAGTCCCAGCAGTCGCTTTGAGATCACCCAAATGTCGCGAGGCCGCTTTGTGATGCGCAGGACGCGCTCTTCCGGATAGTATTTTTCGGCCATGTGCTCGGCCTGTTCCAGGCTGCTGGCCCAGCCGATCATAATATGGGCTTCGGTTTCAATCTCAAAAAGCGGCATCGCGGAATCTCGGAACGAAGGGGACTGTGATTTGTTGAGCGATCCTGTGGCGGAGCAGCATAACAATTTCTAACGAAATTTCGAAGGATTCAGTCAATCAGAGTTTCGGCAGTCACCAAATTCACTGGCGTTTCTTTATTGTGACGCTCGGCGGCTGGATCCTTCAGCAATTCCAGCGCGAGTTCGATTCCAAACACGGCCAGTTGGTCTCCGTGCTGATCCGCTGTAGCGAGAATTTGCTTGTCCCGTATCGCCTGTTGCACCGCCGTGATATCGTCAAATCCGACAATCATGACATCATTTCTGCCAGCAGATTTCGTCGCTGCTAAAGCTCCAAGTGCCATACTGTCGTTGCAGGCGAGGATCGCTTTAATGTCCGGATGGGCGGTCAACATTCCCGCAGCGGTCTGATTGGCAATGCTCATTTCCCAGTCTGCAGATTGTGAATCGACAATTTTCAGTCCCGCAGCGTTCATGGCGTCTTCAAAACCAAGTTTCCGCTGCTGACCGTTGAACGACGTTGGAATACCTTCCAGAATGGCCACGTTATCGGCCGTCGTTAGTTTTGATGCCAGAAAATCGCCGACGGCTCTGGCCCCGGAACGATTGTCAGGCCCTACAAACGGCACCACGATTTTGGCATCATTGAGTACAGCACTATCGAGCTTGTTGTCAATGTTGACCAGCACAATCCCTGCTGCGTGAGCACGTTTCAACACAGGAATCAATGCCTGTGAATCTGCGGGAGCGACCACAACAGCATCCACTTCCTGAGCGATCATCTGTTCGACGAGATAGACCTGCGCTCCAAGATCTGTCTCATTGGGAATTCCATTGATGATCAAGTCGTAGTCTGCCGCATGCTCCAGAGCATGCGCAGCGGCACCGTCTGCCATTGTTGAAAAGAATTCGTTGGCAAGCGACTTCATGATCAGCGCGATACGAACCTTTCCCGTCCGCTGTTTTCCCGCTGGATTCGGCTCTGCCGATTCAGCCCGGTCTGTTGAGACCCCATCTGCGTCACTACTAACAGGCTTACCGTCACTGCATCCACAAATCGCCGTTCCCAGTAAAACTTCGCACAGCAATCGGCGTGAAAGGCGCATGGAATTCATTGTCATCTTCTGAGTTGTCAATTTCCAAATGTCGTGATTGTCGAGAAAAGTTTGCAGTAATAGCCGGAAGCGTAAGCGAGGGAACGAGTTTGGTACAATCCCTCGTTCACGCTTCGGGTTGCAAAACCACTCGGTATCCGCCAAAAATGCCGATGCAGAACTAATTCAGATCTTTACCCGTCAGACTTTCTTCGACGCCGTCCGCTCGGCTTCCGAGTTCGATAACACTGCGGCGAATTTCTTCGCCACTCACAGTTCCGCGCGGATAGGTGTCCACCATGACAAAAAACGGCGTGCCGTCGATATCACGGATTGAGATCCCTCCATGATGCACGACAGCATTCAGCCGCAGGGCGTCTTCGTACCATGCCGGTGTGGCTTCGCAGCATAGACTATAAATCATCAGCAGTCGATCGCCAGCCGAATGCTGGCTGTTCTCAAGATACACTGTCTGAGTCCGTTCGCCACGCAGCGACAACAATACGCGAAAACGATCCTTTCCATCGCGTTCCCAGCGAATATTCGGCAGCCCATCGAAAGCGTCGTAAATCAGATCGTCCAGATCTCGCGCATTCCCCAGCACGGCCTGCAGAAGTTGCGAAGCGGCATGGCCATCCTGAGGTCGATGTTCTGGTTCGCGGTGCAGCATCAGAGAAACACATTCCGCAATGTCCAGCGGAATCGCATCGTTGATTCGCCGTACGCTCAGCGACTTGGCCGTCAAAATGGCTTTGATCAGTTCATTCAGAGAATCACCTTCAAACGGATATCGCCCCGTGAGCATCAGGTAATAACAAACACCCAGCGCATAAACGTCTGAGGCTGGCGTCGCCTCCTGTCCTTCAAACAACTCCGGTGCCATAAAATAGGGTGTACCAGCCAGAGTCCCATCGATGTTGGCACCGACGACACGTTTTGCCAGCCCGAAGTCGACAATTTTCGGAATTCCGCTGGGCGTCACTAACACGTTGTCAGGCTTCAGATCACGATGAATAATCCCAAGTCGATGCGCCATCGCAAGGCCGGATGCTATTCCCACTGCCATCCTGGTCGAACGAATCGGACCGATTGCGCCGTGCGTCTCAATTTCGTACTGCAGAGCGTTACCTGGAACGTATTCCATCTCCAGAAAATGGAAATCTTCTGAACGCCCGATGGCATGAGTCGTCACGACGTTGGGATGTACGAGGGCGGCAGCAGCACGGGCTTCGTTTTCGAATCGCGTGATATAGTCAATTTCGTTCTCAACCCGGCGCGGAGACAACAGTTTCAGCGCGCAAAGTCTTTGCAGGCTTGTGTTGCGGGCCAGATACACAACACCCATGCCGCCACGCCCCAGTATTTTCTCGCACTGGTAGATATTCAGGACTTGTCCGGGCAGTAGCAGTTCGTCGAGTTCGACATTCGTCCGGACATGTTCCGGACGACCGTCGGACACAGGCATCAGCAGGGTTTCGTTTGCTGGCTGACCAGGATCCACTGTTAGCCGTGTACCGCAATGCGGGCACGTACGACAGTACACCGAAACAGCCTGCCGACAATTCGAGCAAACAACGGCCATGGAGAGAGTTTCTTCCTAAGTCGCTTTCAAATTCCCACGATTTGATAACGCCTGTGAGAAGACGGCGAGGTCTTTTCGGAGACTATCGGCCTGTTCGTCTGTCAGTTCTGCATTTCCAAATCTCACGTCATTAAACGCCATTGCGATGCGAACGGGCAACTGCCGCAATTCTTCGGACTGTAATCGATCTCCAAATTTCTGGATGGCCAGTCGTCCATTTTCCAGTGCTGTATTTGCTTCCGAGATTCTCATCCCGTGTAATTCACACAGTGCGCAAAAGCCCGCGTAAAAGCGAATCACTGACTGGCGAGTCCTCTTTTTTCCTGAAATTCGTGCGAACAAAGACCGCGCTGCCCTGCATAGACGTGCCAGTGGATGGAATTGAAATACCAACCAGGAGGTCAGCAACAGAACGAACGTTGCGGCACCACCACGCCAACTGAACAGCGATTCGGGGGACATAATGAATGACTGAATCTCACCTTGAATCGTACTCAACAAACCCTGCTGGCGAATTGTCTCGAACAAAGACATCGACGTTGTGAGTACCGGGGCAAAAAACTCTTTCTGCCGCGCCGCCGTCATATTGTGAACACCATCGTCCCACAAATCTGAAATCACCGACTGCAAATTATTCATCAGCGAATCCGATCGTTCGGCTTCGATCATTGCACGACGCGGAGCGGCGGGGGTAGGTTCCAGTGTCTGCCAGCGGTTGTCCAGAAAAACTTCGACCCAGCTATGGGCATGTTGCTGCCGGATTTCGTTCTTACCTGTGACAGAATTCCATTCGCTGCCGTAGTATCCATTCACCAGTCGTGCCCGCATCTGAACAGACTGTAACATCAATGCGCAGGCTGATGCGTAGTATTCGCAATGTCCGGATTTTACGTTAAACAGAAAGTCTTCCACGGGATCAATCGTCAAATCGTGGCGTTTCTGGACAGTCGAATAGGTGAATCCGTTTTCCGGGCGAAGATAATTCATCACGACGCGAATTCGATCTGCTTCCGGAATCAGACTGCCATCCTTTGTACACCTTTCATTCATCAAGGCACAGAGTTGTGGCAGATCGAATTCAATACTGCGTGTCGCATACTCACCGCGCGAACTACGCAGGAGATATTGCTCCGTTTCATCCGTTATGAAGGCAGGCATTTCCTGCGGGATCGTTATCTTTTCTGCCGCATCGGTCAACAGCTGATTCGAATCAATTCGCGGGCATTCGACAGTCAGCGTACGTGGTTTTGTCGAGTCCGCCGCGCTGTCCCAGATCATCGCTCCTGTTACCGGATGCAGATGCATTTCAAGGCCGCGATCTTTGCTGATATTGATCACCGGATAAGGAGCGAAAGCATACGCGTTGACCGGCGGATCCTGAGTGATCTCAACGCGAAACTCTGGCTTCAGACCTTCATTTCCGGGAAAACGACTGGAAAGGATCTGCAGCGGAATATGCTCACGCCGCCTGCCGGGGGGTCTCCAAGTTCCTCGGTCATAACGCTCCAAAGAAATTCCGCGAAATCGAATTTCATCCATCCCAAGCGCCGCAGCGAATGCGTCTGCAGAAACCGAGATTCTGGTTTTCAGACTAGTGACGCTGAAAGTTAATACTCGCTGGTGATTCTGTCCGAGTCGTCCCATGCGTCCGAGCGTCACAGATTCGGTAAAACCACCTCGTGAAACCAGGCCGCTCTCATTGACGAAATCGGCAGCAAATGCGGTGGCTCCCTGCTGCCACACGCGTGGAAACGCCGCAAACACGAGTGCTGCCAGCACTAGTGACACCATAAACGATCCGCTGACCATGCTGCGAAATCGCCAACTGATCCACGTTTCGCATCCATCTCGTTGCAGTCCTTCATCTACAAGAATCAGCGGCTTCCTGCCTCGACCTCGGGCCGATGCCATCTCAGAATCTGAACCGCGGCCCAGAGGCTTACGCCCAGTGTCGCGATTCGCCTTGCCACTCGAATGCTGGTGCATTACGCGGTACAGCGAGAACACGGACAACGTCCACAACAGCAATGCCATCATCAGAAGTATGGAGGCACCGAAGAAGACCCCCGTTTTCAGGACAGCCGCAACTGCCATCTGCAGTAGTATCAGAGCGATAAGCCACCAGTATTGGCGATAGGCCTTCTGCATCAGCAGCACGATGCACGTCAGGTACACAAGCATGTGGGCACCGGACAACAGTTTGTCTTCAACGGTTCCCTGGCGTAGAGAGTACATCGATGCAATCACTGCCGACAGGCCCGCCACATTCACGATCCATGTGGGTAGCCTGATCAATTTCAGATGATCTACGAAAATCCATGCGACAACGGCAACGATGGGCGTCAGCACCGCTGGAAAATACTTTCCCTCACTGTGACACAACACTAAACCCGCGACGGCTGCGGTGAAAGTGATACTGCGATAAAACGCCGACTGGAGTTTTTCGTCGCCGGGGGACAGGCGGCTGTCAACCAGAACATCTGCCGAGTGATCGCCCACATTTTCCAAGGACAACACAGTCTCTTTGCTGGTTACGTCCACTACAGCAGGTGGAGCTGAATCAAATGCCAATAAAGTGTCGAGTGTCGGATCGTCTGCCGCCAGAATCATCAGGCGTCCGATGAACAGTTGTTCGTGCTTCAGATTTTCCTGAGCGATCGAATCCGCAAGCAACCTCGCCGTTTCGGGACGAGGTGTGATCAGTACGAAGCGACTGTTTGGATCAAGCGGACTCTGACAGACGGCCAACAGCATTGTCGCCAGTTGCGACCGGGGAGACGACTCACAGAGCGCCAATTCCCGGAGTGCCTGTTCGCAAAAACGACTGGAGCCTGTGCATTCAATATTGTGCAGATCCTTGCCGGCAATCATCAGTCGATATCGGCCCGATGATGTGTGTCGTGTCTGCTCGGCGCAAATCGTCGCGGCCAGACTGATTGCACGTTCCTGCAGCGTTTCGGGAAAGTCTGCGGATGCACACAGATCCAGCAGCACAATCATTTCGGCATCCCGATGCTGTTCATGTTCTTTCACCATAAACTGGCCTTGTCTCGCCGAACTGCGCCAGTGAATCGCGCGCGGATTGTCTCCTGATCTGTACTCGCGAATTCCGTGAAACGCATCGTCAAACAGCCCAAGTCTGGCATTCGCGCGGCTGGTGGTTTCCGCCAGTTCTCGCTCGCGCCGCTTCCAGGCGGGCAACAATCGTCCGATCTTTGGATGAACGATAACTTCGTCCACATCCGACACCAGATAACCCCGCTCACCGATCCCAAGGGGAAACCGAGAACTCATTCGCAGCGGCCCAAAGCGATACTGCCCGCGACGTGCGATGTTCACGTCGTAATGGGCTGATCGTTCATCGCCGGGTGCGACACGCACAAACACGACCTTGCCTTCGTCGCGAATGTCTCGTCCTTCAATCGAATCCCGAACTTCCACGAGTTGCGACGATAGAAATCGCTTTTCATTTTTCAGGATGATTTCCACAGAAAACCAGCTACCTGCAGCCACAGACTCTGGTAAATGTCGCGAGACTTTGATGCGCGCCAGCATTGCAACGACAATCCAGCCGTTGAACACGAATGGACCGGACATCATTCCGAAAATCAGCAGCAGCATGTTTCCCGTATCCGGATTGCCCCCGGTCAGCGCGGCGATGGCAATGATGAGCATGATGCCCAGATAAACAAGTCCTTCACGAGGCAGCATCATCCGGGAACGGATGCCAAACTTCTGAGCGATTACCGACAACCATCGCCGCAACATCACTGAGATCGCCGCGAGGCTCACAAATCCACAGCCGAGCGCCAGCAGCAGGAACTTTGAATTCCCCCGGAACTCCGGAAAAGTTGCCGGAATCACAAACGCCGCCAGGAAACACGCCATCGCCGCCATAAGCTGCAGCACATTGCTCGCGCCGAACGAAATCGGAATGTACGTTCGTTTCGATCCGGCAGTTGACATCTGACTGTTCCTAGCGTTGCCGTGCTTCCGGTTTCCCCATCGCTTCCACGATGAAGTTGAAACAAAGTTTATTGTAGTGACTTCCGTAGATCCCGTGTCGAGACGTCGGATAAAACATCATTTCAAACGGACGCTCAGATTTCTGCAGAGCATGGATCAGTTGAATCGAATTTTCCGGATGAACGTTGTCGTCTTTCAGTCCATGCAGAATCAAAAGCCGTCCGTTGAGTTTCGAGGCAGCAGCCACAACCGATGACTTTTGATAACCACCGCTGTTCAACTGCGGCGTGGACATAAAGCGTTCAGTATAAATCGTGTCATAGTTTGCCCAGTCTGTGACAGGCGCGCCGGCGATTCCGGCACAAAGTTTTTGGGAATGCGTCATTGCATACGACGTGAAGTAGCCGCCGTAACTATGGCCGCTCAAACCGATTCGCTGTGCATCAGCCCATGGCTGATTCTGCAGCCAGTCGCAAAGAGATTCGAGATCTTTTGTCTCTTCAACACCCAATTGTTTGTATGCAGGCCATGCGCTTTTTGCTCCGTAGCCACTTGCCGTGCGAGGATCCCAGACGATGACGACCACGCCCAGATTCGCCAGCAAATGATCGGGCATTCTGCTGCCCCACGAGTTCTTAACCTGCGGATGATGTGGGCCACCGTAAGTTCGCAGCCAGACGGGATAACGTGCTCGCGGATTGAAATCCGGCGGCAGGACGAAGATCGCTTTCGTTGTCGAGCCGTCCGCCATCGGCACGTCACGAAGCTCGACCGTCCCAAATGAATACTTGTCGTGTGGAACAGACACTGGCTCGGACAGGACTCGCAGTTCGCGACCGCCGGCATTACGCACCACAACCCTGGCAGGTTGATCAATGCTGCTGAACGAATCCACGAAATGGCCGCCAAGGACGCTCACGCTGGCTTCATGCGTTGCGTTCTCTGGTGTCAGGCGAACAACATCCTCAGGATTTTTAAGTGACACGCGGTAATAGTTTTCGGCGATATGAGAGTCTCTGGTGCCCGATACAATGACGTGAGCTTCATCAGCATCGACAGCATGCAGTCCGCGGACTTCCCATTCACCAGACGTTACGGCCGCGATTTCCGTTCCGTTCGGCGACACCCGATACAAATGACGCCAGCCGCTGCGTTCGCTGAAGAACAGAAAACTTCCGGACGACAGAAACGTCAGATCCAATGGATTTTCAACCCACGCTCCTGTTTCATCACGAAGCAACCGGCGAGATTTGCCATCCGGCAGAGATGTTTTCAAAACGTCGAGGCGAGACTGAATCCGATTCTGAGCGTACCAGTAGATTCCGGAGCTATCCGGCAACCAGTTGAAGTGAGCTATAATCAGATCATCGACCGGATATTCAGACGTATCGACCCACGTCGTGTCACCACCAGTCATCGCAACGACGCCCAGACGCACTTTGGGATTTTGCTCCCCGGCCTTTGGGAATGATTCTGTTTCGAACACCTGCGCGACCGAAGTATGGTCCGACACCTGAAACGTCGAAACATCAGTGTCGTCAAATTGCTGATACACCAGCTTTGTTCCGTCCGGACTCCAGCGATACGCCTGCCAGTTTCGGCTGTAAACTTCTTCAAAATACACCCAGTCGGCTTTGCCGTTTCGGACGAACTTTGAAGAACTGTGTGTCAACTGTCGAACTTCGTGACCATCAAAATCGGCAACCCACAATTCATTTGCTCGAATGAATGCCATCGCAGAACCTGCCGGACTGAGTGTTGTGAGTTCAATGTCGGTTGGCACATCGTCAATCACCTCAACCCGTCCGTCGTCAAGATCTGCTCGAAGTAGCCGTTGCCCGACTCGGAAGACCACAATTCGCTTCATCGGCAGGAACTCGATCCATCCACCATCCGCCAGACGACTGGCCTCAGGCTCCGTAATGTCGCGAACCTGCGCCAACGACGCGGCCAGCTTGTCCACATCGTACCACGCCGTGCTGTTGCCGGTTTTTGCTGCGACCCGATTCCAGCCACTGCTTTCACGCTGGATGTAGTGTTCGTCGTCAAGCCACGTCATGCGAGTCGGCGCGAAGCCACCGATGGAAAGCCGTTTGCTTCCGTAGACAAGATCGTACGTTATCGGCTGCCGTGATCCTTGAGAGGTCTGTTTGACTGTTTCCGTAGTTGCTGTCGGTTCAGCGGCGGTTTGAGCTGCCGCCATCGGCGCGGACGCCAACACCGCAAGGATTGCCGCCAGTTCGCACAGCAGGAATGAATGGTCGTTCGAGTCCTCGTTTTTCATCAAGATCCCAAGCAGGCTGAAGCCCGTCCTCGAACGAAACTACTGTGGCAGACGCCCGCTGTGCACGTTTAGAAACGCTCCCGTGCAGGCACGCATAAATTCGACGAGATCAATTTTCTCCTGAGGCGTGAGCTTCAAAGGCACGATTTTGTCGCTGAGCCACGAGTTCTTGTCACCACCCTTGTTGTAGTGTTCGACAACTTCCTCCAGCGTCGCCATGCTGCCGTCGTGCATGTAGGGTCCGGACAGGGCCACGTTACGGATTGTCGGCGTCTTGAAAGCTCCTTTGTCCTTTTCAACCTTGGTCTCTGTGAAGCGACCGAGATCTGGTTCTTTTGCAGACATGCCGACCCCGAGATTATGGTATTGCTCGTCAGCGAAATTTGCTCCCACATGGCAGGCCGTGCAGCCGACTCGCTTACTGAAGAACAGATCCTGTCCTCGAATCGCACTTTCTGACATCGGGTACAAAGCGACAAGTTTCTGCAACTGTTCGTACTCGGTATAATGGCCAGGCGAATCTGTTTTCAGGTCTTCGAGATCTTCTTTTTCGAGTGCCGCGAATCGCTTGTAAGATTCGTTGTAGTCGTAAGGTGCGGGGCCGGTGACCAGTGTCCGCTCGAAGGACGCAAGGGCCTTCCCAACGTTGTCGATCGTGACACCAGTTCCAGGGAAGATCTTCTGAAACTGCATCACATAGCCTTCGATCGTCTTCAAACCTGCAACCGTCGCTTCATGGGTATTGCCCATTTCGATTGGGTTCTGAATCGGGCCGACGGCTTGTGCTTCCAGCGAATTCGCGCGCCCGTCCCAAAACTGCGCGTCGCTCAGGATGCGGTTGTAGCTGACCGGCGAATTCCTTCCGCCCTTTTGCCCATCGATGCCAACGCCGGTCCCAGTGTGGCGAGAAAATCCTTCCTGCGGATGGTGGCAGGACGCACAACTCACCGTGTTGTCTGCTGACAGGCGAGTATCGAAATACAACTGTCGCCCAAGTTCAATTTTGGCCAGAGTCAAGGGGTTTTTGTCCAATCCTTTCATCTGGCTTTCTCCCAGGTTCAATCCCAGCGGAAGTTTGACGGTTAATGTCGCATGGTTTTTACTTTCAGACAGCCACTTCTGGATTTGATCATTGGTGAGCGGTCCAGTTCCGGGGATCCCCGGAACGGGTCCGCCTTGACCGAGATCGAGCGTCGCATCCTGACCGTACATCGGAGCGACAGTCACCGTGAATGCAAAGGCAACCGACAATAAATTCTGCATGACGCGGATATTTGACATTGTGTTCTCACTGAATTTTTGAGTGTGACAGTTGGTCGGACACCGTGAATTGTAGTCAAACGCCGGAATTGTTCCAGGCGACGCATTTAGCGTTCTTCCAGCACCACGGCAGGCGGCATTGGAGGCAAGTCCATAATTTCGGCAGCCCGTGATTCTGTATCGAAAATGGCAACTGTCGGTTTTCGAAACATCCAGCCGCCCACTTCGCCAGGGTTAATAAAAACTCGCCCGTGCCGGTCAGTCGCGATGCTCGGGCGGTGCGTGTGTGCGAATACGACCACGTCTGAACCGTCCACCACGTCACGCAATCCGTCCAGTTGGTGGGCGATCAGAAATTTTACACCATCCCGAGATTTCCAGCACATCGGTGGATATCCCAGCGTTCCGACGATCTTCATCCCGCCTGCGATCCCGATCTGATTGCCGTCATTGTCACCGTAACATGCGATCACCGGGCACGTGAATCTTCGCATGGACGGGACAACCAGAGGCGAAACAAAATCGCCGGCAATTAGAACCGCACCGCATTCGAGAGCATTCAACAGTCCGATCGCATGCCGCAAGTTGTCGACGTTGTCGTGGATATCCGCCAGAATTCCAATACGCATTCTGAATCTCTATCGTTCGTCATAAAAGAGTTTTTGGGAGGAGCCGTCCCGTGGCATTGCGGCACATTCCGATTGTAGTTGCAGGATGCGGCTGAGAACATCCCTCGCAACTCGAGTTCTGGAGGATGGCCGCGAAACGGCAAAATGATCGCAACCGTTGAGCAGGAATCTGCGTTCCCGTCTTGAAAGGGTTTTGGGCGAATCGAGCTTGTGGTATGCTGGGCCGTTGTGCCAACCTGCCGACCGTATTTCCATAGTGTGGAGCGACCAGATGACCGGTGATATTCGAGAAACGCTGCAGGCGTATACGCTCGAACGATACGAAACCGAATTTGCCGATCGACACCTGCTGCACGGCACAATTGCGAAATGGGCAAATGAAAGGCCCGACAAGATTGCAATCGTCGATTTTGACTCAGATCGCGAATTCACGTACCGCCAATTCGACGATGTGACGACGGCTCTAGCATTAAATCTGTTGAAAGCCGGATATCGGCCAGGTGATTTTCTGGCCACGATGCTGCCATTGTTGCCGGAACACATTTTTCTCGAATACGCATGCTTCAAAATCGGCGTCATTCACGCCCCGCTGGACGTGCGGCTGAAAGCTCCTGAAGTGATTCGTTCTCTGCAACTGATCAATGCGCGAGGATTCGCGCATCTTGGGCGGACTCCGGTTGCGGACTTCTGTGAAATGGCTCGCTCCGTGCAGGCACATTGTCCGTTCGTGAAACATTTTCTTCAGTTGTCGGCTCCCGATGAAACCATCGATGGAGCAACATCGTTCTTCGCATTTATGGCTGAGGCGAACGCTTTAGCCGCCGACAAAGATTCTGAGTTGTGGAAGCGGTACCGGAAGATTTCTGACGCTATCAAACCAACCGACGGTGCGCAGGTTATTTATACCACTGGTTCCACTGGATTTCCAAAGCCGGCCCTTTTGTCGCACCGCAACATTACCGCTCAGAACATGTGTTTGGCAGCGGGATTTCAATTGTTCGATTCCCCGACGATGCTGGTGAACCTGCCACCGTCACATGTCGGCTGTCAGGGCGAGCAACTGATGACCACATTCTTTTCCGGCCAGACGGCAGTAATCCTGCACGTCTTTGACGCGGAGAAGACGTTAAAAGCGATCGAGAAGCAAAAGGTTGATTATTTCGGTCAGATCCCGGCTATGTTCAACATGCAGTATCGCTTGCCGAATTTTGGTGATTACGATCTGTCCTCTGTGACGCGTGTTCTCTATGGCGGCCAGCAGGTGAGCAATGAATTCATTCGCCAGCTCTACGAGAATTTCCCGGCTGTCGGGACAGGACTGGGCCTGAGCGAAATGGCGGGATTTGTGACGTACACGGGCATGACGGACGAAATCGAACAGCTTTCGAATACGGTCGGCTGGTGGGCTCCGATTACACCGCTCACGATCCGCAAGCCAATGAACGCAGATGGTACGGCGGGCGAAGAACTTCCAGATGGAGAAGCGGGCGACATTTGTTTCAGCGGGCCACAAGTTTTTATCGATTATGTCAACAACCCGGAAGCGTATCGTAAAACCGTTTCGACTGACGGTTTTTGTTACACAGGCGATTTGGGCAGTGTCACTGAACGCGGACTTATGTTTGCAGGACGTTCGAAGCTGGTGATCAAGCCCAAAGGGTATCAGGTTCATCCGGCTCAAATCGAAAGTCACTTTGCGGAGCTGCGTGAACAGGTGGCCGTGTGTGGTGCCGTTGGGGCGACACATGATGTTTTCGTTGAGGGCATCGTTCTCTTCATAGAACTGAAACCGAATGCGGAATTGACTCGTGAACAACTGGACTCGCATGCCAAAGGGATCGCAGGTTACATGCGGCCATCGCATTACGTCATACTGGAACCCGGTGGCTTTCCGTTGAACCGCGTCGCCAAGACCGACTATGTGCGACTGAGTGAGCTCGCGAAGCAAGTGGTCGAAACATTACGCAGCCAGGGTGGCTGGGATATTCATCACACAAATGCAACATGAGGCACAAGTGACACCACTTGAATCGATAAAAGCATTCTACGGCGAAGAAGTCAAAACATCAGATTGGCTACTGGTAGAGCAATCGACGATCGATAAATTCGGAGAAGCCACGGGGGATTCCGACTGGATCCATACCGATCCGGAACGCGCTCAACGTGAAAGCCCTTTTGGAGGAACAATCGCATTCGGTTTCTGGACGATTTCCATGATGACGTATTTCGGTCGTCAAATCATGAAACAGGATTACCCCGGAAACGCCCTGTATGGGCTCAACTATGGTTTCGATCGATTGCGATTGATGGCCCCGGTACCGGTCGGGAAAAAGATTCGTTGTCACATCCGTTTGCTGAATGTTGAGGAACGTGGAACCGGAAAATATCTGGTCAAATCTGAGTACCAGATTGAAGTCGAAGGGAACAGTTCCAAGCCGGCGATGGTGGCTGAGTGGCTGTTTCTGTTGGTCTTCCCCGAATAGCACACCGTATCGCAGTGCTTATATGGCGTATATCAAACTCGTACCGTTGTCGCCTGAACAGGTCGGCGACTACAGAAAGCGCGATCAGACGCGGCCAATTCAATGCAGGCCATAGCGTCCCATTTTGTAGTGCAGCGTACGGACACTGACGCCCAGACGCTTCGCGGTTTTTTCGCGGTGGAATTCGCAATCTTCGAGTGCAATCGAGATAGCGCTGCGTTCACATTCTTCAACTGCCTCCGCCAGCGTTCCGATCACAACCGATTTAGAAGCCGCTCGTGGAGTGAGTTCCGGAGGCAGGTCGGTGTCGTGAATGATATCCCCCGTGAGAGTCACCACCAGTCGCTCCACCACGTTCCGCAGTTGACGCACATTCCCGGGCCAGTGGGCTGCGACCAAAGTCTGCATGGCCTCCGGAGCAACCTGTCGGCACGATCGATTATGTCGCTGACAGAAATGACGCAGAAAGTGTTCGACCAACAGAGGAATGTCGTCTCGTCGCTGCCGCAGTGAAGGAACCTGAATTGGAACGACGTTCAGACGGTAATACAAGTCCTCGCGAAACGTGCCATCGTCGATCAGATCCTGAACGGATTTGTTCGTCGCCGACAGGACACGCACATCTGTCTGCAGCAGTTGCTCGCCACCGACGCGGGTCAGTTGCCGCGTCTCCAGAACACGCAGGAGATCCACCTGGCTTTTCGCGGACATCTCAGTCACCTCGTCCAAAAACAACGTGCCTCGATTCGCCTGTTCAAAGCATCCCGGCTTTTGGCGTGAGGCTCCACTGAACGAACCCTTTTCATGACCGAAGAGTTCGCTTTCCAACAATGTTTCCGGCAGAGCGCCGAGGTTGACTGCCAGAAACGGCCCGCGGCTGCGGTCACTTAGATCGTGCAGCGCACGAGCAATCAGTTCTTTTCCCGTCCCGCTTTCCCCGTGAATCATGACAGTCGCATCGGTGTTGGCGACCTGCCGAATCTGATGAAAGACTTCCTGCATCGCAGAGCAGTTCCCGATGATGTTGGAAATCTCTCCGGCATTGGCCAGTTGACTGCGGAGGTTGCGATTTTCAAGTTGCAATTGATAGTGTTCGCGTGCCTTTCGTACCTGCTGTCGAACCAGATTCAGATCCAAAGGCTTCGCAATGAAATCAAAGGCTCCCGCGCGCATGGCGTCAACCGCCGTTTCCACAGTTCCGTGCGCGGTGATTACGATTACAGCGGTCTGAGGCCTCGTGAACAACATCTTTTGCATCAGCTCGATGCCACCCATACTGCAATGCAGTCGTACATCAGCAATCACGAGCTGGTAGTCGTTTTTGCTGAAGGTCAGCAATGCTTCGTCTGCATCCTTCGCGGTGTCGATCGAGTCGGCTTCGTTGATTAGCCCTTTTGCCAGGCCAGAGCGAATGTTGGGTTCGTCATCAACGATCAGAACACTGAAGCTTGAATGGGTCATGCAGGTTCGTCCAGGGGCAGGAGGACGGTAAATTCGGCGCCCGGCACATTGTCACGCTCGTCCCCGGAACGAAAATCAATGCTGCCACCGTGTTGTTGAATGATTTTGTAGCAGAGCGCCAGTCCCATGCCCGTACCCTCAGGACGCGTCGTAAAGTAAGGATCGAAAACCTGAGATTGCACGTCAGCCGGAATCCCGTGACCGGTATCAATAACGTCAATCCGGATAGCTGCGTCTTGTCGAGTCACCACAAACGTGAGTGTCCCTCCGTCCGGCATTGCGGCGATGCCATTGAGTGCCAGATTCAGCAGGACCTGTTCGAGTTGTGCCGAGTCAGCCAGCACGGTTCCCAAGGGCTTAGGAGGAAGTTTAACCACGATGGCTATTTTCTGTGATTCCGCCTGAGGCCGCAACAGACGCACAAGTTTTTCTATCAGTTGCCCCATCACGACCGGCGTGCGCCCCAGCTCATTCATGGACGCATAATTGCGAAATCCATCCAGCACATTGCTGATACGATTCACTTCAGTGTGCAGGATGTCGAGCATTTCATTAACCTCGGGATGTGGCAGATCCACGGACAATCGTTCCCGCAGCAACTGAATGTGCAGCGACAAGGCACTGAGTGGATTTTTGATCTCGTGTTGCAGGCCTGCGGCCAGCGAACCAAGACCAATGTAGCGTTCCATACGACGCAGCCGTTCTTCAAGCAGTGCTTTCTGTGTGACGTCGCGGACGTAGACGACCGTGCCGATTTCTTCTTTTTGCTGGTTTCTGAGAATGGTGCAGCTCACACGCAAAGTTTTCTTATGGCCTTGATGGGTGACGCAATAGTCTCGGTCCCTGACTGTGCGATGAGTTGTATTGACTTCAACGCAAATGGATCCCAGCAAAGAATGCTCACGGTCGATATCTGACAGGTATCGACCAATAGAATTGTCATCCAGACCAATGAGTTCCCGTCCGCCCCCATTGATGCTTGTCATCATTCCGTGGCGATCGGTCGTCACGACAGCCGCATCCACACTGGCGAGAATATCACTGGCAAGAACCTTGACGTCGCGCAGCGATCGCTCGCTGCGCATATAGCCCCGCAGCACCAAACCAAGGGCAATTGCTGTGCCAACAACATTCAAAACCATAAGTATTGCGAGACGACCGCTTAACCGCAGTGATCCGGACAATTCTTTAACCGCTTCGAGATCGCTCGCTGGAAGGTGCTCGAAAATGCTGGCCACGATTTCCTGTTCGCGTTGAACGTCCAGGCTAATCAGCACTGTCACAATGAGCGATACGACACTCAAGAGTGCCAGACCAACTGCGAGAAGTCGCATGCTGCGACTGTTGGGATTTTCGTGAATATCAAACATGAACGATTCTGAACGGTGTCGATTTTGCGGTGGACCACACGTCGCTAGTGTACCAGTTCAATCGTCCGATCGTCACTCTGCAGGAATTTGCACAGTCGCTTCAATGAACTGCATCTCGTCATACACGAGGTGTTTGACTATACTCGGCGTGGTCAAGAGTGAGAGATCTGGCGAGCGGCATGCGTCAGCTTGCCGGTACAAGAACGAAGTACCGGAGGGCTCACGCCACTCCGCTCACAGGTCTCATTTCTGGCCGCCCGAAGTATATCAGTCCAGAACACTGCGGCTGATCGCGTCTGAGGTCTACTTTTGATCTTTTGCGGCGGCGTCAATTGCAGCGTCAGCAGGAGCATCCGGTGCCGCTTCATCAGACTTGGCAGGATCAGCGGCATCAATGACGTCGATTCCCACTTCGGTGTTGAAGTTACCGGCGTACATGCCGCCGCCAAGGGCTTGATAGGCATTGATGATCGCAGTCAGCTGCTGCTGTTTAGTCTCGATAATGACCATTTTTGCCTCCATCATGTCACGCTGTGCCAGCAGGACATCGAGGTATTCTCCGCGGGCGTTCTGAAAGAGCTTCGTGGCGCTGTCGACCGAGGCTTCGAGCGCTGTCAACTGGTCCTTCTTCGTCTCGATGCTCTGGCCATAGTTTTCCACCTTGGCCAAATGGTTAACAACTTCGATGTGTGCATTCAGGATTGTACGCTGGTAGTTGTACACGGCCTGCAATTGCTCGGCGTTGGCAGTGAGGTAGTCCGCTTTGATTGCCCTCTTATTGATTAAAGGACCGACGAGTTCACCGGCCAGACCGGCAATCAGGGATTCTGGTGTTGCAAACAGATACCGGGTATTGAAGGCATCCAGGCCGACAGTGCCCGTAAGGATCAGCGAAGGATAGAAGCGCGCCCGGGCAACCCTCACGTCGAGTCCGGCAGCCGCCAGTTCGCGTTCTGCCTGCCGGATATCTGCGCGATTTTGCAGTTGTTGCGATGGAACCCCGGCACTCAGGGCGTGCAGGGTCAGGTCGATGTATTCTACCACCGCCCGATCGACAGGCTGCGGGAAGCGACCGGCGATGAAGTTGATCCGGTTCTCGGCTTCGACGATCTCCTGCTGGATGATCAACTTCTGGCTCTGGTTCTTACGTACCTCGGCCTGAAAACGCTGAACAGCCAGCTCGGTACCGCGCGCGGCGTCTTTCATGGCAATAGCAACTTCGAGACTCTTCTCCTGGAGCGAGATAGTTCTGTCCAGAGTTAACAGTCGGTTGTCGGCTGCCAATAGCTCGTAGTAGTTTCCGGCCACGTCCGCAACCATCCGGGTCACGACGTAGTTTCGTCCTTCCTGAGTGCCAAGGTAGCGCAGCGACGCCGCATCTCTGGCGTTTCGCAGTTTCTTCCAGATGTCAATCTCCCAGGAGACGTTGGCGGCAACCATGAAATTGGGCAGCGGATCGGGGAAGCCTCTCCCGGGGGCTGCACTGAGTTGATCTTCCACGGCACCCGCCGGTGAGAATCGGCTGGATTTTTCCAACCCAGTGAGGGCTCCGAGAGTGGCAAACGGAAGATACGCCCCACTCCGCCTCATCACGTCAAGGTTCGCGATGCGGACGTCCTGAGCCAGAATCTTCAGCTCCTGATTTCCCACGAGGGCCTCATCCATCAGGCACGTGAGCGTTGGATCCTCAAAGAATTCGCGATAGCCGAGGTGTGCGGAGTTTTCGAGATCAACGAAACCTTCGTCGTGGCTGACCTTGTTGTCAGCTCCCTTATAACGGTCAGGCAATACCGCGCCACAAGTTGCCCGACAGAGGGCAGGAATGTTACAGCCCGGCAGAACCAGAAGTAGACCGGCCAGCGTCGCTATCAAAACGATACGGTGTTTTTGAGCGGCGTTCGCGGAGTCTATGGCGTAGTTACTCATTTTCATCCCTGATGAGCATGATTCAGTCGGCATCCTGCCGAATGGGTATTTGCGTTCGGGTTCTACGCTGATCGAGGCGAAGCTCCCCGCAAACTTCGGGAAATCGTTACTGCGATCCAAAACCTTCTTTCGCTATACATTTATCGTGTTCGCAGTTCGCCCTGTTTTGTGTGCTATCGCGTTTATGCCGAATGTGCAGGAAATTGCAGATGTGTGCTGGCAGTCGTTCCGAACAGGTAAGATGTTCCGACCGCATACGGCTGGTCAGGGTTGGAGGCCGACGGCGGTGAATGATTTTCCGCAGCATTTTTAATAGCCGATCAATGTTGTGATTGTGATCATTTATAAGGTTATCCGGAATGATTATTTTTTGATCTGCAGGCAAATTTGCATTAAGGCCCGGATGGGCCGACACAGCCACTGCCAAAGCCGTGAGGCCCCGGAATTCGACTCAAGAGAACCAAAGGCCCGGAGGGCCGACACAACAAAAATTGCGAAAGACACCGAATCTGTGTCGGCCTTTCAGGCCTGAATCGCATGCTGACCCGTGATGCAAACGCGTCATTTCACAGCCCAAAAACCCTTCACGGCGTGGGGTTGGAGGGCGACAGCCCGAAACCCCGGAACGGAGGTGCCATGCGTAAACTCCGGGGCTTCCTTCACTTCGTTAAATCCAGCCCCGACCGCCCAGTTTCTCGCAGCACTGCACGAAATGTCTTAAGCATTGTGTGCGTCATGTGGATCTGACGAGCCATGTGCTTCATGTGTCGGAACTGCTTTATGTTCCAGACGCTCGCTCAGCGGTTGGTTGGTTTCGTCATCTAGCAGTTTCTTACCGTCGGCCATCTTGCCGAACATGTAGTAAAGACCGGGAATCACGAAGACCCCGATTACGGTACCCACGAGCATCCCGCCGACGGCGGTGGTACCGATGGTGCGGTTTCCGATCGCCCCGGGTCCGGTAGCGCGGACCAACGGAATCAAACCGGCGATGAAGGCAAACGACGTCATCAGAATCGGACGGAATCGCAGTTTCCCACCTTCGATAGCAGCGTCCTTGAGACTCAGGCCTTCTTCACGACGCTGAACAGCGAATTCGATGATCAGAATGGCGTTCTTGCCCAGCAGTCCGACCAGCATGACGAGACCAATTTGCGCGTAAACGTCGTTGGCCAAACCCATGACCTTCAACAGTAAGAAGGATCCAAAGAGACCGACGGGCAGCGAGATAATCACCGCCAGCGGCAGAAGAAAGCTTTCATATTGTCCAACCAGAACGAGATACACGAACATGACAACGATGATAAAGACGTACGTCGCCGTATTTCCCTTCTTTGCTTCGTCATACGACAGGCCCTGCCAGTCGATACCAAAACCACGCGGAAGTGTTTCGGCTGCCACTTCCTGAATAGCCTCGATGGCCTGACCGGTGCTGTACCCTGTCGCGGGTGCTCCCTGAATTGCGGCGGTCGTATACAGATTGTAACGGTTGATTTCGTTAAGGCCCTTCTTCTCCTTCAGCGTCATGAACGCAGAATACGGAACCATTTCGCCTTCATCGTTCTTAACGAAGATGTTTTCCAGATCCTCCGGGAACCGACGGAACTCAGGCGAAGACTGGACATAGACCTTGAAGAACTGGCCGAAGCGGACGAAGCCCTGTTCCCAGGTGCTGCCCACGACGATGGAGAGGTTATTCATGGCGTCGGCGATGGACACACCTTTCTGCATGGCCACGTCGTTGTCGATGACAATCTCATACTGCGGATAGTCGCTCGCAAAGAACGTGAACAACCCCTTTAACTCCTTACGCTTTGACAGGTCCTCCATGAATTTCCTGGTCACTTCCCCAAGCTGCTCATAGTCGCCGCTGTTGGTCTTATCCAGCAGGTTCAGCGAGAATCCTCCGGCCGCACCGAAACCCGGAACTGCAGGCGGCTCGAAGAACTCGAGCTTCACGTTGGAAATCGCAGTTCCTTTTTTTTCCAGCTCTTCGATGATCTGTTTCGAGGTCAGTTTTCTGTCGGCCCAGGGTTTCAGGTTGATGATACAGGTTCCAGAATTGGAACCGCGGCCTTCGGTCAGTACTTCATAGCCGGCCAGCGACGAGACTGAAACGACTTCGTCGAGTTCTTTGCACATCACTGCCAGCTCGTGAGACTTGGAGTTTGTGTATTCAAGCGTAGAGCCCGGAGGAGTCTGAATGATCCCATAAATAATGCCCTGGTCTTCCAGAGGAATAAATCCGGAGGGCAGTACGTTGTTTACGAATAGAATGCCATATCCGAAGCCCCCGATAACGATCATCGTCAACAGACGGCGAGTCGCGATTCGACTCAGGATCGCGGCGTAGCCTCCTGTGATTTTCACCACTCCCCTGTCGAACAGATGCAGAAACATGCCCAGCGGCCCGCGAATCTTCTTCTCGTCCGGTTCGCTTCCAGAAAGGACCGACCGGAACGTCAGAATAAACAACACGGCCATCACCCCGGCAACGATCATTGTCCTCATCTCGGTGAGAGGGACCTGCTCGGAAACCAGTTCGTGAACGAACTCAATGTGCAGCAGAAAGTAGACGCCGACTCCCGCGCTTAGACCAAGAAGCACGGCCACCATGAAACGCAGCACATACGCGTAGTCGCCTGCGATCTTCTTGATACAGCGATTGACAAATCCAATCAGACCGTGTTGTTCCTCATGGCCGTGCGAGAGGGGTTTGAGAATCATCGCACACAGCACCGGCGTGAGCGTCAGAGCGACCAGTCCGGACAGCACGATGGACATGGCCATCGTGAGGCCGAACTGGCGATAGAAAACGCCGACCGGTCCCGGCATAAAAGTCACTGGGATGAACACGGCGGTCATCACCAGCGTGATCGCGATAATTGCGCCGCTGATTTCATGCATGACTTCCTGAGTTGCCTGATACGGGCCGAGATGTTTTGTGTGCATTTTTTCATGCACGGCCTCGACCACAACAATGGCATCGTCCACCACGACCCCGATCGCCAGCACCAGTGCGAAGAGCGTGATCAGGTTGATCGACATGCCAAACGCCAGCATGAAGAAGAAGGCTCCAATCAACGATACCGGAACGGCCAGTGTCGGAATTAAAGTACTGCGGAAATCCCCAAGGAATAGATAGACCACCAGCGAAACCAGAATGAAAGCCTCGAACAGCGTGTGCAGCACCTTTTCGATTGAGGCGTCAAGGAATTTGGAAACGTCGTAACTGACCTGAAAGTCCATACCAGGAGGGAAGGACGCTTCCTTAATCTCCTCGAGCTTCTTCTTGACCTCCTCAATGACTTCCGTGGCGTTGGAGCCTGGAGTTTGCTTGAGCACAATGGCAGCAGAAGGATCGCCGTCAATGTCCGAGTACAAGTCGTAAAACGAAGAACCCAGTTCGATCGTGGCGACGTCCTTAAGTCGCAGGATCTCGCCTTTTTCATTGGCCTTCAAAATGATCTGCTCGTACTGCTCAGGTTTATCGAAGCGTCCCACCCACGTGAGCACGTATTCGACCGATTGCGACGTTCTGCCGGTCGCCTGACCAAGGCGTCCTGGTGAACCAATCATGCTTTGGTCTGCGATCGCCTTCATCACGTCTTCGGCGGAGACGTCATAAGCCCGCAGACGTTCCAGATTCAGTTCGACGCGCATCGCGTAAGCACGATTGCCGAGAATGTTGGCGGTGCCGACGCCCCGTATTCGCTTGATTTCCGGCAGGATGTTCACGGTGGCGTAGTTGAACAGGAAATTCTGATCGACGTTCTTGTCCGTACTGTAGACGTTCACGTACATCAACATGCTGGACATGTTCTGCAGTACGATAATCCCTTCGCGTTCCACAATCGGAGGAAGTCTGGCCTTCACGATGTTGATACGATTGTTGACGTTCAGCACCGCGACGTTCGGGTCTGTCCCCGGCTCGAACACAATCGTGATCGTGGCTTCGCCGGCACTGGTTGCGGCGGAACTCATGTAACGCATGTCCTGGACGCCGTTGATGGCCTGCTCCAGGATCACCAGCACCGAATCAACCAGAACATTCGCACTGGCACCGGGAAATGAGACCGACACGACCACGCTGGGAGGCGCGACCGTGGGGAACTGTGAAATCGGCAGCGAAACAATTGCCAATCCGCCCATAAACAGGATGAGCAGCGAGATGACGATGGCCAATGCCGGTCGATGCAGGATTTTTGCGAACATGGTCTTTTAATTTTTGCAGCCGGAGTCGCCAGACTTCGGGAACCTTAAACTCATCTGAACTCTGACGCGTCCAGTTACGATAGTGGTGCCTTGGGGGTTAAACGATTAAATCAACACCCGCCTGGCGCTCGGCGACTGATTCAGTCACGACACTAATTGACCGCTCGGTGCTTATTCGGCGTGGTATTTCAGGGTGCCAAGAACTTCTTCGGGTGCCTGAAACTCATATTCCACCTTTTCGCCGTCGCGAACCTGCCGAATCCCTTCGAGAATGATCTTGTCGTTTGCGTCGAGACCTTTTTCAATCAGGTAAATATCGTCCTGTTCGTTCTGGATAACGATCTCGCGCTGGTGGACCACGTGATCTTCCCCGACGACAAAAACGTAGTTCTTGGCAAGAATGTCGAATTTCGCCCGCTGAGGGATCACGAGGGCATTTTTGACCGTATGATGGAGTAACACGGTGCCGGTTTGACCGTGCCGCAGCAGGCCATCGGGATTCGAGAAATCCGCACGAAAGGCGATATTCCCTGTCTTGTTATTGAAATCCGCCTCAACCGCGCTGATCTTGCCGGTCTGAGAGAACTTAGTGTGGTTCGCCAGCATCAGGTCGATGTTCAGATCTGCTTGATTATTTTTTTCATCCATCGCCGCTTTGTACTCAAGGTAATGGGCCTCAGGGACATTAAAATACACCCACATCACGGCGTTATCGGACAACGTCGTGAGAACCGCTCCTTCGTCGATCAGGCTGCCCAACTGGTCGCGTTGACGATCCACAATGCCGTCGAAAGGAGCTTTGATGTCGGCGAAGTTCAATTCGGCCTGCGCTAGGTTCACTTTGGCCTGTGCCTTGGCCAGTTTAGCCTTGGCCAGCGACACCTCCGGCTGAGCCACAATTTTTTGCTCGAACAGTTTTTCAGTGTTCTGCAGCTCGATTTGCGCCAGATTTGCTTCGGCAATGTCGGAATCCAGTTTTGCCTTGTAGAGGACCGGCATGATCTTGAACAAAAAATCACCCTTCTTCACCGCCTGGCCCTCTTTCACCAGGATCTCCTCAAGATACCCGCCCTCAATGGCACGGATTTCAATATGGTTGCGTGAGTGGATCTGGCAGACGTATTTTTGAGTGCTGACAACGTCCTTTGCGAGAGGACTGGTGACCAGGATCTTGTGCTCCGCGTGGTGCGGCTCACCCTCGCTGTGCTGCTTTTCAACCTGCTCGCCCTCAGTTTTTTGACAACCGGGGAGCGAAACGCAGAACAATGTCATAATGAAGATTGGAATCAGCGAGACGTTCATAATATTTATTCTTGTGTTTCTGCTTGCCGCCTAAAACACAGTGCGGCAACGTTGGTTTGTCGAAAAGAATCTGGTGTTTTGAGATGCCGCCGTATCCTTGGAGAGTCGGACCATGAGAATTGTCCCACCAAGGATCTCAGTCCGCTCAAGGTTGCCGTAAAAACTGAAAATGCCAATGTCTGCAACATCTTGCGTTGCCTGCAATGAATTGCATGGTCGGGTCACTGTCCGCTGTCATTGGCTAGTCTGTTTTGGTGCTGCATGATCGAAAAAAAGAGAAAAGCAAGCGAATTCGGCCCATGAGACCTCTCAATCTTACACGAGTCCCCAATTCCAGATCACGTTTAGCAAACGATGTGCCAAACTCGGAATCCAGGAGAACGCGAAGAAATACAGTGGGTTGCGGAGTGTGTTTACCATCGCGATATTGAGCACCATCACGTTGTTGTTGGCCGTGCTTCTGTTGAAGTCATGCAGCCACTTCCCTGCCATGGTTCATTGTGGTCCAATGCAATATCCTGAGCGATCGGGTGCTGCAATCGCAGGTTTGAATTGTCAGACAAACGATCAATGCACTGTTCTCTGTTGCGTCCACAACTTCTGCCAGTTGAGTCCCTGAATGCGTACTCCGATTCTTGATCGTGAAGAGTATATTGAACAGGCATATTTCTTCCGCGTGTATCGTGAACGATTGCAGGAGAACGTGCCGTCTCAGGAGATTCTGCAAATCATTCAGGAAGAAATTCTGGCCACGACGCGATTACCGATGGCGATCGATTTTATGAGGACAGAAATCCTGCACAGCGGTCGCATTAGTGACGCCATGCTGCGACTGCCTCATTACTTCTCTCAGTTCCAGACATTTGTGATTCAACGTGCGGAAGCGGATGAATCAAGGTTCGAACAGCTTGTTGCTTTGAAGATACTGGAAAGTGAAGCCGGGTATCGAGCCAGGAATCCTGTTCCGTCCGGGATGTTCGTTTACCAGTTTGAGTGTATCGCCAGGAATCGCCTTGGGTATGCCGACGGTCTGAAGGCGATGGCACAGGATCCGCTTTATTCTGACGACTGGCAAAACTGGATCGGTGGACTTGGAAACGAGTTGGGCGGGCGGGAATTGTCGGAGGTCATTTATCTGGCGTCGCAGCATTTTCACAATCGCCGCGCGTCACTGGCCGCGAAGAAAGGTGATGTTGCCACCACAAGCAGTGAGCCGACTCGGAAAATCCTGTTCGGCGATCAGGAAGGCAGGATCGCGATGGCCAATATCGGACGCGACCCGTTATTTTTTTTCGCCGCGTTGCAGCGGCAACTCGACTATCCGGCTGTCCCAAGGTCACAGCATTCAGAGGAAATTCAGAAGCTGCCTGCATTTCTGGAAGCACGCCTGGTCAAGCTCGAACAGCGGCTCAAAATCATGGAAATGGAATCGAAAGGCGGCATTGACCTGAAGCAGTTTTACAAAAATTCTGACGGCAATGAAGTATGAGAATGGCGAGCCGCGAGACGTCAGTCTCCGGTTATTCTTTTTGCGACTTATGTACGAGAGACAAGGACCGCAGGAATCGCAAATCAGGGGGCTGACACCACCACTCGCCGAACATTTCATTGACCACTCTTTGCAGGATTTGGGTCGTTTCGGGTTACAGATCACCCCTTCAGGAATTTTTCGATCGCATCAAGACCTTTGGTGAGAGATTCCATCGATGCCGCGAAACTCATCCGAACATAATCCGGGGCACCGAAGGCGTCGCCGCCGACGATTGCCACGTGAGCACGTTCCAGCAGAGCCGTGCAGAAATCCGTCGCGTTGCGCACGGCAGGTCCGCCGCCGAGCGGTTTTCCGTAATAGCTGCCGATGTTGAAGAACACATAAAACGCGCCACCGGGTTCGGCAAACGTAATTCCGGGAATCGACCGCAGTCGCGATGATACGTAGTCGCGGCGAACGGCGAATTCCCTGCACATGTCGGCCACGCACTGCTGCGGCCCGTTCAAAGCCGCGAGCGCCGCGTACTGACTGACGCTGCACGGATTGGATGTCTGCTGGCTCTGCAGCTTATTGATCGCGGCACTCACGTTTTCTGGGGCCAAAGTCCAGCCAATTCGCCAGCCTGTCATCGCATACGCTTTACTGACGCCGTTGACGATGATCGTGCGCTGCTTGACGTCTTCCCCGAGCGCCGCGAAAGATTTGAAGGTGTGACCGCTGTAGAGCAACTTATCGTAGATCTCATCCGACAGAACGATGATATCTTTCTCCACGGCAACTTTGGCCAGCCCTTCCAGCGTTTTCACCGGATAGACGCCACCCGTTGGATTACTGGGACTGTTTAACATGATCAGCCGTGTCTTCTTCGTAATTGCAGCACGAAATTTCTCGGGCGAAAGACAGAACCCTTCCTTTTCCGTTGTCTCTACCATCACCGGTTTTGCCCCAGTCAATTCGACCAGCGCTGAATAACTGACCCAGTATGGCGTTGGGATAATTACTTCATCGCCAGGTTCACAGCAGGCAACCAGTGCGTTGTGCAGGCAGTGTTTTGCACCGTTCGATACGGTCACTTCAGAAGGTGTGTACGTTACGCCATGATCGCGTTCGAAAGCACTGCAGATTGCCTGCTTCAATTCCTGAATACCGGTGGCTGCGGTATACCGCGTGTGCCCGGCATCCATCGCAGCCTTTGCGGCCTCGCGAATATGCTGAGGCGTAATAAAGTCCGGTTCTCCGACCGTAAACTCCAGCACGTCGATTCCTTTGGACCGTAGCTCTCTGGCCTTCGCAGCCGCTGCCAGGGTTTCAGAAGGCTTTAAGTTATTGACTAATTCTGAAGTGTGCATGTTGATGATTCTCTAAGCGGACAGCGTCTGTTTTTGTGAAAACCGAGCGTTTTTGAAACCCGAAGCGTGAGCGAGGGATTGTACCTGACTCGTTCCCTCAATGACGCTTCGGGTTACTGCTTCCCAAAAAACGACGCTGTCCGAACTTAAAATCCAGATCTAATTGTATTTCGGCGAGCGCGGGGACGTCAGTTCCCGGATGAGTCCTGCAAGCCGCGAGAGTTTACTCCGGTTGGGCATTTTGCAAAAACCGACGGCCAATTGTCGCCGGAATTCTCAGATTCTGATGCCCTGCGAACCGACTCTTTGGAGGCAAGGCGGTGAAAAAAACAACGAAAGTGTTAAATTGCATCGTCTTCAGGTTGAAAATCGCTAACATCCGTCGTGTCTGGAAGACTAAGAGTTCGATTTTTGGGCATGGACCGTCCCCTAATTTGACCGTGTGATTGGCCGTTTCTGTTTTATTGTCCATGTCCGGAGTTGAAAAGCCGTGTCGGGAACTATCGCTCAGCGCAAGTCGATTTTGATTGTTGAAGATGAACCTATCATTCGTGAAACTCTGGCTGAGTTCCTGATGGGTGAAGGGTTTGAAGTTCGCACGGCGGCCACGGCTGCGGAAGCGATTCGAGTCGCTCAGGAACGCGATTACGACGTTGCAATTTGCGACATTCAACTACCGGACGGCGACGGTGTGAAAGTGCTGCGGCAGTTGCATCGCATTAATCCCGCGATTTTTGTGCTCATCATTTCCGCATACGCAACTGTGGAAAACGCGGTCGAAGCATTTACCGCCGGTGCATTTGACTATCTGGTCAAGCCTGTGCGCTTTGAAGAACTGGTCAAACGCCTGCAGCGACTGTTCAAGTTTCAGGATCTGTACCGCGAGAATCAGCGGCTGCGAAAAGATCTTGCCCGCAGTGCAGGATTCGATCAGGTTGTCGGTTCCAGCGTGGCTCTGCACGATCTGCTGAAGACAATTCGCAAAGTCGCCGCGACAAATTCCAACGTGCTGCTGGTGGGGGAAACTGGTACAGGCAAAGAACTGTTCGCACGCGAAATCCACGTCGCCGGGCCAAACAAGGAAGAGAAATTTCTGGCGGTCAGTTGCGGAACTCGTCCGGTAGAACTGCTGGAGACACAGTTGTTCGGAGCTAAGAATGGCCAGGAAGGCATCCTGAGTACCGCAGGCACGGGCACGGTCTTTCTGGACGAAGTCGCTCAACTTCCTCCCGGCACGCAGTCGGAAATCCTGCGGGCGATCGAGTATCAGGAAGTCACTCCGGTGGGTGGCACCAAATCGGTGAAAGTGCAGGCAAGAATCATTGCCGCGACTTCGCGCGATCTCAGCCACGAAGTGTCCGAAGGCAATTTTCAGGAAGATCTGTTCTATCGTCTGGATGGTGTAAAAATCCGAATTCCGGCACTTCGTGAACGCCTGGACGACATTCCGGAACTTGTCGAGTATTTCATCGTTCGACATCGTGAAGCCATGGGCAAGCGTGTGTCCGGGGCGACCAGTGAATCTATCCGTACGCTGATGGCGGCTCACTGGAAGGGCAATGTCCGTCAACTGGATAATGCCATCGAACGGGCTGTGATGATGTGCGAGGGCGAAGAAATTCATCCGCACGATCTGCCGCCGGATCTCCTCGGTGGCGGTTCGGCCCTGCCGGATACGGACGATCTGCGATCTGCCCTGCGACACTACGAACGCCTGCATATCACGCGCGTGCTGCGTCAGTGCCCGGATAAAAAGGAAGCGGCTCGCCGACTGAAGCTGGGCCTGTCAAGTCTTTACCGCAAGATCGAAGAACTCAAGATTGAGCTGTAAGACTGACTCGTGAATACTGACGACATCAAGAACTGCATCCCGCACCGCGATCCGTTTCTCTGGCTGGACGAAGTCACAGAAATCAGTGAAACGCAGATCGTCGCGCGAAAACTGTTGGCTGCCGACCTGCCGGTCTTTCAGGGACATTATCCGAATTTTCCGGTCTTCCCTGGCGTGCTGCAGTGCGAGGCCTGTTTTCAGGCTGGAGCCATTCTTATTGGCCGACTTGTTCCCACTGGAACCAACGAGGTTCCGGTGGTGACGCGGCTGAACAACGTGCAGTTTCGCAAAATGATTCGCCCCGGCGAATTGATTGAGATCCACGTCGAACTAACCACACGCCTTGCAAATGCCTTTTATCTGAAGGGCAAAGTGCTGGTGCTGGACAAAGTCACAAACGCCACCAAAGTTACCGCACGTCTTGAATTTGTCTGCACAGCGGCTGCGATTACCGAGTAAGCGGTCCAGACCAGATCGGGAGATTCCATTCGGTCCTGATTTCGGCTTCGCCTAATTGCCAAGTCCGTTGCCAGAAACAACGAGCTGCGTCGCCTTTCGTCGCTCAAGATGGCAAATTCGTTTTTTGACACCGATTGCGTTTTTGTTTTCACTGCCCTCTTTGTTTTCAACGGAGTAAATTGCGCCGAAACACGACGACTAAAATCAAGAGTAGTATTGGCCACATCAGCCATTCGACCGGAGAATGAGTTCTTGGCTCAACCGTAGGCAGAAAAAACGTCCAAACAAACGTCATTAAAAATATGGCGATGCAAATTTTAATAAACATGGTGTACCGAGTGTTTGGTCAGATATGGTTTGGGTGCCATATTAAACGCTGCTGGATCGTCTTAGTGGTCACCTGGCAACGGACGGTCGGCCCCAAGATCCCTGTTTTCGATCTCCAACCAATATGGCTGTGTCGAGAGAAAGTGCGATAACTCGGGGAGAGCGTCCAAAGGAACGGCTCCGGGGATGTCCCCAAAGTTGAGTTCGTCAGCATGGACATCTGGGTAACCGACCATCCATCTTCCGGTCTCAATTTTCCCGCGTATTTGACTGTACTCCCGATAGATGACCAAGAGCCGCAAACTCGCATCCGGGACAGGGATATGTACATCACCGCCAAGGATGCTGCCACATAGACCTACCTGCTGCGCACCTGTCTTCTCCATGCCCACAGTGCCATACTTGAGTGCTGAGTAAACCACACGCACCAGCTTGAATCGCCCCTGAGCCTCGGTCAAAAGCAGAAACTGATACCCTACTTTTGCAGATCCCCGAGTCGTCACAACTCGGGATTCTCCATTGGCCCCAGGAAAAGTCACATATTCGGCGTCGCTTAAACCATAAGGAGCTTCGTACCCAGTTTCGTTGCTCCCCGGAGTCCTGTCTGACTGAGAACACGACAAAGAAGTAGCTCCCATGGCGACGCACAAGACAATGCCGGAATAGCTCTTAAAGCTACGCATGTTTCAAGCCCCATCAAACAAAAGACGCACGTTATTGAGCGGACAGATCGTCTCCAGTGCCGCCAGTCGGATGAAATAGGGATAGTCTGCGACCGCTTCCGCCAGCAACGGCTTGGTGTTCCAACTGTCCGTGATAATCACACCATCGGGTGCGAATTCATCGACGGCTTCCCGGAAGCCATCCTGAATTGTTTCAGCCGTTCATTCCTGCGGTGGACGGCCAATTGAACAACAAACTCAGAATCGCAATTCGCGGACGCCGCCGCGATGGCCGCCAGATCACTGATGGCCGCAGCTTGATCGACAGGGGAATCGGCCTGCGGTGTCAGAACACACAATCTGCGTGTGGCGTCTGCAAAATGATCGCTGCGAGCAAGCTCGCCGCAAACTGCCGACGACCGGTCCATGACTCTGTACTGATGCGGCGCGATGCCATAGAACAGATCCCCTTCATTCCGTGAATCCCAGAGGACTGCAAGTGGTATTTTTGTGCTTGACCTGTTCCTCGGAATCCCCCCTATTGCGATTCCCAATGCCGCCTTTAGATCTCGTGCATATGAATGACGAGATTGAATAGAGGCAGCAGCATTACCAGAACTCCGACGAGGTTGGCTGCGAACGCAACCAACCAGAGCTTCCATATTTGGTTTGTTAGCCAAGGCACATTGATCAGTAAGACGGAAACGACAAGTGGAATACCGCAAATACTCCATGGACCATAAAGAACCGAATACCCGCGAAAATCAACAGTAATAAATAACGCTGAATAAATGCAGGCAAACGAAATCAGTGCTGCCGCGACTCGATCAAGATTTCGAATGACTCGTCGTCTCCGTGTATCTTGATTCTTTGGAAATGCCGAGTAATTTTCATCTCGTGGTTTATGCATTTCATAATCCGGATTCGAGCTTTTAAACCGAGAATGATCACGCTCACACATTTGACGCACAACCATTATCATCGTTTTGCCGCCATCGTTGATCTAACTTGTCGTTGACGGGATCCCATACATCGTTCGTGGTTTTTGTCGTGCTACGGCTCCTGAATCAGTATGCGTCGATTGTCCCCGTTGTACGCGATTGTCACTCGACAGCCAGTCGGCAACTGATACTGTATCGCCTGGTTTTTTTAGTTCCAAGTGGTCGTCGTGCGATTGCCGCTGGCAGGCTGCTCGCGCGATAACTTCATTCCCGATCAGAATAAATGGCATATTCGCTGACACCGTTTTGTGTTCCGTTTTGTGTTCGGCGCGCAATGAGTTTCCAGAGGATCTGGCCTTTCTCTCATATCGCCTGCGTCTTTGAAATACCGCTTTTTACAGCGTCAAAATCCTTCACGGCGTTGCCCCAAAGGGCTAAAACTGGTTGAAAAATGGATTCCGTAAGTATTCACGGATCCCGGCATTGCGATGATTTGTAAAACGAGTTGACACGTTCGGAACCGCCGCCTATCATAAATCGTCGATAAACGATAGATGGAGTTCGGCGATGGCGAAGCAGGCAGAGAAACTTAAAACGAAAACGTGTGATTCGTCGACTGTCTCAACCGTAGCTTTGCGTTCCGATGAGCGGATTGCGGCGTTGGCATGGGCGATTGCGCACCCGGCTCGGGTGCGAATAGTGCGACTGCTGATTGGACGCGATTCGTGCGTTTGTGGTGAGATTGTGGATGAGATGCCGCTTGCGCAGTCAACTGTTTCTCAGCATCTAAAGATTCTGAAGGAGTCTGGGTTGGTGCAGGGAGAGATTGATGGTCCCAGGGTTTGTTACTGCATCGATCCAGACCGGCTGGCGGAATTGAAGTTGTTGATTGGCTCACTGTAGGTAACCTCCAGTTGGTGAAAGTTCCGGTCGATTTGGTTCCTGGTCGATCATTTTTTTGGTTCATTGTAATCGTTATTCGTCGATTTACGATTTTATGGAGTTGTGAACATGAGACCTGTTACAGAAACGGTGCGAGATAAATACGCGGCAGTGGCTCGCAGCGGGCTTTCGAATGAATCTGCGGAGGTGCAGTCTGTGGCTGCGGCGTTCGGGTATTCGGCGAAAGATCTCGCGTCCCTGCCGCCACAGGCCAACATGGGTTTGTCGTGCGGCAATCCGGTGGCAGTGGCCGCTCTGCGACCGGGAGAAGTCGTCGTCGATCTTGGCTGCGGTGGAGGTCTGGACGTCCTGCTGGCTGCCAGACACGTAGGATCCACCGGTAAGGCCATCGGAATCGATATGACTCCCGAGATGATCGCGCGCGCCCGAGCCGGTGCTGCTCAGATTGGTGCGACCAACGTGGAATTTCATCAGGCTCAGATTGACCAACTGCCTTTGCCGGATCAGTCAGTCAACTGCATTTTGAGCAATTGTGTGATCAATCTGGCTCCCGACAAACCGGCCGTATTTCGCGAGATGCGGCGCGTGCTGAAGCCCGGCGGTCGGATTTCCATCAGTGATATTGCGTTGAGGCAGCCGTTGCCTCCTGAGATCGCCAGCAGCGTGCAGGCTTTTGTTGGCTGTATCGCAGGGGCTCTGCTGATTTCCGATTACGAACGATTGCTCCGAGAGGCGGGATTCGATGACGTTGTCGTGTCAGAAACGGGCTCGGATCTGAATGCCTATGCTCAGGCAGGTGCGAGCGGATGCTGTTCTACGACAGAATCTTCCTGCTGCGATGCTCCAGGTGCTGACGCCGAGAATTTGGCTACAGAGCCATCGCTGCATGAGGGACTGGCAAGGATTCTGCAAGATTTCGATGCGAATGCTTATGCGGCCAGTGTACGTATTCATGCGGTCGTTGGTGTGCAGAGCGTGCCGCAGGAGCACAGAAGTCGAACGGAAATTTCTACTCAACCTTCTTCTCAACAGAATGTGTTCGTTATGAAAACTATTCAAATTTACGATCGACCCATGTGTTGTTCGACCGGCATTTGTGGGCCTCAGGTGGATCCCGTGTTGCCTCGATTTGCTGCAGACCTGGATTCATTGAAGAGCGCCGGACACGCCGTCGAGCGTTACAACCTGTTGCAGCAGCCACAGGCCTTCATTCAGAACGCTGAGATTCACTCGCTACTGTCCACAAAGGGCACTGACGTTCTGCCTGTTGTCATGGTCGATGGGCAGGTGGTGAGTCGCGGGATTTATCCGTCGCGTGAAATGCTCGACATGTGGGTGCGTGGTGGTGCTACGCAACCAGTGGCTCTACCGATTGCTGATCAGGAATGTTGCAGCAGCCAGACTGGCTGTTGCTGATCTCAAGTCGTCCGCTGTCAACGGATCATGCACAGTCCAGCATTTCATTCGTCAGGGTCTTCATCATGGAATTCTTGAAATCGCCAACTCGCAATCTCTTTTTTACCGGCAAGGGAGGAGTTGGGAAAACATCGGTTGCCTGCGCAGCGGCCGTTCGCCTTGCAGATGCGGGGAAGCAAGTGCTTCTGGTATCGACGGATCCTGCGTCGAATCTGGATGAGGTGCTGGGAACTCCCCTGCAGCATCATCCAACACCGGTGCCAGCGATCCCAAATCTCTTTGCCATGAACCTGGACCCGGAGAAGTCGGCGGCAGAATATCGCGAGAAAATGGTGGGGCCGTATCGCACGCTGCTGCCTGCGGCGGCTGTGGCCAGTATGGAGGAACAGTTCTCCGGATCCTGTACGCTTGAAATCGCAGCATTCGATGAATTCTCACGGCTGCTGGGTGATGCGGCTGCGACATCACAGTTCGATCATGTCATCTTTGATACAGCTCCGACTGGACACACGCTGCGGCTGCTGACCCTGCCATCCGCATGGTCGGGCTTTATGGCATCCAATACGACTGGGACTTCCTGCCTCGGCCCACTGGCCGGCCTGCAGACTCAGCAGAAACTTTATCAGGACACTGTCAAAGCATTGAGTGACCCGGAGATCACCACGCTGGTGCTGGTCACAAGAGCTGAAGCGACGGCATTTCGCGAGGCAGCTCGCACGAGCGGAGAATTGAAGTCGCTGGGCGTTAAAAATCAGCATCTGGTTGTGAATGCCGTCTTTCAGGCCACTGACGTGAGTGACCCGATTGCCACCGCTATGCAACGTCGCAGTGAGAAAGCGATCGCCGACATTCCTGAATCGCTGCGTGATTTCCCGAGGACTCTGATTCCACTCACAGCGGGCGGCGTCCTGGGACTGGATGCATTGCGAAGTCTCGGGCAAACCTCTGCGTCGAACGCTTCAGCAGTTTCCTTAGCAACAAGCGAGCGGAAAACGCCGGTCGATGAGTTACCAAAGTCACTGGGAGCGATGATCGATGAACTGGCCGCACCGGGCCATGGAGTGATTTTGGCGATGGGAAAAGGCGGCGTGGGAAAAACCACTGTCGCCGCCGCAGTCGCCGTGGCGCTCGCCGACCGTGGCTTTCAGGTCCATTTATCGACGACCGATCCCGCCGCACATATCGCCGCCGCCGTTGCCGGTCAGAACACACCAAATCTGTCGGTCAGCCGTATTGATCCAGTGGCTGAGACCGCGCGCTACTCGAAAGAGGTGATGACGACCGCCGGAGCGGGACTCGATGAATCCGGCAAGGCTTTGCTGGCCGAAGACCTGCGTTCTCCGTGTACCGAAGAAATAGCTGTCTTCCGAGCCTTTGCTGAAGCAGTCGCTGAGGGCAACGATCGGTTCGTCGTGCTGGACACAGCGCCCACCGGTCATACGGTTCTGCTGCTGGATTCGGCATTGGCGTACCATCGCGAGGTCACTCGCCAGACGAGTGAAATTTCCGAATCTGTGCAGAACCTGTTGCCGCGATTGCGCGATCCGCAATTTACTCGCGTCCTGATTGTGACTCTGCCAGAAGCCACGCCGGTTCACGAGGCCGCTCAATTGCAACGCGACCTTCGACGGGCTGAGATTGAACCCTATGCGTGGGTCATCAATCAATGTTTGTCGCCACTGACAGTGACCGACCCGCTGCTGCAGGAACGCCAGCGTTACGAAGCCAAATACATTCGCGAAGTCGTTTCCGAACAGGCGACTCGCGTTGCCCTGATCGCCTGGCAACTCGAAGCACCAGTCGGTCGGGCGGCACTGCAACACGTGATCATGGAGACCGAATCTGTCTGACAATCAGACACCGCACTTGATGCTCGAAGGGCTCCGCCGCTGATCAGGATTCGTCCAGGCGACGTGGCTCCTGCCGATCTCACCACCATTGCGATTTATAGATTTTGCGACAAGGTCGCCCATGTCTCTGCACTCACCGTATACCGTCATACTACGGGTTCCGTTGTTGACTTCTTTTGGAGACAATTTCTTTAATGTTGCAGCCCAAGAAACCTCACGTCCTGTTTTTGTGTACCGGAAATTCCTGTCGAAGTCAGATGGCCGAAGGCTGGGCAAGGCACATCCTCGGCGACCAGATTGAGTCCTGGTCGGCCGGAATCGAGGCACATGGCATGAACCTCAACGCAGTGAAAGTGATGCAGGAGGCGGGCGTCGATATCACAGGGCAGTCATCGAAGCTGGCAAGCTCTCTCCAGAACGTCCCGCTGGATCTCGTTATCACGGTATGTGGCCATGCAGATGAAAACTGTCCCGCTTTCCTCGGAAAAGCACGGGTGGTGCATGTGGGGTTTGATGATCCGCCAAAGCTGGCAAAGACTGCGGCGAATGAAGTCGAAGCGTTGGGGCACTACCGTCGCGTACGGGATGAGATCCGAGAATTCATCTGCACTCGTTTGCCAAAACTGCTCGAATCGTAACTCACGAAGCGGATTCAATTTAAGGACCGGAGCTTTGCCACGAATTCGAGAGACAGATTCAAAAATGCATCGCTCAAACAGGAATCGCGCGCTGAGAACAGAGTGAATCTTTTCCGTCTGAACGACTCTGGATTGATCAAGGCTCGAACCGAACTATGGCTTACCATCCCAGGCCCGGACCGAACTGGCATTCAGGCTGCGTGAGTCGTGCGACCAGCAATTCAGATTCGACACATTCCGCGACGACCTGAATTCGATAAGTGACTGCGATAATGATCAGCGCCTGCTTTCGGATGCTCGTCGCGGCTACACCGACTCAGGGTCGGTGCAGGCCAGGGAACGGAACCCGAGTGGTTGCTGTAGCTTACCAGTCAGTGGTTCACCGACGCGGGGTCGGTGCCGCCAGAAAACCCCACAAGTGACACCTCGTCGAATGAAGATTTTCTGAGGAAAACAGAATCTCAACCGTTTGCAGTGCAGAGTTTGCGATGGGTAGGATGAGCATTTTGCCCGCCGTTCACCAGTCGGACAGGAATGTCCAACGTACGTACCAAGGCGTGACGTTGCACTAAGTTCCAACACAATCATTTTGCCAGCAGCAGGCTGATGCCGTAAGCGGCGACTCCGGCAACGGGAGTTGTGACGAGCCATGCCGCCAGGATTGTTGTAATGAACTTCCAAACGGCCTGACGGTTAGCAATGCCGATGCCGAACAACGCTCCGCATGATACGTGAGTCGTCGACACTGGCATGCCCCAGCGGGACCACTTCCGACACTTTTTTTCCGGCACACAAGCAGGTTTCACTGGAAACTCCACTGGCCACGCGGATACGGCGAAGTATCGGATACAGAATCGCCGTGGCCGAACCAAGGGCCATTGAAGCTCGAAACGATGGCATAGCCAGAAGTTTCGTCAGGCACAATCCCTTTGCCGGAGAAGCGTTGAAGCAGTTCCTGAGCCAGGACAACGGCCAGCAGCGAACCCAACAGTGTTGTCGCCGTTCCCCAGATCAACGCAGTCCGGTAGCTCGAGGTGCGGCTTCCGTAAAGTGTGGCAACACCTTTGCAGTTGTCGTTGGCTCCGTTGGCGAGTGCCAGCAACAGAGCGGCAAATACGGCGAAGGCAATCATGTCTTCGCCTCTGCGAGCAACGCTCCACGGCAACTGGAACCGGCCCCGGCCGTACAGCCATAGCAATGCCTTCCTACGGCAATCAAATGATTTTGGATGTCCTGAAGTTTGATGTCGCTGATGTGCTGGCGCGAGTTATTCTTGAGAGGAAGATCCAGCATCTGATTGAAGTCGCAATCAAACAGGTAGCCTTGCCAATCGATCGATAGAGTCGATCGGCACATCAGACCGTCGATTGATTCCCGATTGAAGCTATTGACCAGCAGTGACATGTATTCGTCGTACCGACCACTGTTGATCAGGTCATCCAGAAAACGACTGATCGGCATGTTAGTGATCGTGTACAACTGATTGAATTCGATCCCGAACCGCTGCCACAACTGATCGCGAAAGGCTTGCTCCAGCTTCTGCTGATCCGGAGGCAACGACGGTCCTACCGGGTTGTAGACCAGCGACAGAATCAGCTTGCCATCACTGCGTGCGTAACCAAGTCCGTTCAGCATTTTGAGAGCATCTATCGACTTGCGAAACACACCATTGCCGCGTTGCGAATCGCAGTTGTCTTCAAGGTAGCAAGGCAGTGATGCAACAACCTCAACCTGATGATCAGCCAGAAACTGCGGCAGATGCGTAAACCCCGGAGCAGAAAGGATGGTCAGATTGCAGCGATCGATCACGTGCCGATTCAATTTTCGAACTTCCGTGACAAACCATTCGAAGTGCGGATTCATCTCCGGCGCACCGCCAGTAATGTCAATCGTTTCCACTTGCGATTCTGCGATCAGCCTCAGGCAGTGTTCGAAGTTCTCCTTCGTCATTAGTTCGCGGCGATCAGGACCCGCATCGACGTGACAGTGTCGGCAGGTTTGATTGCAGAGTTTACCGACGTTGACTTGCAAAGTTTTCAATTCGCCGCGTCGCAATTCTGCGATGCCATGTTGAGTCAGTGTTTGCTGGAATGATGGCAACGACTCATTGCCGGGCTGCTCAAGGATTTCTCGTTGCCGATCAGCATCGGCCAACGGGTTCCCTTCGCGCAATAGCGTCAGTACTGACATTTTTTATTCCTTTTGGCACAAAGTCCAGTTGGTCAGCCCCCTGATTGTGATTCGCGGTGACCTCGGATTAGTAAACCCAACCTTGGCCGGATCACTAACAACAGGGGCTGCTGCCGTCGCAACAATCTGAGCGAGTTTCAGACGTCAGGTGGTATTCTGCCCCTTTCGTTTCGCGGGGATCGCGGACCTTCTGCCGCCGACAATCGAACGCCGCGGCTTCTTCCAGTGGAATGTTCTGCAGCGGTTCAATCGGCTCGAAAACTCGTGCGTATGGTGGTTTCTGCAACAGTTGAAATGTCTTGTCGCAGACAGCCATTCTCTGGCCACGTACGAACACATGGCCGTCATCGTCTTCAACTTTGCGGAAGGGACCTTTATAGAGCAACGCCTGATTTCGTTCCATACATGTCCCCTGCTTCCCTTTCCACGCGACGACTGTCATGGACCGAAACTCGATCCCCTCAATCGTCTGCCAGGGTTCGGGTTGACGTTTCGCAATTTCAATCCCGTGAAAGCCGGCGTCAGCAAACGCCTGCAGAAACAGGTCTTCCCGAAATGCGCCGGAAAGACAGCCGGACCACAGATACCCGTCCTTCTGCATGTGTTCGGGCACTGTTTCGTCACTCACGATATCACTGATGACAGCTCGCCCGCCTTTTTTCAACACTCTGAAGATTTCAGCAAACAGTTGATGCCGATCCTGCTGACGCACAAGGTTCAGCACGCAGTTCGAAACCACACAGTCGATCGAGTCGCTTTCGATGAGCGGCTGTTCGGATCGCAACTGAGCTTCAATGTGCCGGCCAGCCAGCCATCCTGTTGCATTGTGGACCGGCTGATCAGTCAACCGTTGACTCAACAAGTCCAGATCCAGTTGCAGATCCTGAATCATGCCGTAGCGAAAATCGACATTTGCGTATCCAATGTTGCGAGCGACGGTCTGTCGATGTTTGCGAGCGAGTTGCAGCATCTCGGTGTTACAGTCGACTCCTATCACTTTGCCGTTCTGACCGACAACCTGCGCCATGATGTAGCACAACTTCCCCGCGCCCGAACCAAGATCCAGAACCGTGTCACCTTCGCTGACATACACGCTGGGATCGCCGCAACCGTAGTCCTTATCAATGACTTCCTGAGGTATCGCTTTCAGATACTGGCCGACATATTGCACGGGACAGCACAAAGCAGGTTCGACCTGTTGTGACGCTGCGGCGTATCGTTCGTAAACCGATGCTTCTGGAGAATCAGAAAGAGTCGCGGTTGATTCCTGCACGTTTTGCTTCCTTGAAAGGTGACGAACAAATCGTCTAACGGCAAGCCGCAGGCGACAGCGTTGGACGCCTGTGGCTTGCCGTTAAACGATTTTGGAGAATTGCGTTCTGGCGTTCGCTGAGAAGTGTGGTTTTCACTGCTGAGGATTCTGACAAGTCGCCACATTGTTGTCTGTGATGCTGCTCACAATCTGGAGCGATTTGTTCAATGATTCTCCGGCCAGAGCGTGCTGATACATAAGGTTTCAATTGGCTGGGGCGTCGTGTGTCGCCTGAACAGCGGTGCGAATGTTCGACCAGGTCGAACGGCTGAGATTACGCTGATCGTCTTCAACAAAGAAGACAAAATCGGACTCCAGTATCTTTTCATCGCCATGTTTGACATTGCCTTGAGCATCGACGGTCACATATCCATCGGTCTCTCCCAGTAGCGTTTGCCACACGGTGATGCCGGTTTCAGCATTCCAGCGGCAAATTGTACCATCGTCAGCACAAGAATAGATTTCACGTCCATCATTCGTCCATGTGAGACCGTAAACTGCCCCCGAATGCCCATGGAACGCAGCGACGGCTGTTCCATCACGCTTCCAGAGACGCACCGACTGATCACGACTTCCAGAGGCCAGCAGCGTTCCATCGGGATTGAATTCCAGCGTTTCAATGTGTCCACCGTGACCACCAACAATGTTGAGAAGTTCACCGTCTTTATTCCAGAGGCGAATCCTGTTGTCCTGATGGCCGGAAGCGACGATTTCTCCATCACTGGTGAAGGCGAGACTGCCGATCGGAGCCGAGACTGTTTCAAAGACTCTGAGCGGATTGCCGTCGAGCGACCAGAACCGGACACATCCATCAAACCCTGCTGAACAGATTTCTGGTTGATGAGGGCGGAACCGAACCTGTGTGATTCCATGCGGATGTCCGCCCACCTGGCGAACTTGATTCGTTTCCAGATCCAGCAGTGACACAACCCGCCGATCGCCAGCAGCAGCGACGTAGCGGCCGTCGCGAGACCACGCCACGCTCCGAGTATCGCCGGGTATTTTAACGGGATTTGCGACTTTGTTTCCTGCCACATCGAATTGCTGAATTGTCTGGTGGTATCGTACGCCGGGAATAAACGTTTTGCCGTCCGGATTCAGTCCGACCGAATTCAATCCCACATTGCGCTGAGTCATCAGCGTTTCTGATTCATCGATCATACTGACAACCATCGATCCGCTGCGATCAAATCTCCGCTTGGACGCCATGCAACAGGGACGAATCCATCAATTTTGACAACTCCATCGCGTCCATTCTGGCTGCCGTTTACGATAATGATCTGAGATTGAGGCTCACCTGGCACCCACATCCTGGTATTTCGCCAGCTTCCCGCAAGGACGCGCGTCCCGCCTGGACTCCAGCAGACTGCTGACAGCGGTGGCCCGACAGACACAGAACTTACGAGTTGTCCATCGACATCCCAGATCTTCAGATGAGACTGATCTTCTTTCTGTTCATTGCCGGATTCGATTCCAAAATCGCACGAAAGAAGTTTTGTTCCCTGGTGGTTCCATTGCAGTCCGCGAACTGGACCGATGTGCGCTTCGATGATAAGCCCCGGACTGCCATCGGCATTCCAGTAACAAATGGTTTTATTCTCACTGCCGGAGGCGAGCAGTTGGCCATTGGGATTCCAGGCGTCAGCATTGCCATTGGCGACCGCAAGCCAAAGACCATCCGGACTCCAGCAAACACTCTCCGCACTTGTTCCAACGTACTTCGTAAACATCTGCCAGCGACGACTGCCCGCAAGTAAAGGCGGCGAAGGAATCAATCCCGGCAACGAACTGAGATGTTCGTCAGCATTCCCGCTTGTTGTTGTCTCAGCAATCAACTGAGTGCCGGTGCCTGACTGTGTCGTTGGTTCCGAAGAAGCTCCGAGCAGGCCCGTCATCAACGTTCCCAGGCTGCTGCATATCAGGACAACAAACAGTACAAGCCGACTGGTGCGGATCGACACACTGCGAGAAGTCTCCATGATCCTTGACTTTCGCTGTCGCAACACTGATTGACGATGCGTCCAGGACATATGCAAATCCTCCAACTCTATGTTGTATTATCTTAAATCTATACAGTTAGGCGATCGATGCCAATTCAGTTGAAGAATACTTCAAGACTCTGCCGTCGAACGGTCTTCGCGCACGACGGCAATAATCCCGGCATCCGGCTATGGAACAACGGGCCGCGAGCCAGTTGAACCACGAATAGATGTGAACGTACACGAGAACTGGCGTTCTGTTACGGCTCGCTCGCCATGGTCACATCGGTTGGTAGAACCTCCGGAGTTCGGCGATACGACCGGAAAAATAGTTGAAAAACAGCGGCAAATAGTTAATTTGCATGGTATAAACGGGCTTGCCTGGGCCGGTTCGATTATCCAGATTTCGCGATACCGCAGTTAAGTATGAACGATGTAACTCGAATTCTCTCGGACATTGATCAAGGCAAGCCAAATGCGGCGAATGAATTGTTGCCGCTGGTTTACAAAGAATTACGCCGCCTCGCAGCTCAGAAGATGGCCCGGGAAAAACCGGATCTGACAATCGATGCCACGGCACTCGTTCACGAAGCGTATATCCGACTTGTCGATGTCGCGACACCGCAACAATGGAACGGGCGCGGCCATTTCTATTCGGCAGCGGCTGAAGCGATGAGGCGCATTTTGATTGAAAGTGCTCGCCGCAGATCCGCGCTAAAACGTGGTGCAAGTCTTACACAGAGAATCCCGCTGCATACCATTGATTGCGGAGACGTAGGGAGCCTTGACAGTTCAACCGAAAAAATCCTGGCCATTGATGCTGCGTTGACACGTCTGGCAATCCAGGATCCAACAAAAGCCAAGCTTGTGGAATTGAGGTACTTCGGCGGATTGACGATCGAAGAGGCAGCTCAAACTCTTGAAATATCCACTGCTACTGCTAACCGGCTATGGGCGTTCACAAGAGCGTGGCTGCAGTCGGAGGTCCAGTCACCCTCCGGATCTCCCGAAAAATAGTGTTGCACCATCAGAATTCGTTAAGTTGCGTGATACAAGTTTCACGTGAAATACGCACTTCGTGGCAGAAGCAAGTAAGAGCGGTGTAAATAGATCGTGCGGGTCTGGTAACAATGGCCATGAATGATGAATCCATCTTTGCAAAGGCAATCGAGATTCCGTCGGAAACGGACCGAATCTCCTGGTTGGATCAGGCGTGCGCGGCGAATCCTGATCGCCGACTCAGAATCGACCAACTGCTGCAATCCCATTTCGATCCGGATCCTTTTTTTGACACACTTCCGTCGGATTTGACAACCATCGCGGCGAGAGATATGGCGGAAGAATTGGTCGGCTCGCGGATTGGGCCGTATCAATTGTTGAGACGCCTTGGGGAAGGTGGAATGGGTGTCGTTTACGAAGCCGAGCAGTTCACCCCGATCCGCCGTCGCGTCGCGCTCAAAGTCATCAAGCCCGGTATGGACACGGCGAAAGTGATCGCGAGGCTGGAGTCCGAACGCCAGACTCTGGCGATCATGGAGCACCCGAACATCGCAAAAATGCTGGATGCGGGGACGACGGATACCGGATTGCCCTATTTTGTCATGGAACTCGTCAACGGCATTCCCATCACGGAATTCTGCGACGCCAACACTTTGTCACTTCGTGCCCGACTCACTTTGTTCACGACGTTGTGTCAGGCTGTGCAGCATGCTCATCAAAAGGGCATCATTCACCGGGATCTTAAGCCCAGCAACGTACTTGTGGAATTGCGTGATGGCGCGCCTTCACCCAAAGTGATCGATTTTGGAATCGCGAAAGCAATCGCCCAGCATGCGGATGACCGCATTCTGTATACCGAGTCGAATCAAACTGTTGGCACACCGCTGTACATGAGTCCCGAACAGGCGACTCGCAGCAATCTGGATATCGACACGAGAACGGACATCTATTCGCTGGGAGTTCTGTTGTATGAGCTGTTGTGTGGTCGTCCGCCGTTCGATCGGGAATGGATGCGGCAGGCCGACACGGACGAAATACGCCGGACTCTGAAGGATGTGAATCCACCCCGACTGAGTGTTCGAGTCGCTGGATTTGATGCGGCAACAGCGACGACCGTTTCGAATTCGCGTCAAGTGGAGCCTGGCCGATTGCGGCAATTGCTTCGCGGTGAGCTTGAATGGATCACGTTGAAATGTCTGGAAAAGGAACGCCACCGGCGATACGACACCGCCAGTGCACTGGCGAACGACGTTCGACGATACCTTGAAAATATTCCTGTCAATGCGTCTCCGCCTTCAGCAACCTACCGGCTGAAAAAATTTGTGATTCGCAATCGGATGCTCGTGACTTCAGCAACTGCCATTGCGATGGCCATCGTCCTGGGATTCGGTTTTAGTTTCTGGAAATACCTGGGGGAACGCGATGCGCGTCGTGAAATGGAAGTCCAACGTAACGTGGCGATTGAGAACCGTGCCAATTTGAGGAAATATCTGTATGCGGCCGATATGAATCTCGCGATGGACGCTGCGCGTGATGCTTCGATTGGACAAATGCGACCGATTCTTCATCGCCACGTCCCGCAACCCGGAGAACATGACGATCGAGGATTCGCATGGTGCTATCTCAACGAATTGCAGACAACCAGCGAACTGACGGCACAAGCGGCACAGGTTTTTCGAGGTCACTCGGCTGATGTGTATTTCGTCACTGAATCACCCGATGGAAGTCTGATCGCTTCCGCCAGCAAGGATCATACTGCTCGCGTTTGGAATTCAAAAACAGGAGAACTCGTTCACGTATTGACTGGGCACACGGATGAAGTGAATTGCGCTGCGTTTTCACCAGACGGTCGAACCATCGCAACGGCAAGTGATGATAAGTCGGTTCGTGTGTGGGACGTCAACACCGGACAGGAGTTGTGGGATCTTCACGATTTTCAATGGATCGTCATACGAGTTCAGTTTTCACCGGACGGTGCATTGCTGATTGCCACCGAAGCAGTTCTTGCAACAAGTTCTGTCCGCACCGAAGTCTGGGATGTCGCAACGCGAACGCTGAAATACGGGCTCGACAACCAATTTGTTCTCGCGTGCCACCCAGGCGGTGATATCATGGCAACAGCCGGTGCAGACAGGGATATCCGACTCATCGATTTAAATGATGGCACACTGACATTAGAGATGCCTGGCAGCGCAACCACTCCATCGGGCACGTTCAGTAAAGACATGAAGCATCTGGTTACATGCGATCACTTGCCGACCGTCACGGTTTGGAACGTGGAGACCGGTCGAGAAACAAATAGATTCCATTGTCAGGATTCTCGCCCCAGATCGAGCGCTCTTTCACCCGACGATCAATTCATTGCAGTTGCCGGAGATGACGGCATTGTACGGATTTTTCATCTTGCCAGCGGCACGCTGTATCGTTGTCTGCACTTGCAGAAACCGATTTGGTCCGTTGCCTATTCCGCGACGGGTGACCATCTTACGGCAGGAACTGCAGACGGTACGATCGTCCGCTATAAGTGCCCCATGAGCGGTCCACATGTCTTTCTGGGAAATTGCGACCTTCCTGTGGTGGATATCGCGATCACCGCGACCGGTGACAGAGTGTTTACGGTCGGCGACTCAACACACATCCATTGCTGGCGACTGCCTGAAGGAAAGCCAGAACCAACAATAACCCTCAATGCAACTCCCGAAACGAACCAATTGAGATCAGTTCATCCGCTTGCCGATGGACAACGTCTCCTCGTGTGTGACGATGCAGGCTGGATCTATGTCATCGCAACTTCGACCGGTCGTGAGTTAGACCGTTGGTCTACACACGGCGACCTGATCGACGCTTCAGCAATGTCAATCAACGGTGCGTCGGTGGCGACGCGGTCGGGAAAGACAATCAGAGTCTGGGACGGCAAGTCGCATCAATTGCGGCAGGAAATCGATTTGAAATACGGAATGCCGTCGATGTGTTTCTCACCGAACGGAGAGACGTTCATTTTTGAAGGTCTGGACGAATTAAGTTCCATTAAAGTTAACGCATCGCAAGCCCGTCCCGTGAGTCTGGGAGAAAAAAAAACATCGACCGTATGTGTCTGGTCGCCCGATGGGAAATGGTTCGCGACAGGACACTCGGACCGCTCGATTACCATCTGGGATGCTCACACTCAAACAGAAGTTACGGTCTTGCGTGGTCACGCAATAGCTGTCTGGTCGCTGGCATTTTGTCCCGATGGGAAAACACTCGCGAGCGGCGATGCGTCGGGCAAATTGAAACTCTGGGACGGAGCGACGTGGCAGGAACTCTTCGAGTTACACGGTCACACCGGCGGAATTTCCTGTATGGAATTCTCGACCGACGGCCGGACGCTGGTGACGGCTGGAGCAACTCAAGGTGGCCAAGTCGAAATCTGGGCCTGGCGAGCACCGCAGCCTGAGCCACTTCGTTGACCGGAAGAGTCTCACATGTCGCCGACTTCAAATCGAGCATTCCGTTCCAGATTTAATTTCTGTAGGCCGGACCCAGGTCGCCCGTTGCCGGAACATCGCTCGCTGAACGATTCGTCGTGGAAAACCATATCATTTTCTACGTCGGCAGACTGCGACCGCAGTTCCGGCAGTGCGGCGAGCTCGGTCCGGCCTACTTAAAACAGGATCTAATTTCGGGACAATTTCTAAGCATCGAGCGATCAATAAATGTCGTGACTGAACCAGAAGCTAGCGCGTTCCGGCTGATAAGACAATAATCCGCCGCTCGATGCCAATTGGACATCACCACTTTTTTCCAAAATAGCCCGAAGCGTAAGCGAGGGAACGAGTTCGGCACAATCCCCTCGCTCACGCTTCGGGCTACAAAAACGCTCCGTTTTCGCTAAAAGTGCCGCTGTCCGACTAAGACCTGCCGTCTTACTTCAGACCCCAAAAGAAGGCTCACCGCCGAATCAACGCCCGCAATTCATTGCCGTTTCCGCGACTTGAATGATTTTTCAAAGAATCCGAAAAAAGCTGATAGAGAGCGCCTGAAAAATACGCACTTCATCTGGCATTGCAACGGCGTTTCAGCCACTCAACCAACGCGAACACTAAGGTTAATTCCATGTCACTGGTTTCCTGGCTCTCCGGAATTCGTCAGCCGATCTCCTCAACACGTCGCCTGACCCGACAGACTCGACGCAGTCGTCGAACCACAGGCGCTGTTTGCCGCCTTGAAGCCCTGGAATCGCGCACTTTGCTGTCCGCCGTGTCCTGGGATGGCGGCGGAGGTGACTTGAACTGGGGCAACGCTGACAACTGGAGTGGCGGCGTCCTGCCGGGAGCCAGCGACGATGTGACCATCGATATCCCAGGCTTCGACGCCACCATTTTAAATGCATCTGGCTCGATAAATAGCCTGACGAGCAGCGAAGCGATCGTGATTCAGGGCGGCACGCTCGACATTGCTGCGGCTTCCAGCATCGCTAGCCTGACGCAGTTCGGTGGCACGCTGACGGGAACGGGCGATATCGACATCGCTGGTGACTACGTCTGGCAAACCGGGACTTTGTCCGGGGCTTCGACTCTGACAGTCCACGGTCGATTGGAGTTACAAGAATCCGGCGCCTTCAACAACTTTTGGCAGCTCAACGAGCGGACACTGGTGAACCTCGGCAGCGGTCATGCGACCGGACTGTTCGGGCCTGCATATACGACCGCTATGTTGTTCTTTCATGCTGGCGCTGAGTTGCACAACGCAGGCAGTTTTGACATCGAAACCACGGTCGGTATGCGATTTATCCTGGCGGACGGAACAGGTTCCAGGATCGTCAATTCCGGCAGCTTCACCAACGCCACCAACGATGTCAGTTCCGTTGAGGGGATATCGTTTGAAAATAGCGGAAACTTAATGGTCCCGAATGGGCAATTGCAATTGCAAAGTGGTTTCACGAACATCGGCAATTGCCATATTGATAGCGGAACAACACTATTGGTCGGTGGTCTCTTTGAATCAACTGCCGACATCACGGGAAGTGGTCTTCTACATATGCAGTACGCCACTCAAAGTGGCTCAGTCAGCACCGAAGGCAATGTTACTCTGGAAGGCACCACGATTGAAGGCGACTTTGCGGTCGGCGGTGACTTGCGAGTTCTGGGAGCCTCGTTCAACGGCACTCCGGTTACGATTGGCGGCTCTGTATCCATTGAAGGCGGTTGGAATGGCAGTGGTGAAGTCACAATCGGGGGCCTGATGACGTGGAACATCGGAGCGTGGATCACAGGGACTGGCACGATTGTCGCCAATGGCGGAATGCATATCACCGGGACTGGGCTTTCGCGACTCACAGGAATGACGATCGAGAATGCTGGGATGGCAGTTTTCGACGGTGGACTGATTGAAGGATACAACGGCAGTGTGATTCATAACCTGCCGGGTGCCACATTTGAGATCCGCAACGATGCAGACATGTATGACATTGGCGGGGCTGCCCAGGTACGCTTTGACAACGACGGGACATTCCTCAAGCTGACGGGTCCCGATGTGGCATCCGTCAATTTTCAATTCAATAACAATGGCCTGGTGGAAGTGCAGAGCGGACAGTTGCAGATTAGCGGCGGTGGTGGCACGAGTACGGGCGATTTCCTGGTGGGCACCGGAGCGACGCTGTTTGCAAGTGGAGAATTCTCTGCGACGTCGGATATCACGGGCACCGGAAATCTGACCTTGTTCTACGGAACGCAGCGTGGCACGGTGAACATAGGTGGCGATGTCACGCTGGACGCTGTCACGATCGAAGGCGATTTTGCTGTCGCCGGCGACATGACGCTCATCAATTATGGAGCCACGTTCAACGGAACGCCCGCAACGGTTGGGGGAGTCGCTGCGATCAGCGGTCACATGGGCGGGACAGGTGACGTGACGATCGCCGGTGTCACCACATGGGATGTGAACTATTGGATGTTAGGAACAGGCCGCACCATCGCCACCGGTGGAATCAACATGATCAATGGGCAGACTGCGACATCTGCACGGATCGTAGAGCGAACAATCATCAACGGCGGTGTGGGTGTCTTTAACGAAGGGCAGATTTTTGTTCTCAACGGAGCCATCTTTTGGAACCTGCCCGGAGCCAGCCTTGAGCTAAAGGATGGTGCTAGTATCGACGAATCTTACAACGGAGTTCCGTCGCAGTTTATTAACGAAGGAACCATCACAAAGACAACCGGCAGCGGAACTGCCGCGTTGAATATCAAAGTCAGCAACAACGGCGCTGTTGATGTGCAAAGCGGAACACTTCTGCTGGGTGGCGGCGGGACGAGCAGTGGTTCGTTTATGATTGGCAGCGGAGCCACATTGTCAGCGGGTGGAATCTTACAGGCTGGTTCCAGCGTCACTGGTGCCGGAAATCTTGAGCTGTATTCCGCAGTGGACTACGGCACCATCGATATCGGCGGGAATGTG
>Ga0105047_10000613_pt1 | contig 61537 bp, 55 predicted proteins | sample MAT04_FD_78384 | JGI IMG/M metagenome (GOLD analysis project Ga0105047, IMG submission 78384) | Freshwater microbial communities from Lake Fryxell liftoff mats and glacier meltwater in Antarctica - MAT-04 (megahit assembly) | ecosystem: Environmental > Aquatic > Freshwater > Ice > Liftoff... | reverse complement strand
AGAATATTCCAGCTTTGTAAGCCCAAACGAAAGCAACCAGCACCAAGGCAAAGAGTTTATTAATTCGGTTTATATCGGTCAAATGCGTGTCTTCAATGTTAAATCCGCTTGTTTTCAGTGCTCCAAATGCAGTTTCTATCTGCCAGCGTTCTTTGTATAATGATTGAGCCTTATCAGGCTTGTTAAACGAAACAATGATCTGAAGTTCGGGAACACCTTGTTTGTTTTTTATTTTCGACGCCGATAAAAAACAAAGTTGGCCATTGACGTAAACGATTCCAGGGTAAAACTCATACTGATTGATTTTTAAGTGATTAAAAAACCATGAAGCTTTTACCCTATGTCCATTTTTGGGAATATCGATGCAAAAGTCCTCGCGAATCCGAATGTGGTATCGAATCCGTTTGTTATTGAGGAATGCAATCCAATGGTTCCCGATGAACTCTCTGTCAGCCAACAGGCAGTCAATGCTATCAATGCCAAACAGTTCAATGTACCGTTGCATCAAGTCAATACGCTCACTGGTAGATGAATTGCCAAATTTTGGCATCAGCTTGAACAAAATGGGAAAAGCAACGCCGTTATAAACTATGGCAAGAACCAGAACATTGATGTTTGAAGTTCCAAACTTCCAGTTCGTTCTATCAAGAGCCAAACGATAGGGCGGCTTATGTGGCAACAGGGCAAGCACAAAGCGAGCTATAAGGTCGGTATCCAATAGATACTCCGACATGAAGCGTTGTATTCTGCGTAAAGAGGAATCAACCCTGACATCGGCATCGAAACTGACATTTAGTTTTTCAAAACAAACCGTTTGAACCTTGCAAAGAGCATAGATAAATATGCCAAAGAACTTTATTCGGGTCAAGTTCATTTTGTCCCCGAAAACTCGTGATAATGTTGAAAATAAAATGGTATTTTTACTCTCATGCACTAACTATAATTAGTTATAATCACTTCAATTCTGAAAAACACAAAAATCACTACATGAAAAATATAGTTTTTTCCATTTTACTCTCATTTTTAATTGCAATTTCAGGATTTTGTCAAATCAAAAATGAAACATCAAATCCATCTAAATCGATTGTACTTCTTAAAGATAGCACCTATGAAATCAAAGAGTTTACAAAAGAAAAAACTCTGATTTATAAAGGAACTCTTAGCTCTGTTAATCCAGAAATCAGGCAAGGCAGGTTTTATTTTTTTAATAAACAAGGGGGAGTATCTGCAACCGGCTCGTACAATCAGGATATACCCTACGGAAAGTGGCTCTATTTTGACGAAAATAATGATACTCTTATAAATATTAATTATTCGGAAGTATGGAATTACCTTCAAACTGAAGCTTTAAATTATCAGATTGATATGACTGTCATTAATAGTCTCAAAAAGAAAGATAAAATTACTATGAATACGGACGGTACTTTTTATGAAGTTACCCGAATGCCTTTATTTAAAGGCGGCGATCCCGTTGTGGAATTTAAAAAATATATTGATTCTACTATAATATTACCAATATATGCATTAGGAAAGAGTTTATATGGTAATATTAATGTTCAATTTATTATAGATTCAGGTGGAAAAATTAGAGATCCAAGAATCTTTAACCCAAAATCTCCGGATTTAAATATTGAAGCTATCCGCGTATTAGCTAATTCCCCGGTTTGGGAACCCGGATACCAAAATAATATGCCTGTAAATGTTCTTTACAATTGGACTTTTCGTTTTTCACCATTTGAAAATTATTCCAATAATTCACAAATTTCACCTACAGGTGCATTGAAAGCTGAATACCCGGATTCTGAAGGAGACGTTTATTACCTTGTCGAAAATATGCCAAAATTTAATGGCGGTGAACCCGCACTTGAATTTAGAAAACATATCGCTCAAAACTTGCGCTATCCTAATATTGCAGCGAAAAACGGCATTACTGGTCGGGTGATTGTTCAATTTATAGTAAATAGTCTGGGTGATGTAGAAAATGCTACAGTAGTAGTAAGCGCAGATCCTCAACTGGATGCTGAAGCAATTAGAGTTGTTAATACTTCTCCTAAATGGACTCCTGGAACACAAAAAGGTGTGCCGGTAAGTGTAGTCTTTAAATTTCCTATTAGTTTTGCTTTGCAATAATTGATTCTTATTAAGTATATAATTCAGCGACAGTTTCCCAATTAACTATAAATAAGAAATCTTTTTATTAGTTATATATTCCCAACCAAAACCTAAAAAAGTACCTAAAATCCCAAGCCTCATCATCATTTTCCTATTCGTATTTACACTAAATGCAGTCCCACAGAAATACGTTTTAATTGTTTCTGTATAAGGCGATTCCATTGCCTGTACTATCGACAGTATTTCAAACTCAAGTTTATTTTTTGAAATGAAAGTGCAGAATAAATGGGTTAAAACTTTTATGCCAAAAGCCGATATTGCAAGCTATAAAATGGATGAATATGCTAAAAAAGACCTTACTTTTAAGCATGGAACTTCATACATCATAAACCCAAATTCATTGTTAATAAATCAAATTAATAGAAATATTGTGTTTGGTTCTGCCAGCTATCTTTTATACCATTATTCAACTACGCTGAATTACGAAAGAATTTACAAGATCAGTGCTGATGGTAAAAAACAGTAGTTTCCACATTGGATACGGAATCATCGATACCAATGGCAAAATCCTGATTGGCTCTTTAAATTTTCTAAGAGGGAAAACGAAAAATAAACTCGAAACAAATCTGGATCTTGCTTAAATAAATGAAGAGCATAGCTATGGCCTCGTTATGTTTCACCTTTACTGAACCTCGGATATAGATTGCAAAATCCCGATAAACGATTTATATTTCGCACGGGAATTGGCATACCTAAGGGTTTGTATGTAAACTTTGGCTATTTATTTTAATTAATAGCTTATTAAAAATAGTCACTCTCTATTTATACCATTTTTGAATTATTTGACTTTTATCCCCCGAAAAAAAGAACTCTAACTTAATCTCCCAATCTAATTATCTGATATCTTTAAGCAAAAATATTTCTCCAAATGAAAACAAAAACCAATATTCACATCTTTCTAATTGCCTCATTAATAGTTGTCATCGGACTGACACAATCCTGCAAAACTGAAAGTAAAATATCAGGTTATGAAGGTAAGCGCTATTCGGACTCCCTCTACAAATCAGGCGCACAAAGCATTCCCGGTAAACTCCAATGCGAATATTATGACTTCGGGGGAGAGGGAATTGCGTTTCATGATAGCGATTCAATAAACTCAGGAAGCGGAAGACTCAATCCGGCTAATGGAACTTATCTGCATGAATTCAGAATCAATGAAGCTGTTGATATTTCTTATACTAAAACCGGCGGGGTTGATGACAATGGCTACAATTTTAAAGAGCCAATCCTGGGGCAACTATACCTTGGCTGGACAAACCCCGGTGAATGGACAAAATATACCGTAGATGTTTCTCAAACCGGGAAATATAAACTTGGAATTATGTACACCTCCAATCAAAATGGGAAAATCTCTTTATCCGTTAATGATAAAGACATGACTGGTCCATTGCTGATTACTTCAACATTTATTGAGGCTGATAGCATCCCGTGGAGGCAATGGCATCATTGGAATTACATTGACAGTTTAGGGACTATTGAACTCGATAAAGGAATTCAAACTCTTACAATTAATACGGTAGAAATTGGACAAATGAACTACGACTTTATTAACTTTGAACTCATAAAATAAGTCAGAAATAAGCCAAAGCTTATTCTGCATAATTGAATATTGTCTCAGTTAACTGATTGATTTTTTGTTTGTCATTTTCATATTTTAATAAATCCTTAAAAGAATTCTATGAAACTAATTAAAGGAATTGTTTTGTTTTTCCTAATTTCAGGATTTGTCCAAAATGCTTATACGCAGGCTGGAGCCATCAGGATTAATCAAGTTGGTTATTATCCCGATGCTAATAAGATTGCTGTTATATCTTTTTGCAAAGCCTCAGCATTTGAGATAATAAATACGCTGGATAACACTGTTGAGTTAACTGGAAACCTTTCTACGGAAAAATTCTGGAAAGATTCCGGAGATTCGGTAAAATTTTGCGATTTTTCATCTCTCACTAAAACAGGTAATTACAAAATTCGTATTCCCGGCTTCGGTGAGTCTTATCCATTCGAAATTTCAAATACTGTTTTGCGAAGAGCTGCCTATGCTTCATTAAAATCATATTATTATCAGCGCAGTTCCTTCAAGTTGGAGGCGCCTTATGCAGGTTTATGGGCAAGACCCGCTGGTCATCCAGATACCCTGTGCGTTTTACATTCCTCAACTGGCAAAAGCGGAACAATTTCTTCGCCTGGAGGATGGTATGATGCCGGTGATTATGGCAAATATGTAATAAATGCAGGAATTTCGGTAGCAACAATGCTATCATTTTATGAAAACTTCAATTACTACTTTGCCGACAGCTCAATATTTATTCCGGAATCGGGTAATGGTCAGAACGATTTGCTGGATGAGGTTAAATTTGAGTTGGATTGGCTTAAGACAATGCAGGATAGTGACGGAGGAGTCTTTTTCAAACTCACAACCCTGAATTTTTCAGGAATGGTTATGCCCGACAAAGATGTTGCACCTCGCTATATAATTGGGAAAACATCTGCCTCTGCATTGGATTTTGCAGCAATGATGGCAATGGCAGGAAGAATTTATACTGAATACGATTCATCCTACGCGGCTAATTGTGTTGAACGGGCTGAAACTGCATGGGTTTGGGCAAAAGCTAATCCCGCTATATATTTCAAGAATCCAGCAGATGTTTCTACCGGAGAATATGGTGATGGAAATGTAAGCGATGAATTCATTTGGGCTGCTGCTGAATTGTACATTACAACTCAGAAAGTTGAATACAAAACATATTTGCAGAATAACAGTGGTTCATTGAAATATACCAGTGCTCCAGCCTGGCCGTGGGTACAACCATTAGCTTCTCTTTCACTTGCAACAAGAGCAAATGGCCTTTCAGATACGCTTCTTGCGACTATTAAAAATTCAATTACCAGCACCGCCGATTCATGGTTAAACCAGATTTCTGCCAGCCCATGCCGGATTCCAATATTCGGTTTTAACTGGGGCTCTAACAGTTCCATTGCAAATCAGGGTGTTGGCATGCTTTACGCATATATTCTAACGAAAGACCAAAAATACATTAAAGGAGCTGCTGAATGCGCCGATTACTTGCTTGGGAAAAATGCAACAGGTTTTTCTTTTGTCTCTTCCTACGGTTCAAAAACCCCGGTGAATTTTCACCACCGGCCTTCGGTTGCTGATGGAATCATTCAGCCTGTGCCCGGATTCGTCTCAGGTGGTCCTAATTCAGGGAAACAGGACAATGAAAAGTATCCTTTTTCTGATCCCGCTAAGTGTTTTGTTGATGTGACTGGCAGTTATGCATCAAATGAAGTATGTATTAACTGGAACTCCCCTGTGACTGCACTCTTTGCAGGTGTTGATGCTGTACTGGGAGATTCATCAGATGTTAAGTTTATAGTACCCGTTAGTGTAAATAACCCACCAGCACTTTCACTTACTTCACCTGCAAATGATTCCAAAATAAGCACAGACCAGGCATTTTCAGTTAAAGGAACTGCTACTTCTGCTCCTGATGGCATTTCAGGAATAGAACTTTATGTTGATTCCAGGTTTTATGGCGTTCAAACCACCTCTCCGTTTCAATGGAACTTTGATACCTTGATGACGGCAAATCACTCCGTTACAGTGCTTGCAACCAATAATAATGGACTAACAACTGAAAAGACAAATTTATTCAGATATTATCCTGTAGTTTCCATCCCTGGAAAAATTGAAGCTGAAGATTACTCAAATATGGCGGGTATCACAACCCAGAAAACTTCTGATGTAAATGGTGGTTTGAATATAACTACAATAGAGGCAAACGACTGGATGGACTATAGTTTAAATATTAAGGAAGCCGGATATTACATATTTGAATTCAGGCTTGCAAGCAGCACCAGTACAGGGAAATTTCAGGTCAGAAAATCAATTACAGTATTGTCAACTTTAACCGTAAAATCAACCGGTGGATTACAAAAGTGGGTAACGGTTTCAGACACAATAAAGCTAAGTGCTGGTAAACAAACACTGCGTATTTGGGCTCTTGCGGGTGGTTGGAATATAAATTGGCTTAATCTGACTTATTTGAACACAACTTCAATAGAAGATGAAATCTCAGTAAATAATGGAAATTCCATGGTTATTTCCCCAAATCCGGCAATAAATAATTTCGCTATAAAATACAGTCTTACTGAGCTTGATCCCGTTGAATTTATTCTTTATGATGGATGCGGACGACAGATTGACTCGCATAAAAATATCAGCGTTCATTCCTATTCAGGCGAATATTTATGGGTTCTACACAGCAAAATAAATTCAGGAGAATATTATATCAGCATGAATCAGAAAGGGAAAAAATTAGTAACTGGTAAACTATTTATAACCGATTAATTTAAAATTCTTATTCATTGCTAGTTTTGAGTTATATTGAATATGGCTCTATTTTAATTTTTGAAACACATGAACAAGAAAATACTTTATTCCCTGTCTATTCTAATGTTTATTTTGCTGGTCTCGATTAATGTTAAGGCACAGGAAAATTCTGACACGCTTGTGTATCATACGGAGACAGTGTATAATAACATTATTAAGGCAGATATTTTTTCCCCACTTGCCGGAATGATAGCGTTTGCTTACGAACGAAGTTTTAACAACACTTTAAGCGGACAGATTGAAGTTCGCGGAAGTGCAAACGGAATAATTCTGACGCCGGAATTAAGGGTCTACCTTTCGATACTCAATGCTCCACAAGGAGTATTTGTAGCCCCATGGATTAGAATTGGCAAAGGAATTTCCTTATTCCAAAGGGATTCAAATTTCGGAGGTGGAATTTGTGTTGGTGTACAGACTGTTAAAAAGAGAATTGCCATTAGTGCATTTATTGGACCTGCTATTTATGCAGGATCCGGCAAAAGATCTGCGACTGTACTAAGAGGAGGTGTCTTTTTGGGATATGCTTTTTAAAAGACATCAGCTATTCCTAGCCAATATCTATCTGAAAAACAAAATATTTTATCAACTTCTGACAAAAAAAATTTGCCACAGCAGCAATACTCAAAAATCCTCATCAAATATAATTAAGTAAGGATTTTACTTTTTCTTTAAAGCTGGTTTCTTAACCTCTGGCTTTTTGGCAACTGGTTTCTTAACAACTTCCTTTTTTACTGTTTTACCTGATAATAGCTCCTCAGCAAGATGCCAATCACCTTCTGCCGTTCCGTGTTCACCTTTTGCTATCCTTGCTTTGTAGATTTCTTCAGCTTTTTTACGAATAGCTTCATTATCAAGCTCTTTTTTACTGCTTGTTTCTTTTTTAACTACAGGTTTTTTTGCGACAGGCGCAACTTTTTTTGCTTTTTCAGGAGCCACTGTTTTTACTGTTTTCTTTGCCATAACTATAAACATTTAAATTCATAATAAAATTACTCCATTTATTAACATAATACAACCTTCAGCGCTTCAATTTTATTGAAAAGAATAAAATTGAATGGTAATTAGAAATTCTATGGTTTACAACACATTTCTCAACCTCAGAAATTCGCCAAACTAATTCGTTACCTATTGTATACCTGCTTATTACAACTATTTTTTATGTTTGCCTTTACAAAAAGTTGCAATGTGAAAACTTGACATTCACATTGTGATTTTGTAACCTTTTAAAAATCTTTATCATGGAAACACAAAGAATCATTGAAACTCGTGGCTTAATAATTAAAGAAGAAAGGGTTATTTCACTAACTACAAATCTATTTGATGCTGCATTAGGTATTATCTGGAAAATAGAAGGATTGGTTGATATTGTGAGGATTTACGACAAAAAAAATGATCCTGAACGCATAAAAACCATTCGTGATAGATATCTTGCAGAAATTAATCATTTGCAAAAATAGAAATCACATGCTCACAGTTATTTCTCACCCGCTGATTACACACAAGATTACACAAATGCGCCGGAAAGAGACCGGCACCAAGGATTTTCGCGAAACACTTGACGAAATTGCCGGGCTTATGGCTTATGAAATTACTCGCGACATCCCCTTAAAAAAGGTGACAATAGAAACTCCTATCTGCAAAACAACAACTCATGAACTTGCTGTTGATATTGTATTGGTTCCTGTTCTGCGAGCCGGATTAGGCATGGTAGACGGTATCACTAACCTTATACCTACTGCTAAAGTTGGTCATATTGGATTATACCGTGATCATGAAACGCTTCAGCCAATGAGTTATTATGCCAAGTTTCCGTCTAATCTTCCGCATGCTGTTGTAATGATTCTTGACCCGATGCTTGCAACCGGAGGCAGTGCAAGTGTTGCAATAAATATGGTGAAAGCTGCAGGTGCAAAAACAATTAAGTTGGTTTGTATTGTTGGAGCTCCTGAAGGCGTTAAACGAATTGAAACGGATCATCCGGATGTTAGTATTTACATCTCTGCTCTCGATGAGAAGCTGAATGAAAATGGATATATTGTACCGGGATTAGGTGATGCAGGAGACAGATTGTTTGGAACGAAATAAAGTTTCGAACCCGATTAGTATTATAAATTATTTAGTCTTTATTAAAGAATTATGCCCGATAAATCTTCACACTGGACCGCAAAGGAGAAAGACCTTTTCAAAGAAATAAATACTCCATTTAAAATTCAACAGTTCCTGGATAAATGCGATTATAACTCCACGGAAGAAACTCGGTCTCCAAGATTCGTTCTTGAACACAAACGAACTCATTGTCTGGAAGGAGCACTTTTTGCTGCCGCATGTCTGGAAAATCTTGGTATGCTTCCACTTGTGCTCGATTTACAAGCACACGACGATGACGATCATGTAATTGCCATTTTTAAAGTAAATGGATTTTGGGGAGCAATTGCAAAATCAAACTTTACAACTCTTAGATATCGGGAACCGGTTTACAGAAACCTAAGAGAATTGGCAATGTCTTATTTCGATTTCTATTTTAATACCATTGGAGATAAGTCTTTACGTGCATATTCATTACCTCACAACCTTTCACGTTTCAATAACGTGAATTGGAGAACAACTGAAAAAGATCTTGAAGATATCGGATACTATCTCGATAAAGTAAAACATTTCCCTCTGGTAGATTCAAAACAGATTAAAGACCTTGAAAAAGCTACCCCTTTGCTTCTTGAATCATCAATGACGGGATCCAATCCTGCCGGGCTGTATACTCCAGGCTCCAAAAAGAAAATTAAGGCCTAATTTATACCTTGCAAAAAGGAACATACAAAATCAGCGATTCAGATAATCGAAAATCTTATCAATAATCTCAAGTCCTGCTCTTTGACTAAAATCGGCATATATTAGATTTCCCTTCAAATCAGATAGTTCCAGCTTAACCTCGGAATCTACACTTTCTTTAATTCTTCGTGACATGTCACCTGATACCGGAGCAATTAGTTCGCCGAAACTTTTTCTGGAAGCTTGAATTTTAAGTATTGTATTGCTATTTTTCAACGTGATTTCAAGGGAATCGTTTGATTGTGAAATCGATGTAATTTTTGAATTGTTATAAGTGCTGTATAGATAAAACCGATTGTTGTAATATAAAAAGGCGATAAACCCTAGAAAGAACTTTCCAAACCATGGAATTTTTGCAACCGAAAAATTAAAGGATACATTTTGATCTTTAAAGTTATTTGCCTGAATCCAAATCCACGCCTCAGGAAATGACGTCCCCCAGTCTTTTTCGATATAGCCTTTCCCATTATCGAAATTAATTTCCCTTCCATTAATTCTTAGTCTGCCTTTAACGTTATGGTTTACAGACACAATTCCATGTTTGCATTCCATAAAAGGGATAAAAGAATACCATCCCATAATTCCAGGTGAAAAGATCTTCTTTGGATATTTGACCAAATTCGAATACTCCAGATCCCCTTTTACAATGAGGCCTTCCGATTCTATATCCAACTTTATAGAGTTTTCTGTAAAAACTGATTTTCCAATTTTCACCCACAATTTTTCCTTACTTGCTGAAAACTGGTCAACTGAATAAGAAATATAATCAGTTTTCCCAGTTACGCCGTTAATTACCTGAATGAATGCATGGGAATTATTCTCGTTTAATGAAATACCAGGAATAAAAGAGTAAACCTCTTCTAGGTTACCCGAAACGTGCTTATAATACCAGCCTTCAAAATAATTGCTCCTATTGAGCCTTCCCTGAAAAACCTGAGGATTGTAAATATTAAGTTTCATGATTTTACTGGTTATTGCATTATAACAATTCCTGTACAAAATTGTCTTATGCTGGATACTAAATTCTCCGATCACCTTAAAGCATCTGAATGATGGATGTAAAAGGCTACATTATTATTTTTCTATATTGTAAACACGCTCCTTTATTATCTGCGCCCATTCTTTCTGAGTTTTCTCTTTTGTGAAACTCTTACTGGGTATTACTTCGCCTACCGTAAATGTAAAAGTTGAATTTTTTTGATTCATCATCTCCTTTGGTAACATCAATGTTTCGATATAGAATTTAATGCCCAATAATTTTCTGAAATTCGCCACAAAATAGAACCAATTGGAATTTCGTCCGCTTATATGAACAGGTATGATATCTCGGTTGTACTGTATTGCTTTGGTTACAAATGTCTTTTGCCATTCCGTATCAGATATAATTCCCTTTTTTCTTCTAGATACTTCGCCAGCAGGAAAAATCATGATCTGCACATCCGATTCAAAAAGATGATTGAGCTTATCGGCAGTTTCCTTAGTGTTAATTGCGAAAACGTTTACCCCCAGAATTACTGGATGAAGGTTTGGAATATAATTGAATAACTGGTTTGACGGCGAAATCACATTGGGGAAAAAACGTCCAATGGTACTGAGGAATGATAGAGCATCCATCCCTCCTACGGGGTGGTTTGCTACAAAGACGAATCTCCCTGATGAAGGAATTTTTTCTCCATCTTTAACTTCAACCTTAACGTTCCACAAATCCAGAATTCCATTAACAAACGGAATACCTGTCAGATGTCTGTTTTTATGAATCGACAGATTCATGTCATCCTGATGGATGAATTTCTCGATCCCGCGAACAATAAAACCCGGAATGGATCGAACCATCAACGATTCACTGCTTTTGAAAGCCTTACTGATATCAATTGTTTTGACAATTATCTCTTCTTCCATCATGCTTCTTTTCAAATGTTTAACCATAAAGAAAAACTCTGAAATTTTAAATATTGGCTACAATGCCGTTGACTTAAGCCTGAAATATAAACTTTTTTAAATAAGTTGAATTTCAATTATAACAAATTCCAGAACTTTTTTATGAATTACTTTAAAGTTCTTTTCAGCCAATTCTCTGTCAAAACCGGCCAGATTTCGCCTGCATTTGTTCCCGGTCTGAGTCCGTAACCGTGCCCTCCGTTGGGAAGAAGGTGTAATTCAACCGACAAGCCTGCATCTCTAAGTGCTCCTGCCATTACAAGAGCACTGTTTCCATAAACGTCATCTGCTGTCTGGAAAATAAAAACCGGTGGCACGTCCATTCCAATTACCAGCTCAGGTGTGAGGCCACGATCAGGACCCTGATCAAGATAAGCAGGATAGATTAGAATGGTGAAATCAGGTCTGCATGAAAGTTTATCAGCATCGTCAACATGCACATAAGTCACAGTATTATAAAGACAGCTTGCTCTTGCACTAAGGCTACCTCCGGCTGAAAAGCCCATTACGCCGATCTTATCCTGATTAATTCCCCAGACATTCACTTTGCTTCGAACAACTCTTATGGCACGCTGTAAATCCTGCAGAGCGCCATCTCTTTTCTGTGGGATCCTGTATTGCAAAACAAATGCAGTATATCCAAGTTTAGTAAGCCACTGTGCAATCTCGGTTCCCTCCTTATCATATGCAAGAATATTGTAACCTCCCCCGGGGCAAATAATAATTGCAGAACCGTTACTTTTTTCTGGAGCTGGGAGAAAAACTTCAAGTTTAGGATCAGTTATTTCTTTTATGCATACAATATCACTCTTCTCCTCTTCAATAACAGGAGGCTGTTTTCCTTTTATTTCCCCGGGTACTTTCCCTGGCCATAAAGTGATAAGATCATTACTTTGTGAATACATGGATGAGGAAAATAAAAGAAGAACTAAAACCATATTGATTTTCATTGTCTTATACATTAAAAAAAAATTAAATTCCAGACTTAGGTAATAGGCTCCTTAGCGGAATATCTATTATTTATTTGTGTTTATTCAATAATTTTAGCCTCTTCAAAAGTTTCCTTTTGCACTGTTACCCTATTTCTGCCAACCCTTTTTGCTCCTTTGCTACCAAAGAATCCCCATCCACCACTACCAAGCAGAAAACCCAATGCATACAATCCACCGTTATTATTCTGAGCGTACATGGTTATTTCATCATTAAAAAGCATTGCAATAAAGTCGAAGGGAGCAATAAATCCATGCCACAATCCACCGAAAAAACCGTATTCGTATCCGGTAAGACATTCCTCAACAGCTTCATTTTTCGCACATCCCGTGAGGATTATGAGGAAAAATATCCCTAAAAGAAACCAAAGATTTTTGTTTAAAAAAAGTGTTCTCATGTAAAATGATTTTAATTCGAAACAGGTTAGATAAATTCAGGACTAAGGTACTAAAATATACAATTTGTTTAATGGCATTGAATTTGTAGTTTTGGAATGATAAAATTTGCATCATGAAGCCCACATGTTTCGAAAAACATAATCCACCCGAAATCAAGAAATATAATTCACCAACATGTGGGTTCCAACTGACCAATAAAATAAAATCTATACAGATGAAAAAACTTTTTGTCCTTTTTTCTATTCTTTTTTCGGCTATAGTTTCCACATCAGCATCTGATATCCGGTTTCAAGCCAGAAGGCCATCTTATATTGATATTCCTGCCAATATTCAATCAATCGCAATTATTGACCATTCGGTGCAATCTAAAGCATCCCGGAATATTATTGAAGAAGGGCTAACAGGAGAATTATTTGGGGAAGATAAAATTGCTTCTCAATATGCTATTGATGGGGCAATTGATATGCTGCTGAATTCAGGCCGTTTTACAATTGTCAGAACTGAAAAAAATCTTCTTAAGGAAGGTGGCGTAAATGAGTTTCCAAAACCACTCAATTGGAATGAAATTGATAATCTTTGTGCCGAATACAAGGTAGATGCAATAATAAGCCTTGAATTATTCGATAGCGACTATATTATCCCAACCAGTATGGTGTTTGTTTCTATTGGGTTTCGCTTGTATGATCCCAGCCAGCAATCAATCTACGATCAACATCAGTTCAGACATGAAATGGCATGGGGAGGTCAGGTAAATTCACTTGCAGGCGCAATTAACAGGGTTATTGAAAAAACTAAGGCAATCAGGCAGGCAAGTTATGATGCAGGTTACATGTATGGACAGAGAATCGCTCCTTCCTGGTACACAGTTGTAAGGGAATATTACAGAAAGGGAAAACACGACCAGAATCTGAAAGCCGGCGCCAGGATGATGGAAGTGAATGATTGGCCGGCAGCAATTGAAATGCTTACTGCTGCTGTTGATTCCGGAAAACGTAAAGCAAAAGGAAGAGCTGCTCATAACTTGGCTGTTGTTTATGAAATAAAAGGCGACCTTGATGAAGCTAAAAAATGGGCTCAGGCAGCCTGGGGAAAATATAATAACAAAGACTCTCGTAATTACGCCTATCTTTTAGGTGAAAGAATTACAGAGCAGAATATCCTTAAAAATCAGGATGGAAATTAAATATTCCTTCTTGAGATTAATCTCTCTGTATCCTCATCATTTGTTTGCAGTAGAAAAAACATGAAGACTTTTTCTACTGCCTTTGATTGCAATTTCTTACTTGTTCCTTCAAGCAATATTTTCTTTTCCTCCGTTGATTTTGGATAAATCTTCCTATTTTTGCATTCCGGTTTCAACCTGAAGAATATTGCATTGTTCCTTTTGGAAAGACTGTTTCTATTACCTATTGAACAAATTATTTCTTAACATATATACTATGAACAATTTAAAATTAGACATTTCAAAAGTTTTCAGTTTCGTTCCTGAGTCAGTAATTAATGCTGCTGAGCCAAGGGTTAAAGAACAATTAAAAAAACTTTACAATAAATCCGGTGAGGGAAATGATTTTTTAGGTTGGTTAAACCTGCCATCTGCTTTTCCTGTTGATCTTGTTACGGATATAGAAAAGACATCAGAAAAGCTCAGAAAAAGTATTGATGTACTTGTTGTTGTTGGTATTGGTGGTTCTTATCTTGGTGCTAAAGCCATAATAGATGCATTGAGTAATAATTTCGTTTGGATGCAGCAGAAAACTGGTAACCCACAGATAGTTTTCGCAGGACAGAATATTGGCGAGGATTACCTCACAGAATTATTGGCCATACTCGAGCACAAAAACTATGGAATTGCCGTCATCTCTAAAAGCGGCACAACAACAGAACCAGCATTAGCATTCCGCATCTTGAAAAATCATTTGGAGTCGAAGGTTGGAAAAGCTACTGCTAAAGATAGAATTATTGCTATTACTGATGAGTCAAAGGGAGCTCTTCGTAAAATGGCTACTAATGAAGGCTACAAAACCTTTGTTATTCCGGATGATGCAGGTGGAAGGTTTTCAGTGCTGACACCTGTTGGCCTTTTACCAATTGCAGTAGCTGGTTTTAATATTCGCGAGTTTATTGCAGGCGCAGTAGCTATGGAAAAAGGCACATCCCCTGATGTTGCATTCCTAAAAAATCCTGCCGCAATATATGCTGCAACCCGCGATGCACTATACCATAAAGGAAAAAAAATTGAAATCCTTGCTAACTTCAATAATAAGCTTTTGTATTTCTCTGAGTGGTGGAAACAACTCTATGGAGAAAGTGAAGGAAAGGACGGGAAAGGCATTTTCCCTGCAAGCGTAAATTTCACAGCCGATCTACATTCTATGGGACAATATATCCAAGAAGGTGAAAGACTTATCTTTGAAACAGTTATTTCCGTTGAAAATGCTGATAGTAAGCTAGTTATTCCTTCTGATAAAGATGATTTCGACCAATTGAATTACATTTCGAGTAAAAGAGTTGATGCAGTGAATAAAATGGCTGAGTTAGGTACTATGTTGGCACATGTTGATGGTGGTGTTCCCAATATCCGGATTGTAATTGATAAAATATCTGAATACAATCTTGGACAACTGGTATATTTCTTTGAAATAGCTTGCGGAATAAGTGGGTATCTTCTGAATGTTAATCCATTTAATCAACCAGGAGTGGAAGCGTATAAGAAAAATATGTTTGCACTATTAGAAAAGCCAGGATTCGAAGAGGATACAAAAAAGATTAAATCACGAATATAGATCTTACTGCTGCTTGTGGGATAGTTAAGGCATATTTGCAAAATCAGAAAAATTAAATCAGTCATGCCAAATCATTGTTTGAAGGATTTTTTATGATTTGTTTATCTTTTTTTAATAATTATTAAACAATTAGAAGCATTCACTGTTTATTGGACAATGAACGGGCAGAGATTCATAATACCTATTAGGTGGTTGATCTGAGAAGTTGAAAATTTGCTATGAATTCAAGGATGATTGAAGGGAGTTTCGTTCATTAGTTCTTATTCCAACAAAAAGGAGAGCCGTTTTGCTATGATCGGCTCTCCTTTTCTTTTTTAAAAAATCTAGTTTTACTGATTATTTACCAAGTTTATGTTTGGCAATAAATTCCTTAAGAACATCGCTTAAATCTGGTTTGCCAATTTCCTGCAAATCATAGTAAACTCGTGTATTAGGCTTTTTAATCTTTATTATTCTGTTCAGGTCAATTGGAGTAGCAATAATTACAGCATCGCAATCGGTATTATTAATCGTTGTTTCCAGATCGTTTAATTGTTGCTGACCATAGCCCATAGCCGGTAATAATGGTCCAATATTAGGATAAATCCTGAAAGTTTCGGATAACTTTCCAACGGTAAATGGCCGTGGATCAACCAACTCGGCAGCACCAAATTTGCGGGCTGCAACAATACCTGCTCCAAGTTTCATCTCACCGTGTGTAAGTGTTGGTCCGTCTTCAACAACAAGAACTCTCTTTCCTCTGATTAAAGAGGGATCGTCAACTTTAATAGGTGATGCGCCGTCGATAACAATTGCTTTTGGATTTACTTTTTCAATACTTTCTCTAACTATTTGTATTGATGCAGGATCTGCACTGTCTATTTTATTAATAACAACCACATCAGCCATACGAAGAGTTACTTCTCCCGGGTAGTAAGATAATTCATGCCCTGGTCTGTGAGGATCGGTTACCGTAACTAAAAGGTCTGAAACATAAAATGGAAAGTCATTATTTCCACCATCCCAAAGGATAATATCGCATCCATCGGGATCATTTTCTGCTGCCCTTAGAATTGCTTCGTAATCTACACCCGCATAAATTACATTGCCTCTAACAACATGAGGTTCGTACTCCTCCATTTCTTCAACAGTACATTTATGCTTTTCAAGATCAGACAACACAGCAAACCTCTGAACCTTTTGGGCATTCAAATCCCCATAGGGCATAGGATGTCTTATTGCTACTACTTTCAGTCCTTTTTCCATAAGCAATTCAATAATTCTTCTGGAAGTTTGGGATTTTCCACATCCCGTGCGTACTGCACCAACTGCAATTACTGGCTTTGTGCTTTTAATCTGAGTGTCTTTTGCTCCAAGAAGTATAAAGTTCGCACCGGCAGCATTTACTATGGCGCTAACACCCATTACACGGTTATAGGGAACGTCGCTGTATGAAAAAACGCAGTCGTCAACATTATGTTGCTTGATCAATTTAGGTAGATCAGATTCGGCAAAAATCGGAATTCCTGATGGGTATAATTTTCCTGCAAGCTCTTTTGGATATTTTCTTCCATCAATATCGGGAATCTGTGCAGCTGTAAAAGCAACTACTTTATACAATTCATTATCCCTGAAATAGGTGTTAAAATTATGAAAATCACGCCCTGCGGCACCAATAATAATTACATTTTTAGGGGTCATATTTAAAGAGTTTTTAATTTTTATTTCGCAAAGTAGTTGATTTGATACAAATTGTTTCTATTGCATAACATAAGATTCAGGATGCCATAAGCATATTCATGGAGTTTAAAAAACACGCTTTGTCTTTACATCCTGATTTTCTGATACTTACAATATTTAAACTTTTACGGACAGGAATATGTTTAATAATATAAAGGTGAAAATGAATTCTACCTAGATAATTTAGGAAAAATGGTGTGGTTTTTGTAATTTACAGACCTAGTGAACGTTATAATTTCTAGATAAAATTAAATTATGAATTTCCTTGCTCACCTCTATCTTTCCGGGGATCATGAAGATATTATGATCGGGAATTTTATTGGTGATTATGTGAAAGGCAAGGAATACCTCTATTATCCTGAGTCTATAAGGAAAGGTATAATGTTGCACCGCTACATTGATGGCTTTACCGATAGTCATCCCATTACCAGAATTAGTCGATCTCATATTTCACCAGAATACGGAAAATATTCAGGTATAATCATCGATATTTTCTACGATTATTTTCTGTCTACAAGTTGGAATAATTATAGTGATATTCCACTTCAGGATTATATTGATTTTGTTTTTGCAGCATTAAAAAGGCATTATTATGATTTTCCTCAGGGGATAAAGAACTGGTTCCCAAATTTTATCCGTAATAACTGGCTGATGTCATATTCGAGTATTGAAGGAATAGAAGATGTGCTTCATCGGATGTCAAGCCGCACTTCTTTGCCGGAACACACAACCTTTGCCATTGCTGTTTTGAGGGAGAATGAAACTGAAATGCGGCAGGAGTTCTATGAATTTTTTGAATCTATCCGGGAATTTGTGAGAACTGAGCATGGTATTATTACAGGATTCGCTCAGAAGATGCCTGATTAGCTTTTTATATATGTTCTGAATTTACCTTTCTCATCACCTTCATATTATAATATTTTTAATATGGGAGATTTTAAAAAAGAGCTATTCGAGTCTTCCGGCATCAAGTCTTATGAACACAAACAAGAGAATTGTAAAAGCCCAGAGCGAGGATCCCCCGTAACTAAAAAACGGGAGAGGAATACCAATCACAGGGAAAAGCCCAATTGTCATGGCAATATTGATAAAAAAATGGAAAAACATCACGGAAATTACGCCATATCCATAAACCCTGGCAAATGTTTCCCTTTGTCGTTCAGCCATCTTAATTAGCTTGTAAAAAAGAGCCAGAAATAACGAAACTACTAACAAAGTACCAGCAAATCCCCATTCTTCTCCAACTGTGCAGAAAATAAAATCGGTACTTTGCTCCGGAACGAAATTCAGTTTTGTTTGCGTACCCTGAAGGAATCCTTTTCCAAGAAATCCTCCGGAACCAATAGCAATCATTGATTGATTTACATTATAACCGGCGCCTAATGGGTCAGACTGTATTCCCAGCATAATATTTACCCTTCTCTGCTGGTAATCGCTCAGAAAATGGTTGAAAGAATAATCCACTGCAAAGGTGTAAAAAACAGCAACTGCAACGGAAACAATTACCATACTGGTTTTTCTGAGGCGATAAAAATAAGCCATTCCCAAAAATGTAAGCAGGGAGCATGCAAGTGCTATAAGGGAAGTAAAGTAGTACCAGTCTTTGTTCCCCGCGAGAAACAAAACTCCATAGCATAATAAGAAGTAGCCGGTATAGATCAATAGGGCAATCAGAACATTTTTTAAACTTCTAACCATAACCCAGTAAACAAAAAGACCGACCAGAAGGATAATAAAGAGTAGCAGCAAATCATTAAATAATAGGACGGAAATAAATAATGAGGCAAATGCAATCATTATTATGAGGATAAACCCTGAAAATCCCTCTCTGTATAAAGGAAGAACGAATGCGAAAAATACCATTGCAGATCCTGTGTCGGGCTGCTTTAAAATAAGTAAGAAAGGAAGGAAAATGATAACTGCGACCCTTGCAAATGTTCCGGTTTTTCTAATGTTTATGTTAAAAGTACTAAGGTATTTTGCTAAGGCAAGAGCAACTGCTGGTTTTGCGAATTCTGAAGGCTGCATCTGAAAACCGCCTAAAACAAACCAGCTTTTCGAACCATTGATTTCCTTACCAGCAACTAGCACAAAAAGTAAGGTAAAAATTGCTAATCCATAAATAAAATATGCGAAAAACTCATAAAATCTGTGGTCAATTAAAACTATTGCAACAGCCATCACTACTGCTGCAAGTATCCAAATAAATTGCATTCCATTTCTTTGACCAAAATCGAGAATATTCGGATGGGATTCATCATAAACCGCAGAGAAAATGTTTAACCATCCCAGAAAAACCAAAAGCACAAATAGCAGTATTGTTATCCAGTCAAGATTAGCTATAATGTTCCCTCTCTTCATTATTTCCGTGCAATTATAGCTGTGTATATATAATCTTCAAGGGCTTTTCGTTTTACTTCGCGAGTCAGGTATTCTTCTATCATCAGACTTGCCAGAGGTGCTGCCCAGGTACCTCCGAATCCTCCGTTTTCGATATACACTGCAATCGCAATTTTGGGATTTACTCTGGGCGCAAAAGCAATAAAAATCGAATGGTCCTCGCCATGAGGGTTTTCGGCTGTTCCAGTTTTCCCACAAACAATAATGCCTTCAATCTGAGCTCTTCCGGCTGTACTACCAGCTCCTCCGTTAACGGCAAGTTCCATTCCGTCCATTGCTACAGTAAAATACGAAGTGTCAATTGCGGTAAAATGCTTTTCAGTGAAACGCTGATCAATAGAATCGACTCCTTTAACAGATTTTAAAACATGAGGTGTTATATAGAATCCCTTATTTGCAATAGTTGCCGTAATATTTGCCATTTGCAAGGGAGTTACTCCCAACTCTCCCTGACCAATTGCCATGGAACGGATTGTAAGAAAATTCCAGTGGTCGACTCCGTAATATCGGTTATAATACTCATCTTTGGGGATAAAGCCTTTCAACTCTCCCGATAAATCGGAATTCATTGTGTTACCCAAACCAAAAGAAAGTAAATGTTTTCTCCAGTTATTAAAGGCAATTTGAGTGGAGCCAAATTTCGGATCCTCCATAATTCTTTTAAACACATTCACAAAATATGAATTGCAGGAAATCTGGATGCCTTCTCTCATATTTAAAGGTGAACGATGGCTATGGCATCCTAAAAACTGGCCTTTAAATGAATAACCCATCTGGCAACCAAATTCAGATAATGGTGTAACAACTTTCTCCTGTAGCCCAATCAATGCATTAATAATTTTAAATGTTGATCCAGGAGGATAAGAAGCTGCAAGAGCTCTGTTAAATAATGGCTTCAGTGTGTCGCTTGAAAGAATGCTGAAATTCCGACTAAGTCCTCTTCCAACGAGTAAATCGGGCTGATAAGATGGCGTGCTTACGAGGCAAAGTACCTCACCAGTGGAAGGCTCAATGGCAACAACGCTTCCAGTAAAGTTTTTCATAAGCTTTTCACCATATTCCTGTAAGTCAGCATCAATAGTCAGGTTAATATCTGAACCAATTTTTGCAGCCTCATCGAATTTCCCTTCCTGATAACTACCGGTAATGCGGCTGTGTACATCAACAAGAAAATTTTTCTTCCCTTTATCACCCCTCAGAATTTCTTCGTAAAATTTCTCAATTCCACTAATCCCTATATAATCTCCCATTTGATAATAGGGATTTTTATCAATTATGGACTTATCAACCTCCCCTACATAACCCATCAGATGCGCCGCTATGTTCCTGGGGTATTGCCTCAGGGTCCTTGTTTGAACAAAAAATCCCGGGAATTTATATAATTGTTCCTGCAGCACTGAGGCAAGTTCACCAGGCACCTGTTTCATAAAAACAGAAGGTGCAAATCTCGAATACAATTTGGCTTTTTTGATTTCTGCCCGAACATCGACAATAGACAATCTTAGTATTTTGCAAAAAGTTACAGTATCAAAAGCTGCCATCTGTCCCGGAGTAAGCATGACATCATAAGCTGCCTGATTGGAAACCAGCAATACCCCATTTCTGTCGTACATCAACCCTCTTGCTGGATATTGAATAACTTCCCGTTTGGAATTGTTTTCAGCTGAAGATTTGTAACTTGAATTAATGACCTGAAGATAGAACAAGCGCAAAATCAGAATGAACCCTGCAAGGAAGATTATCCCTCCTACTATATACTTTCTTTGTATATATAGATTTGTCATTTCCGGTAGATGAAGAACTGGCTCAAAACTATAATCAGACTCGTCAAAATTGTACTGAGAATGATCTTCCCAAGGGTGAAAAATAAATCTGAGAAACTGAAAATCTCAAGGAAAAACAAAAAGAAGTGATGAGCAAGAACCAAGATCAGTGTATATTTTGCAAACCACTCTATTCCATAATAATGTATTCGCGGAAAAGTACCTGCCTCATATCCATCACGGGGGGAGAAGTTATTAAGGACGAAGGGTCTGACCAAAGCCATAAAAACAGTGGCTGCTGCATGCATACCTGGTGTGCCATTGAAGAGATCAACGCTTAATCCCAATAAAAAAGCCAGACAAAGTAAAAACCATTTAGGAGTTTCAAAAGGAAGAAGAACGATAAAAATAACATAGAAATATGGATTCAGGTAACCTCCGAGTTGTATATTATCCAGCAGTAAAACCTGAATAAGGATTACAGCAAAGAATCTGAGAATATTTCGTATGTAAATCCTAATCATTCTTTGTGCGGTTTTCTAATTCTTCCAGTTCTGTTTTAAACGAAAACCGGATAAGATTAACATGGTATAATGTTCGATAATCGGTTGATAATTTTACTTTTATTTCATGAAAGTTTCCTCCGGTATTATTAACACTCTCAACAGTTCCAACCATAATCCCTTCAGGAAAAACAGCTGAAAATCCACTTGTGACCACCGAGTCACCCGGTTCGATCTCAATATGCACGGGTATTTCTTTAAAACTTACAAATTCAGGTGATCTGCCTTCCCACTCAATGATTCCAAAGAACTTATTCTTTTTTAGCCTTGCGCTTAGGCGGAAATTGCGGTTTACTATTGGAATGAGGGTAGAATAATTGTCTGAAACTGCAATAACAATCCCTACAGCCCCAGATTCAGATATTGCGGCCATATCAGGATAAATTCCCTGCTTTCTGCCTTTATTTACAGTTAGGTAATTGTATTGTCTATTAACAGAACTGGTAATAACTCTGGAAGGAATGTATTCATAAGCTATCCGGCTAACTGTATCAACTACCAATCCTGGCTTTAATTCAGTGCTTCCCAGACGCGTCAGCTCATTTCTTAGACGGGCATTTTCGTATGAAAGCATGTCATTTTCAATCCTTAGATGAAAGTATGACCTGAAGCCTGAAAAATTATCTTGCAAAAAAGAAGTTGCACTTCTAGTAGCGCCTACAAAAGCCGACTTCTGAAAGTCATTATATTGAAAAAACAATAAAAATGAAATACCTTCCAGAAACAGAAAAAGGAAAATAAAATAGTTTTTCAGTAAAAAAAGAAGCAGGTTCTTCATTGCATACTTTCAATCCTTTTCTAACGCATTAAGAATGAAAACTTATCGGTGTTTTTCAGAGCGATTCCTGTACCTCTGACCACAGCTTGTAAAGGATCCTCAGCTACAATAAAAGGAATATTGATTTTATCTGTAAGTCGTTTATCGAGGCCTCTTAATAATGCTCCTCCCCCGGTAAGATAAATTCCTCTTTGAACAATATCTGCATAAAGTTCAGGAGGCGTTTGCTCAAGAACGGAAAGTATAGCCGTTTCGATTTTAGAAATTGATTTATCGAGGCAATGTGAAATTTCCTGATATGAAATAGGAATTTCAATAGGCATGGCCGTCATAAGGTTTGGTCCACGAACGTTGAAATCGGGAGGTGGCATATCCAGTTCCGGGATCGCAGAACCCACAACAATTTTAATTTCCTCTGCGGTACGCTCACCAATTTTAATATTATGCTGGTGCCTCATGTATGCCTGAATGTCTGAAGTAAAGCCATCACCGGCAACCCTGAGAGACTGGTTACATACTATACCGCCCAATGCAATAACTGCAATTTCTGTAGTTCCCCCGCCAATATCAACAACCATACTTCCATCGGGAGCTTCAACATCAATTCCAATCCCAATTGCCGCTGCCATTGGTTCATAAATCATGTAAACATCTCTCCCTCCGGCATGTTCAGAAGAGTCTCTAACCGCTCTTCTTTCCACCTCAGTACAACCACTGGGTATACATACTACCATTTTAAGAGAAGGTGTAAAGAGATTGTTGCCTTTATTGATCATTTTGATCATTCCGCGAATCATTTGCTCTGCAGCATCAAAGTCTGCAATTACACCGTCACGGAGAGGTCTTATTGTCTTTATATTTTCATGGGTTTTCCCATGCATAAGTCTGGCTTTCTCACCAATAGCAATTAACTTTCCGGTTCGTGCATCAATTGCCACAATTGAGGGCTCATTAACCACTACTTTGTCATTATGAATAATTAGAGTATTGGCTGTACCCAAATCTATTGCCAACTCCTGTTGAAACGAAAACCAACCCATAATTTTTCCTCTTTCTAATGTTTAAAATGTCGAATACCTGTAAATACCATACTCATTTTGTTTTTGTCACAAAAATCAACAGATTCCTGATCTTTCACAGATCCACCAGGTTGAATAACTGCACGGATTCCTGCGTTAAATGCGATCTCCACTGAGTCTGAAAAAGGAAAAAAAGCATCTGAAGCCATAACAGCTCCGTTCAAATCAAAAGAAAAACTTTTAGCCTTTTCGATTGAATGCTTCAGAGCATCGATTCTTGAAGTCTGACCTACCCCACTTGCCAATAACTGCTTATTTTTCGCGAGTACAATAGCATTCGATTTGGTGTGTTTAACCAATTTATTTGCAAACAACAAATCTTCAATTTCTTTTTTACTTGGAGCAAGACTTGTAACTACTTTCAAATCCTTCTCTGATTCTGAATAAACATCACGATCCTGCACTACCGCGCCATTCAGTAATGTTCTGCTCATTCTGTCTGCCAGTTCAGCGGATTTCTGAATCAGAATAATCCGGTTCTTTTTCTGTTTAAGAATATTCAGTGCCTCTTCTTCATATGAAGGGGCAATGATGATTTCGAAAAACAGGTTATTCATTTCTTCAGCGGTTGCTGCGTCCACTTTGGCATTTGTTATTAAAACTCCCCCGAAAGCAGAAACAGGATCGCCTGCTAGGGCATCTTTCCATGCATCAATAAGTTTTTCGCGACATGCAAGACCACAGGCATTATTATGTTTTAGAATTGCAAAAGTCGTTTCATCAAAATCCGAAATCAGGCAAACTGCGGCATCAACATCCAGCAGATTATTATAGGAGATTTCTTTGCCGTGAAGCTGCTCGAACATCTCTTCGAAATTCCCGAAGAAGTAGCCATCCTGATGAGGATTCTCGCCGTATCTCAATTTTTTACCGGGATGCAGACTTTGCTTAAATGATGTGAATTCGTCTTTATCAAAATATGAAAAAATTGCAGTGTCGTAATGTGAAGAAATCTGAAAAGCTTTTCCTGCAAACTTCCTTCTGTCTTCAACATGAGTACTTCCTTTTTTTGATTTTAAAAGAGCATACAATTCATCGTACTGATCACGGCTTGAAATTACAAGAACATCCTGAAAATTTTTGGCAGCTGCCCGAATCAGAGATATCCCTCCGATATCAATTTTTTCAATAATGGATTGGTCGCTGGCACCAGACTTTAATGTTTCTTCAAATGGATAAAGATCCACGATTACAAGATCAATTTCAGGAATATCATATTTCTTAAGTTGCTCCAGATCGCCCGACTGTTCACGACGGGCAAGTATTCCACCGAAAACTTTTGGATGAAGGGTTTTTACTCTTCCCCCTAAAATAGCCGGATAAGTGGTAAGATTTTCAACCGATTCCACAGGCACGCCTCTGTCTTCAATGAACTGTTTAGTTCCTCCTGTGGATACGATTTTAACTTTTAGTTCGTTTAATAATTCGATAATTGGCTCCAGTTTATCTTTATAATAAACCGAAATAAGTGCCGACGAAATTTGTTTTAATCCATTCATTTACAATCCGATAATAAATTTATACAAAGTTATTAAAAAGTAATTAAAAATGGGTACTTTTAGACATTATATTAGTGACGCCAAATTTAATTTTTTGAATTACAAAGGAAACCTACAATTTTGAAAAACTATCAGGATTAAAAAAATATTTTATCTCTTTCTTAAACATTGATAAATAGTCGAATTTTGCTGGGTTACTGACTTACATTTATATTTTAAACTTCTTTCCAAAGATTATTGAAACTATATGTTTTCACTTCTTAAACTTATAAACGAAAGTTTCATTTTTGCCTTTCAGTCGGTAATAATGAATAAGCTTCGGACAATACTATCTTTACTGGGTATTACAATTGGTATCTTTGCAATTATATCAGTATTTACTATTGTTGATTCACTCGAAACCAACATACGCACGAGTTTAAACTCCCTCGGTACAAATATCATTTATGTTCAAAAATGGCCATGGACCGCAGAGAATGGAGCAGAATACCAATGGTGGAAGTACGTAAACCGCCCAGTTCCAAGTTATGAAGAATACAGGGAAATTGAATATCGCTCAGTTATGGCACAGGATGTTGGCTTTGTTGTTTCAACGATGCAGACAGCAAAATTTGAGAATAACAAAATTGAAAATACACGTTTTATTGGAGTATCCAATAACATTGAAAATATCCGCATCATTGAAATTGTTCAGGGTAGATATTTTACCAGCTTTGAAATAAACAGTGCCAGAAATATCTGTGTAATAGGAAGCGCAGTTGCCAAAAGCCTTTTTCCAAACATTGATCCAATTGGCAAAACCCTTCGTGTCGCCGGCTTCAAATTGAGAGTTATAGGGGTTATTTCAAAAGAAGGCAAAGCAACTTTTTCCGATTCAATGGACGAGACGGTAATTCTTCCGGTAACTTTTATCGGGAACATGATTGACATAAAAAGCGAAGATTTCAATCCCGAGCTCTGGGTTAAGGCCAAACCTAATGTAAGTAATGAAGCTCTTATCGACGAACTGCGTCAGATTCTACGTTCTGTAAGACGTCTCAAACCTAACGCTGAAGATACCTTTGCGTTAAATCAAACCAGCATGCTCAGCAATTCACTTGATAGTTTTTTCAAAGTTCTTAACATGGCTGGATGGTTTATCGGTCTGTTCAGCCTTCTGGTGGGAGGTTTTGGAATTGCAAATATTATGTTCGTGGGAGTAAAGGAAAGAACCACACAGATTGGAATACAAAAAGCCCTTGGCGCAAAACGTTATTTTATACTTTCCGAATTTCTTTTTGAAGCGGTTCTGCTTTCTGTATTTGGCGGTGCGGTTGGTCTTTTTTTGGTATGGATAGGGACTGTACTTATCAATTATCTGGCAGGTTTCACTATTGATTTAACTATCGGGAATATCGTTCTGGGGCTTGGAATCAGCAGCCTGATCGGACTGATTTCAGGACTTGCACCTGCATGGACTGCAGCAAGGATGGATCCTGTAACGGCTATTAACACTTCTTTTTAGCTTTTTCCGGGATCAGTTCGACTAAATAATTTTGCTTCACAAAATTAAAGTCTCACTGATTTACAAGACACCTATCTACCATGACTCATTTCAATAAACCGGGTAAGTTCAATAAACTCCTCAACTGATAATTGTTCCGGACGTTTCTGGAATAAAGGATTTTCCATAACATCGGCATTCAGAAGCCCTTTTACCGAGTTTCTCAACATTTTTCTCCTCTGATTAAAGGATGTCTTTATAACGATTTTGAATTTCTTTGGGTCCACGCCTAATTCAGTTCTGTCATTTCTCACAAGTCTAATCACAGCCGATTGCACAGCAGGTACTGGAAAAAATGATCCCGGTTTTACAGAAAAAAGGTATTCTATTTTGAACCAGGTTTGGAGTAATACTGATAAAATTCCGTAGGTTTTGTTTCCCGGGGGAGAAATAATGCGGTCGGCCACTTCCTTTTGAATCATGCATACTATTTCTTTTACCTGATCTTTATGATCGAGCACTTTAAAAAATATCTGGGAACTGATGTTGTAAGGGAAATTCCCAATTATTCTGAAATCTTCGGAAAACAACTCATTCAGATCAAGAGCAAGAAAATCGGCTTCGATGAGTTTCTTTTCTATACCGGGATATTGATTCAGAAGATATTCAACCGATTCATGATCAATTTCAACCGGTACCAGATCAATATCAGTGCGGTCAAGTAAAATACTGGTGAGAACTCCCTTGCCTGGTCCGACTTCAAGAACATTTCTGCATCCCACTATTGAAAGGCCGTCAGTAATTTTTTTTGCGACAGTATTGTCGGTCAGGAAATGTTGCCCCAGATGCTTTTTTGGTCTTACCATTTATGTTTGTATCAACGCTCCAAATTAATACTTTTACAGGAGCTAATTTGAATAAAAAACGAATAAATGAAAATTTTGTCAAATCCCTGGTCTGAAATCCCGGGATATAACTGTTTTGGTTGCTGCGATAAGAATCCCCTGGGACTAAAAATGAAATTTACCGAAGAGCCGGATCATGTAAGGTCTGAATGGATTGCAAACTCAGATTATCAGGGATATCACAATGTTTTACACGGTGGTATACAAGCAAGCCTGATGGATGAAATTGCAGGCTGGACAATTTTTGTAAAAGCAAATACCGGGGGAGTTACTTCGCGGTTAGAAGTGAAATATAAAAAACCTGTGGTGCTGGATGAAAAGCCTGTTGTTCTGAAATCGTACCTGATTGAAATTAACAGAAGAATAGCCCGACTTAAAGTTGAATTATATAATTCAAAAGGTGAATTGTGTTCAATTGCTGAAGCAGATTATTTTGTGCTTTCACCTGAACAGGCAAAAGAAAAGTTTTCGTTCCCTGGAAAAGAAGCTTTCTACAAATAAATTATCGCATCTCAAATCCATATAAATAAGGGTAAACCTTAAGTATCATAAGCAATGTCATAAATTATGAAATACAACTTCGATAAAATAATCCCCCGGGAAAATACCAATTGTGTAAAATACGATTTAAGAAAAGCACTTTTTGGAACTGAGGAGGTAATACCCTTGTGGGTTGCCGACATGGATTTCGAAACACCTGATTTTATTCGCGAGGCAATTATTAAACGTGCTTCCCATCCAATTTATGGATACACCTTCCGATCCGATACTTTTTCAAATTCAGTAGTGGAATGGATGGAAAAAAGGCATTATTGGAATATTCAGAAAGAATGGGTGTCATTTAGTCCTGGAGTAGTTCCGGCTTTAAACATGGCCGTTCTGACCTATACAAATCCTGGCGATAAAGTAATTGTTCAACCGCCTGTTTATTTTCCGTTTTTCACTGCGGTCAAAAATCACGGCAGGGAATTGGTTTATAACCAGTTAATTGAAAAAGACGGGCATTATGAGATGGACTTTGAGGATTTGGAGAATAAAATCGATGATAAAACAAAGCTGCTGTTGCTTTGTCATCCGCATAATCCTGTTGGCAGACTCTGGTCAAAACCGGAACTTGAAAAACTAGTTGAAATCTGCGCCAACCATAATATTCTGATTATATCAGACGAAATACATTCCGACCTTATGTTGAACGGAAATGTGCATATTCCTCTCGCTTCCCTCTCTGAAAAAGCAGCAGATATAAGCCTTACCTGTATAGCTCCAAGTAAAACGTTTAACCTTGCAGGTCTTGGAACTTCAGCTCTTATTATTCCAAATGAAGCCCTTAAAAAAGAATATGAAAAAACACTTGACAATTTGCATGTTGGCATGGGGAATCTGTTCGGCATTGTTTCGATGGAAGCTGCATATAATCAGGGAGAAGAATGGCTTGAGCAACTTCTTTCATACCTGAGCGATAATCATACCATACTTTGTGATTTTATTAGTGCCAGAATCCCCAAAATTAAAGTCATAAAGGCAGAGGCTACCTACCTTATCTGGCTGGATTGCAGGGAACTTGGATTCAGCAATAAAGAACTTAAGTCATTTATGATTGAAAAGGCAGGTATAGGGCTTAACGATGGTTCGACTTTTGGTCCCGGGGGAGATGGGTTTCAGCGGATAAATATTGCCCTGCCAAGGGAAATACTGGTTCAGGCACTCGAAAAACTTGAGAAAGCAATAAATGAATTACAGAAGTAATTTCGTTAAATTCCCTCTCCATTTTTCATTCTAATTCGCATAGATAAATAGAAATGTCTATTTTTATTCATTAATTTGATTGTATGAAGGTAAATCTTTCTCTTTATAGCAGGGTATTATCAGGTATAGCAGTTCTTTCTGTCATTATTCTGGTTTTTGCGGTTTACCTTACCCGACAGATGAAAGACAAGGACCGACTTACAAGCATCATATCAGATGATTTTCAACCTTCCATCACGGCTCTGTCCGGATTAACCAGCAAATATCAGGAATCGAAAAATCTGGTTTTGTATTGGGGGAATGCAGGCGCGATGGCAGATCCGGCCTTCCGAAGCAATCTTGAACAATTGTTCCATGAGGATATCAATATTTATATCGAGGAGCTGGCAGCATTATCTATAAAATGGAATCCGGAAGATCAGGAGCTTTTCAGATCAACGGCTTCTATTATTCGCGATTCATTATTTTATTCCTACAACAATTTGATCAGAGAATATAGGGCGGCTAATACTGGCGGGATATCCTCTTCCGGTATCAATGATTTTATGGAACAAAATGCTATTCTTTTCCTGCTAAGCGAAGTAGAGCAAAATTTAAACTACCTGCTCGATAAGCGTAAAACTGACATGAAAAACAATTTCCAGCTTATCGAGGAAAGTGCAGTTAGAATTAGGAAAACAATGACCGGATTCACAATTTTAATCATCTTGTTTATTGTGGTATTTTCTTTTCTGGTTTTCAGAATTATCAGGATATCACTCAGCAGGTTATATTCAAACCTGAAATTGCTCACGCAAGGCACAATACCGCCGCGCATAGAATCATTTCGTAAGGACGAAATGGGTAATGTATTTGAGCAGATGAATCAGCTGTTTGCCTACATGAAAAATCTGACACAAGTGGCTCAGAAAATCAATCTGAAAGAATTCAACAGCGACTTTAAACCCCTGAGTGATAAGGATGAATTGGGAATTGCGCTACTCAACCTGCAAAACAATCTTAAAAAATCAAGTGAAGAGGAACAACGCAGACAAAAAGAAGACAATGAAAGAAGCTGGACAGTAGAGGGAATCGCAAAAGTAAACGACATTTTAAGGATTTCAAGCGACAAACTTGAAGATCTGGCATTTCAATTAATAAGGGAGATCGCCAATTATACATCTGCCCAGGTAGGTGCTCTGTACATCCTTAATGACAAGGAAAAGGGAAATACATATATTGAAATGATAGCGGCATTTGCTTATGACCGACAAAAGTTTATAAATAAGAAAATTGCCATTGGTGAAGGTTTGGTTGGACGGTGTGTGCAGGAAAATGAAACCGTGTATCTGACTGAAGTTCCCGAAAACTATTTATCCATAAAATCAGGACTGGGTGAGGAAAAGCCTGTAAGTATCCTGATTGTTCCACTTCATTTAATTGCGAATGTTTATGGAGTTATTGAGTTGGCTTCCTTTTCTAAATTTGATCCCTATAAAATAAAATTCATCGAGACGATTGGAGAGAGCATAGCAACCTCGATTTCCAAAGTCAAAATAAATCTTCAAACCACTCATCTTTTGGAACAAACACGTCAACAGGCAGAAGAGATGTCAACACAGGAGGAAGAAATGAGGCAGAACATGGAAGAACTGAGAACTACCCAGGAACTTTCTGCTGTAAGGGAAGAAAAACTTAAAAAGGAAATAGAAAGGCTCAGGTTAAAACTGCAAGAGACTGAAAAATCCTGAATATTGATGTTTAATAGTTTTCAATATTAGATTTTATGGAATGTCGCAGCAATTGCGGTGCATGTTGCATTGCACCCTCAATATCTTCAGCTATTCCCGGAATGCCGGAAGGTAAACCAGGAGGTGTTCGGTGTATACATCTCACTGAGGATTTCCGTTGTGGCATTTTTGAAAGTCAGTATCGGCCAAAGGTCTGCGACAATTTTAAGGCAGAAGTCTTGGTATGCGGTCAAAACAGAGAAGAAGCACTAAGCATTCTGGGAGAACTTGAAAACGGCTGACAGAAAGCGGGTTTTGTATTACGCACACGAGCCAAGCTAAATTTGGCTTCTTCCAAAACATCGCAGCAAAATATTTTTTTGTTTTCACAGCCGAATACCGAATAAGTATTTCAGTATATTTGCAGCTTAATTAGCGGGGTGTAGCGCAGTTGGCAGCGCGCGTCGTTCGGGACGACGAGGCCGGAAGTTCGAGTCTTCTCACCCCGACTATATTAAATGTATATGCCTGTAAGACAAGTTCTTACGGGCATATTTATTTAGTGGTACAAAAATGTGGTGCAATTTATTCATTGTTTCTCTTTAATGCATATCGACCTAAAATCCCTTAATTGTTCCAGATTTCACGCATTTAGAACACTCCCTTCGTAGGATCGCTGCCATTTCTAATAAATCTGTTAACGCGGTTAGGAAGGTCAAACAGATGTTGGCAACTTAATTATATAGATATGAATAACTTTTGCTACAGGCGGTTTAAAACATTGGGGTTTAAGTGGTTGTGCAAGCGTTCTGCCCCGCATCAAGTTCAGAGTAACTGGACAGGAAAGTAGCCCGCAATCCCCAACGTTTCATACCGCCAACGTTAGCGGTCATGCTATTGCGACTGCCTACAGATCAACTTCACTTCTCGACTTTTTGACTGCCGACTTGAAATTGCTTAGGGTCAATAATTGGAAGGACTGCTCCATGTAGGAAAGTTCCTTTGAAAGTTGAGAACATTACCCCCCTTGTTGTAGAAATGGAAATTATATTAAGCGTTTCAATCAACCGCTGAGGAATATCAAGTTTCCCGTTTTCTTCAATTTTAATTACTTCATCAAAATTGACTATTTCATATATGCAACTTACAGACAATGCGCCTAAGACAATAGAGTGGTCGTCATTTTTTATTTCAACATTAACTATTACAAAGATAAGCTTGTTCGGAGCATCTGCCTTACTTTCAATACTAATATTGAAGTTGAAAGTAGTAACAGCAGTATTTGGTTCTGCTGGTAATTGCAACGACCCATTTAATAGTTCTATTGCCCTAATCTGCATTTCAACATTGAAGTCTTTATTTTCGATTTTAGCCATTTTATGCTTGGTAGTATTTTGTGAATGGTAATTTATTCCCTTGACTTGCTAATAGACAATAACCATAGACATCTATACCTTGAGACATTGGTGTAGTCATAACAATGGATGGTTGGGTTGCGACAGATTTGACGACAATTTCATTACGATAAATCACCTGAACTTGCTTTTTGCCAAATAATGCAGTTAGTTCAACACCAAGTGTAGAGGCAATTTCAGTCAACACATCGGTTGTGAAATTTTGAGTACCGCTAAACCATTTAGTTATTTCAGACGGATTCTTTCCAGCTTTTTCGGCAAACTGCGACTTATTCCAACCTTTTGCTCTCATGAAATCTTCTATACGAGCGGCAAGTTGCATTTTTACTTTTGTCTGCTCCATTTCCAATGGAGTAACTTCGTCTAATAGTTCTTGTAATTTTGAACTATTATACTTTCTTGCTTTAGTTGTCTTATTCATTATCGTAATTTTTTAAATTTCCCTGTAACTCTGTTCTATCATTTGACCAATACAAATCACCATCATCCATTCTTTCCAAAATATTTTTAGCATATTCTATCATTAGATTTGCCTCTTTTGATAACTTTTCATCATCCTGCCATGCTCTGACACCTTCTGCCTTCTCACCACCACCACCGAGAATAACTGCCACCATGCCAAATCGAATACAATACAATCGCAAGTTCTTTTCTGAAACATCGAACAATGCACAAACAAAGTCGCCATATTTCCCTTCATGCTGCTTAAAAAAAGAACTTCTTGCACCTGTTGTATGACCAATCTGATAAATGGTTTTGATTATATCTTTCACTTCATTTTTAAACCCACCACTATATTCATCCACGAACTTCTCAAACAAGGTTTCTTCTTCACCACTCGGAATGAGTGAGTATACCTTTGCTTCGCTCCCACTGTATGGCAGTAGTTCGACAATTTCGTAGTTCACTTGGCTTAGAAAGGGTTTAAATAATAACGCATATTTTGAAGATTTGTTTCACTTGTGAGTGAAGTCAGACCGCAAATATATGCACATATTATAAAAAATAGCAAATTTTTTACCAAATTATTTCACTTATAAGTAAATTTCTTGAGTTTTGTAGACAGCTCCGTTTCATTTTCAAAAACCGCAATGGAATCTGCTTTTTTAAGTCTTATTTTCCTATCCTTACCATAAACAACACTAATAGAAGAATACCCGTTTTTCTGTCTTGCAGAAAAATACTTACTGTATTTTTTATATTTCTCAAAATTCAGAATGACATATTCGATATGTTTGCACGTTCCGAGATTGTTAATGCTAAAATCCGGGCAAGTGCAAAAATGAAAACTCTTAATATTGTCGCGGATTGAAACCTTTTATGTTTTAAGGGATTCCGGGTTATAGACCTCAAAGTCCGAGAAAAACGGATGGCTTCCAATATTTTTTATCTTGAAACGCTGATCTCCTGCATATTGCTTTCTGAGTAGGGTCTGCCATTCATCAACGCTCAAGTTGGAAGGCTTACGCGAATATGGCACATTGTCTTTTTTTAAAGGCTTTTCCATTATTCAATGATTTCTGCAAAGGAATAAATAAGAAATTTATCTTGCAATAATTTTAACCCTGCAAGGGTTCTTTTCTTGCAATAATTCCTCTATTCCACCTATTATGTTACCTGAAAAGAACAATGTCCCAAAATCGGTAATTAGTAATTTGAAACAATAAACACTATTGTATTTTTACATTTTTAATACAAAAACACTATTGTATTTCCGCATGAAAAGAGAAATTATACAATTATGAACCATAATAATTAATCTCATCAACTTTAAGACGTAGAAATTCTCATATTTACTACTAAGAACCTGCAAAGCGGGAATTCGGGAAAGCCATGGATTTTAGCTATCTTTATATCTTTTATGTCGCATGAGATCAGACAGATGTGCTGTATTTATATCCGTGCAAATTTTATTTCTGAATACGCTTCGTTCATCGGGACAGGCTTTTTTTGGAATTTGAGTTTCACGAATAAAAATTCAGGAAAATATTGGTAGTTCCGGCAGTGTAAATATAAATTTACTCCCTTTCCCAACTTCACTTTCAACCCATATTTTTCCCTGATGTTTTTCCACAAATTCTTTACAGAGCATCAGACCTAATCCTGAACCACTTTCATTTTCAGTACCCGCCAAGGTAAAATTCACATCTGCTCCAAATAATTTCTTCTGATTTTCCTCATTTATTCCTACACCATTATCGGTAACTGATATTTCAATATGGTTTTGTTTTGACACAGCGCTAACATAAACCTTTCCACCTGAATTAGTGAATTTAATTGCATTCTGAACAAGGTTGCGAAGGATAGTGAGCAGCATGTTTTGGTCTGCATACGCAACAATATCATCTGATAAAGAACTGATTAATTTCATGTTTTTGAGTGATGCCGTTGAATTTAAACCTAAGAAAATTCCCTCAACAATTGGATGTAATTTCAGATTTTCAGGTTTAAACTCTATTTGTCCTGTTTGTGTTTTTGCCCAAGTCAGGAGGTTATTAAGTAAAAGCAGGTTCTTTTTTGCAGAAGTATTGATGATAGTGGCAAATTCTACGGATTTTTCAATATTATAATTTTTTATATTTTCTTTTAAGAGTTCGGAAAAACCTAAAATGCTGTTGAACGGACTTTTTAAATCATGTGCAATTATTGAAAAGAGTTTGTCTTTGGTGGCATTGAGTTCTTTTAATTGTCTTTCTCTTTGTGTTAAATCTAGTTCGTTTTTTTTGTTGGCAGTAATATCTCTAATATTAGCAACTACGGCTCTAATAGATGGATTTTGCAGGAAATTTTGAGCAACTGCCTCCAACCATACAAAACCATTTTCTTTGTGTTTATGCCTGTATTGAACACGAAAAGACTTATTGCTGTTCGATAAAACTTCTTTCCAGTTTTGCGATACTAAATCCAGATCTTGCGGATGAATAACAGTTGTAATCGGGCCGTATAATTCTTCAGTAGCATAACCAGTAATACTCTCAACCACATCACTTATAAAAAACTGCTCTCCATTTTCATTTATTAATACAAATATGTCATTTGAATTTTTAATAAGTAAGCGTAACTTTTCTTCACTTTCTTGAAGCGCTTGTTCTGTTTTCTTGCGGTCGGTAATATCCTGAAAAGTACCTAACATATTCAAAACTCGACCTTCATGATCTACACTTATTTTTCCTAAACTATGAACATATTTTATTTTTCCATCTAAAGTGATAATTCGATATTCTAAATTAAATTCCTTTTTTGTTTTGATTGACTCTTCAAAATGTTTGAAAACCAATTCACTATCTTCGGGATGAATGAATTTGAAATACTCTTCAAGTGTAGGTTCAGAATTTTTTGAAGAATCCATGTTGAAAATCATAAATGTTTCATCTGACCATTTTATGTATGTTGATGAAATTCCTATTTCATAACTACCTAAATGTCCAATACTCTGAACTTCTCTAAGCATCGCTTCTCTTTCTTTAAGTGCATGTTCAGCATTTTTACGTTTAGTAACATCTATAACAAAAACAGATAATCCAATAATATTCCCTTCTGAATTTTTTATACAGTTATAATAATTGTCATAAAATGTTCTGTGTAATTTTTCATCTCCATATTCTTCTGTTAAAAGAAAATAATCCCCTTGTAATGCTCTGTCAAAATTCTTTTTGGCTTTATCGTTATCAACTTTATCGGAAATTACATCAAGCATATTCATTCCAATTTCAATTTCCACACCCCAAATGTGCTTAATCGTTTTCTTATGAAATTCTGAAAATGCTGTATAACAATAATTTAAGTCTAAGGCAAATACGATTATATCAATAGGACTATCCATTATGGTAGACAACAAAGAAAAATCATTCTTATATTTCTCTTCACTCCTTTTTAATGCTTGTTCTGACAGCTTGCGTTCGGTAATGTCAACACTTATTCCAGATACCCCAACAATTTTGTCATCCAAAATAATTGGATTAAGAAAAACTTCATAATAATGAAGCAAATCCCCCACTTGATTGCTATATTCAAAATTTACCTTATTCCCCGATAATGCTTTATCATAATTCTGTTTCCAAAATGTTTTTAGTTCAGGTACTGGAAGAGCGGTAAAAACATTTAACCCTTCTTTTAGCTCAATGTTGAATGCTGCAAAATATGCTTCTTTAAAGAAGTCGTTAAATATGATGTAGTTATAATTTGTGTCGATTGACCATATCGATTCATCACGATTGTTTATCAGTGAATTTAGATTTGCTTCGCTTTCTTTTATTTTTTCATCAGTTTGCTTGCGCAAGCTTATATCACGGAAAATTCCCATTATACATTGCTTTCCATCAAAATTAATCTGGAAAGCCATTGTTTCAACTAGGATTTCTGAACCATCTGAACATTTAACTTTGCTCTCATGTGGCGCCGTTAAATCAACTTCTTCTATTTCCTCAAGATGTTTATTAAAACTACTGGCGTCATTCGTTGGGTGCAACCGTGATTGATGTATACCGACAATCTTTTCATGTGGTAATTGCAACAAACGGGAAGCAGCCTTATTTGCATCTAAAATTATTCCTGAGGCTTTTTCTGCAATGAACATTGCATCTGCCGCATTTTTAAAGAAGTCGTCTACGCTATACGTCATCTATTTTTATTCAAAAAGAACAACTGTTTACCATAAAATATTATTTCAAGGCAATCCTTTGTGAAGGTTAGCCTTGTCTGTTTAATTGTAAAGTTTTTAAAAGACTTTAAATTTAAGGGAAGTAAATAAGAATTTATACAGTATAATTACCTGATTTATAGGAATTTTTCATTAAAGGTTCTTTTATTGAATCAGCAGATTTTGCCAATAAAAGGAATTATCATAATGTTGGAATTGGTTTAACTGATTCCATTCTCTCCAAAGCTGTTACAGATAATAAGCACCTGATTTGGACACTAGATAAAAAATACTCGATAACCTTGATGAAAAGCTTTTATATAAGTTCCCATAAACGGATTAACGATAAACAGATCAAATGAAGAAAAACAACCTGTAGATTTATTATCTAATGTTGAGAGAATATATGCGATTTTCAATCTCATTGGCCATGAGTAGTCAATATTTGCTCGATTATGGACATGATGCAAACTCGTCCGCCGAAGCGGAATGCGAAGGAGGAATCAAACCTGTCAAAGACCTGACAGGTTTGATTAATTAAAAACTAACGTACGTTTATATTTGTATATTACGTACGCTATTTTTATCTTTGTAAAAACACAATAATATGATAACACCATCAGAATTAAGGCGGAATTTATACAATTTTTTAGACCAGGTAATTTTAACAGGGAAACCTGTTGAAATAAAAAGAAAAAACAAGGTCTTGAAAATTATTATTGAGCAACCAAAATTAAAGCTTGATAACCTTAAAAAAAGGGTAGTCATGAACTGTACACCAGATGAAATAATATACAACGATTGGGAGAAGGAGTGGAAAGCATGATTTTTTTAGATGCACATGTGGTAGTTTGGTTATATTCTGGTCAGCTTGACCTTTTTAACCCAAAAGTATTAAAATTGATAAATACAGAACAGGTTTGTATTTCACATATTGTAAAATTGGAAATCCAATATTTGTTTGAAATCAAAAGGGTAAAATATGAACCGGGTCTTATCATAGATTCATTGATTGATGAAATAGGATTAATTTATAGCGATAATAACTTTGAAAGTATTGTAAGACAGGCAATACATTTATCGTTTACCCGTGACCCGTTTGATAGGGTTATTGTTGCGGATGCCTCAATTAATAATTCTAAGCTGATCAGTAAGGACGGAAATATTAAGAAGCATTATAAAAATACAATTTGGTAATCTGGTCGGGTGTATAAACATGGAAGCATTATCATTGCCAGACTTTCTAAAAGATAAAAGGAAGAGGCTGAATCTTACTCAGCAACAATTAGCCGAAAAAGCCGGAGTAGGACTTCGCTTTGTTCGGGATCTTGAACAGGGAAAAACTACTCTCAGGATGGATAAAGTAAATCAGGTTTTAATACTTTTTGGTCAGGAGCTTCCCATTCGACAAAGACCCTGATGATACCGGTGATTAATTGGTTTTTTTCGATTAATTATCAGATATTTAATAAGATTAGAAAAAACGAGGCACCATAGTAAACAGCCTGCCCCATTTTATCGAGTGATAGTTTAACTAACCTACATTCAAATTCTTACAAACACGAATCATTAGTTATCCCAGGAGTACCCTTATCCCCTGAACTATACACTGAGCTTGAAATACACCACGAGGCGCCTAAAAGAGCAGCTATCGGATTTACCATTGCGGGATTAAGAATAATTGATGCGCCAGCCTGATTTGGGAAATTAGCCGCCCCGTAATTAACTGAGAAGATCAAGGCTCCGGGATTTGCGCCCGAATCGGCATTATAAATTGCCAGAACAGCCCCTGTATTTGGAAGTGAAATTGCTGTGCCATAAACATAGCTGTTGGGAACATCAATGGCAGTGGCTGTTCTAGCGAATACATAGTAATGTCCGCGCATCAATTCAGCGGAATTAGTAATGGAATGCTTGCTAGTGCCACTTCTTACCAGAACAAGGTTTTGAAGATTAATAGTTCGATCAGAATTATTATAAATTTCAAACCATTCGCCTTGTGTATCTGATTGAGCTGACGGATCGAACATAATCTCTGTGATAAGTAATTCGCCATATTTAATGCTACTGTTTGTTGGATTCGGGGAAATATCATCAGTTATATCGATGATATCAACAGGAATCACTTTATTATTCAAAAGTATCTGAAAGCTTGACTGGCCCTTATCAATTGTTGAATTAATATTAATCTGATAATGCCTGTTAGCAAGTGGTTCAGGAATGCTTCCTGAAAGCATTTTAAAACTTGCTGTACCATTGGGATTCAAGAAGGTAAGTTTTACATGGATAGAAAGTGGCAAAGTTTGAAAATATCCTAACCTGGTTTCCCCTTTACTAAAAACAAGTGAATCGAGGGAAGATGAAACTGTAGTCGAAAAGTCAGTAAAACTCGATTTCAAAGTATCAGAATAGACGATGCTAACAATGGTATTGGCCAACTCACAATTTACTATTACCGATTGTTGCGTGTTTGGGCTGATGGTAAATACTTCGGATTTCCCAAAGTAATATGGATTTTCAAATGCAGCAGGCAAGTTATTATCGGAGTGTGCTTCGACATAATAATTACCAGATTCAAGCTGTATTGAGTCAGGCATGACCGATGCTGTTTCAAATGTCATTACTTTCGAGCCATTAGCCGCGTAAATAGTGACTTTAAAATCTTCAGGTTGTTTAGTTGATTTCAATCCGGTACTCACCTCATTCACCCGGAGAGTTATGCCAATGTCAACAATTAAAGTGCCGGAATTTTTGCCGGGTTTCAGATTTTCCTTTTGACAGGAAATAAAAATTAGGGTAAACAGACCCATCACTAATGATAAATGTTTTTTCATAGCAGCTAATTTTTTTTGTTTGTTGATACATAAAAATGTTCCTGCTACTTAATGTCCATTCTTCTAAAATATCAGCGTGGTTTTTTAAGATTTTTTCACATCTCTTAAAATTACTCTTCAATGTCGTTGACTTAAGGAAACATTAAAAAACAAGGATGCACAGAAAAAATCCCTATCAGCAATAAGCGTTCAATTTCAATTAATGTGACCCTAACGCATCAATGCAAAAATCTTCGAAATGAGCTCATCCTGTCTGATCGGTTTACTTACATAATCCGAACATCCGCATTCAAGCGCTTTATTTTTATTTGATTCTGAATAATAGGCTGTCTGAGCTATGATGGGTAAATCGGGACTGATTTTCCGGATTTGTATTGTGGCTTCATAACCGTCCATCATGGGCATTTTGATGTCCATTAAAATCATATCAATTGCTTTGTTGGATTTACATATCTCTACTGCATCGAACCCGTTTATTGCTCTAATTATTTTTAAATTACTATCAGATAAGAATTCTTCGAGCAGGATAAAGTTAGTATCCTCATCCTCAGCTATCAAAATAGTTTTAAGTTCCCTAAGTTCTATTATTTCAGATTGTGAGTGGTGCAGATTTGCTTGTGGGGATTTTTTACTTTTATTATAGGGAAGGGTAAAATAAAAGGTAGCGCCTTTCCCTGGTTCTGATTCCAGCCAGATTTTCCCTCCTAATAATTCAATATAGGCTTTGGAAATTGACAAGCCAAGGCCTGAGCCTCCAAACTGGCGTGTAGTGGTACTCTCCACTTGACGAAATCTTTCAAATATCAAACCGTGCATTTCGGCTGCAATCCCAATACCAGTATCTTTAACGAAAAATCGGAGATTAGTTTCCTTCAGTTCGCATCCAAAATTAATACTTCCTTCTTTGGTAAATTTTAATGCGTTTCCAATCAGATTATTCAGAATCTGAATTAGTTTCACTTCTTCTGAAATTATAAAACACTCATCTTCACTTAATGAACAGGTATATTCCAGAGAAATATTTTTCATTTTTGCTTTAATAATGAAATGGTCATGAACCAGTTTCAAAACTGAATTCAGATTGATTTCATTTTCAGTAATTTTCTCCTGACCTGCTTCAATAGTTGCAATATTAACTATGTCAGAAATAATTGAAAGTAACTGACTGGAACTCTGAATAATAATATCAGAAAAGTACTGCCGTTTTTCAGTAGATAATTCAGGGTCGGTAAGGAATCCTGAAAAACCAATTATTGAATTAAGTGGAGTTCGAATTTCGTGTGAAATATTATGAAGAAAGGAAGTCTTCAGCCGGTCGCTTTCTTCAGCTTTTTCCTTTGCTTTAATCAGATCATTGGTGAGATTTTTTCGTACAGTAATATCCTCCTTTATTCCAACATAATGAGTTATCTTGTCATTGATGTCTAAGATCGGGGATATAGAAACTGCTTCCCAATAAATCTCCCCACTCTTTTTCTTATTCTGAATTTCACCCTTCCACTCTTTTCCTGAACGGATAGTATCCCACATTAAGTCATAATCTTCCCTACTTGTTAATCCTGAGCTGAATATCCTTGGATTATTACCAATTAGCTCCTCTTTCGAATACCCTGTAAATCCTATACAAGAGGCGTTTACGTATTCAATAATTCCATTTACATCAGTTATTAAAACTGAATTAATACTTTGTTCAACTGCACGAGAAAGCTTTCTTAGTTCATTTTCAGCAATAAGTCTGGCTTTCATTTCTCTCAATTCTTTTGCAGAGCGCAGCACAGCAGGGACCAGACGTTCGAGTTTATTTTTAAGAACATAGTCTGTTGCACCGTTCAATAAGGATTCAATTGCTGCATCTTCCCCAATTGCTCCACTTAAAAAAATAAATGGGGTGAGTGGATAAAATGTCTGCGCATAAGATAATGCCTCCATTCCGCTATAATCAGGCAAGTGATAATCGGATAAGATAAGATCTATATCCTTAACTTTAAGAAAATTGCAATAATCTTTTTCGCTATCAGCAAAATAATATTCGATCCTGATATTGGCTCGTTTCAGGATTGATTGCACTAACAATGAATCGGACGGGTCGTCTTCGAGATGAAGGATTTTAATGGGTTGTTCGCTTTTCATCCTATTTCAAATATAATTCCATATAAACTGCTTTGAAAAATCTCTTGATTATGTACTTAAAAGTTTTTGCTCCAATGGCAAGCTAAAATAAAATACGGCCCCCTTTCCGACCTCACCTGTTGCCCAACAACGTCCGTCATGCCTGGATATTACACGCTTCACATTAGCAAGTCCAATACCAACTCCCTCGAAATCACGCGGCTTATGTAAGCGCTTAAAAACGCCAAATAATTTGTCAGAATACTTCATATCAAAGCCTGCACCATTGTCTTTTATAAAGAATACTGATTCGCTATTTTCAACGTAGCTGCCGATTTCAATAACTGCATTCTCTGTATGACTTGTATATTTAATAGCATTAGAAATAAGATTGGTCCAAACAAGTCTCATAAGTTGAAGATCGCTATACGATTCATAAAGTTCTCCTATCTTAATTACAATATTTCGTTTTTTTATTTCATGATTAAAAAGCTGCAGTCCTTGTCTCATTAACAATGAAGTTTCAACTGATGTTTTTTTAAGCTCAGTACGGTTGAGTTTTGAAAATGACAATAGTGCATCAATTAACTGGCTGATCTCAGTAGCTGAATTTGTTACAGTTTTCAAGTAGCCCAGGGCCTCTTCATTAAGTTGCGAAGCGTTATTTTCAAGAAACAGGTTAATGAATCCACTGATATGTCGCAATGGTGCCCTTAAATCGTGAGACACCGAATAACTGAAAGCTTCAAGCTCAATATTTGCGGCCTCAAGTTGTGCCGTTCTAATATTAACTCGGTTTTCTAAAGTCTGGTTAAGCTTTTGAATTTCCTGCTCGGCTATCCTTCTTTTGGTGATATCCAGTATCTGCGTCATTGTAGATCGCATTTTACCTTGTGAGTCTTTCAGAACCGTGTAATACCATTCACAATTAATGACCGTTTTATCTTTTTTGTAGTTTCGGTTACTTGAAATAACTTTATTATAAGTACCGTTTGATAGGCGTTCCATAGTGTTTCTTACCAGAGGAATATCAGGTTCAAAAACTAAATTCAAATCAAGGATTGTTTTTCCAATTGTTTCCTCAGGCTTCCAGCCAAAAATTTTCTGGGAATCACCTGTCCATCGGGTAATAGTAAATTCCGAGTCCCATTCAATCACAGCCATTGGCGAGTTTTTTATATAAAAACTCAGCTTTTCTTCGCTTTTACGCAAAGTTTCCTGCATTAGCATTCGATCATTAATATCTCTTCCCTCACCTAAAATAGAAATGGGATTTTTGTTCTCATCACGAATGAGGCTGAAACGGTACTCAAGCCAAATAGTTGACCCATCTTTATGGTAAAACTCCAGCTCAATTGTTCTTGTAAAAGTATATCCCGGGTCATTTCCAATCTTAACTATTTCCTCTTTAAAAATTTCCAATGCTAACTTAAGTGAGGAAGGAGTAAGATGCTGCTCCAATCTCATATTCTGGATTTCCTCAATGCCTAGCCCTCGGGTTTTCATTACAGAAGGACTTATATAAGTTGTATTCAGATTCATATCCATAAGCCAGATAACATCGGTCATGTGATCGGCAAGTAAACGGTATTTGGATTCGCTTATCCAGAGAGAATCCTCGGCTATTTTTCTTTCTGAAATATCCCTAGCAATACCTAAAATCCCAAATATATTGCCTTCAGAATCTGTCATTGCGGATCCCCGGGTAGAATGCCAGCGAATTGAACCGTCAATATATCTGACACGGTAGTCTGGGCTTGTGACTTCAGCGCCAGTTTCAATGATTTGTTTAAAAAAGTTACGACAAATTTTTAAATCATCAGGATAAATATAATTTTCAAAAGACTCTCCAATAGCTATTTTTTCAAAATCGGCTTTAAAAGCTTTTTTATTTGGAGACATAAAAGTGAAAATTCCCTCTAGCGAAGTAGTAAAAACAATATCGCTGGTATTCTCCATGAAATTTGCAAAACGCTGTTCACTTTCAAACAAGGCCTTTTCAGCTTTTTCACGAAGGTCTTTTTCGGTCTTATAATCATCAAGAAGATTTAGTAGTGCAGCATTAGATGCACGTGCAGAAAGAATATCCTGATCTTCCTCAACAATGAGAATTTTCCTCTTGGAATTTTTACTGGCCTTACTATTTTTTAAATACTCTTTCATCACTATTGCTAATTTTGCCGAATCTCCACTATTTAAACCTTATTATGAATCACTATTGTCAGCTTAAAATATATTTCGTGCCTAACGGGACTTTGTTCAAATTTGCATCAGGTTTTCTACCATTATGTTGTCACTGACGGGACAGTCTCATCGGGACTAAATATTGGTAGAATTATAATCAACCCCTTAGTTTAGGTCCCAGCGTTCGACTGAGCTCATGCCGAAGTCAGGGACGCAATAGAATAAGAGGCTACAGCGCATTTTCATTTTTTTACCGGACACCAATGATTTTAAATCATACTTTTTATCTTCGCCTAAGTTGGATAAAAGCAGCTTAACTTCTTTTTTTAGTTCCAACATTCTTATTTCTCTTGCAATCATCATTTGATTTATCTATTCCAATTTTACAAAATACTATTCTCCAAATAAAGTATTATTTATGGTTTTAAAAAATAATTTTCCCTCAATTGGTTTAGAAATGTATGCATCAAATCCATGAGCAAGAATTGTTTCCTTGTCGGTATTCATTGCACTGGCAGTAAGCGCGATTACTGGTATGTGCTGCAATTTCACATCCTTACGAATAATTTTAAAGGCTTCAATTCCATCCATTCCCGGTAGTGCAATATCCATCAATATTAGATTAGGGTTATGTTGTTTGCACAATTCAACAGCCATCAAACCGTCGATAGCTTCGATCACTGTGAAAGCATCAGCAAGTAATGCTTTTACAGTAATCATATTATCCGGATTATCCTCGACTACAAGTATACTTGGCTTACCTTTAATCGATTGGGGAAGTCGTTTAGCAATTAAAACTTCTTCTTTTGCAGGAAACATCATATTGGTCAGTGAATTCATCAGTTCAATGCGGCTTACAGCTCCTTTTTGAATTAGCTGGTGAATGTTATTTCTTTTCAGAAAAGCAAGTTCTTCTTTGGTAATATGCTTTGCGGTAAGGATGAGTACGGGAATATGAGCTGTGGGCTCTGCGTTACGTAATTGTTTTAAAACTTCGAAACCGTCAACTTCCGGCATCATCAGATCCAGGATCATTGCATCGGGGGTTGTGTATTCGATTATTCCCAGAGCCTCAATCCCATTATGAGCAACAATAATCTGGTATCCGCTCTCTTCCAGAAAATCTTTTATCTGGATAATTGCCGGCTCACTGTCTTCAACCAGAAGAACAGTTTTTGAAGAAGTTAACGAGCTACTGATTGTTTGAACAGGTTGATTTCCCGACTTAAAATAAGTAATGTTTTCTTTTTCAACAATTCTGAGTTCAGGGGAATATTTCACCGGGAGTGTAATGGTAAATTCAGACCCCTTTTCAATAATACTTTTCACTGTAATTGTGCCACCAAGAAGGTTTGCATATTTTTTGGCAATTGCCAATCCCAGACCGCTTCCACCATATCTTCGCGATGTGCTGCTATCTGCTTGTCTAAATTCATCAAAAATGTGTTCCAGATTATTCTCCGCTATGCCAATACCTGTGTCTTTTACAATAGTTATAAAATTTCTCCCATCTGTTTTACATGAAACTTCAACCTTTCCCTTTTCGGTAAATTTCACTGCATTACCAATAAGATTCTGAAGAATATGTTTTAGTTTGGATGAATCGCAATTAACAAATATTTCAGTATCTGAAGAAAGTCTTAATAATTCAATTCCTTTAACCTTTGCCTGAGGTTTGACCATACTTACAACCTCGTCGATAAGACTATTTACGCTAAAATCTGAGATATCCATTTCCTCTCTACCAGCTTCGATACGGGCGATGTCAAGAATGTCGTTAATAAGCTCCAACAAATGTTTACCGTTCCGTTCTATAACTTCAATATAGGAATGCTCCTCTTCGGGTATAAGTTTGGAAAGTCGCCTGTTTAGAACGCCAGATAAGGCAATAACTGAATTGAGAGGAGTTCTCAATTCGTGACTCATATTTGACAAGAAGTTAGTTTTTAAGCGACTGGCTTCACTAAGTTGCATCTTCTGCATTTCCAGTTCGGTGTTTTGCTCCAATAATTCTGCAGATTGCGAAAACAATTCGTTTTTTTGTGCTTCAAGCTCACTATTCTGATGTTCAAGTCTTGAAAGAATAACTCTTATTTGTCTGTATGCCAGAATCCCTTCAACCCTCGCACTCATTGTATTCAAAACTTTGTTTAGAAGATTTAAAGATTGTGTAGAATAAGAACTAATGCTGGCTAGCGAAATAACTGCAATAACCTCATTTGCAGATACAATTGGAATAGTTATAATTTCTTTTGGGATAAACTTGCCCATTACAGTGTTAAATACAAAACGGGTGCTTTCAGAAATATCTTTAATATGCTGAATCTTTTGAGAAGATAGAGCAAGTCCAAATTCACCTTCCAGATAATTCGCATCAAAAGATTCCCGTGCGCTTTTCTCAATTCCAATGGATTCGAAATGTTCAAATACAGTTTTATCTTCACTTAAAAGGTAAACTGCTGCCATATTTGAGTTCAAATTTTCAGACAAGGCATCAAGCAAAGAATGGAAAAATTTCTTAGCATCATCTTCACTCAGCATCAGTTTTGCCAGATTGCTGGCTTTTTCACTTAATTCAGTATTTGCCTGAATTCTCTCCACCAATACATTAAAAGTTGAGGATAATTGGCCAAATTCATTCTTTGAAGTAAAGCTGCTACGCGAACTCATATCTCCATCATGAAATCGCTTAGCAGCTCTAATCATTTCATATAATGGGTTTTGAATGCTCTTCAATAAAAAATAATTAATTAACAGGGAGATAATCAGAAATCCAGCGACAAAAATAATCAAACGCAGATTTAATGTATTCTTTAATTCAATGGAATACTTGAGAAGGGTTTCTCCCTTGGTATCAGCATAATCAGATACTACTTGAATTGCGCTCAATATTCTTTTTTCATGGGTTTCTTCGATGCCAAAATCCGTATTTCTTTGATATGCTTCTTCCATTTGCCCAATCCTCAGCAATTCAATTGTTTCTTTTCGAATTAGGTTCCAACTGTCAAGACTAAGTTTTATAGAGTCAACATCAGTCCGGGGACCAAGGTAATTTTCATAAATAATTTCAATCGTTTTAAATGCATGAGCATTCAAATCTTCCATTTGTTTGATGTCATAATCTATCCTGCTGATATCTTTTTCAATAAACCTATCTTTCATTTCATGACTGATTGACAATACATCAGCCTTTAGATATCCTAATGCCTGAGTGACTTTCAAAGGATGATCGTATATAGTCTGAGTTTGCTCCTGTAACTTATTATTCATTTGAACTGATACAACGCCAAGGATAATGACAATAAGCAACATTAGGAATAACCCTAAAATGATCTGCGTTACTATTTTAATATTTCTCAAATTCATTGGTGCTTTTTTTAAATATTAAAATTCCTTCTTCAAAAACAAGATTCTTTTTTTACTAATTTGAATAACAATGTCGTTGACTTAAGCCTGAAATATAAACTTTTTTAAATAAGCTGAATTTCAATTCTAACTAATATTTCCTCATTCATGTTTTCTTAAGTCAACTGCATTGAATGCGAATATCTGAAAATAGCAGATTGGGGATAAACTTCAAAGAATCTGTTTTTCTCAGCAATTTCTCTTTCAGTTTCCCCTGTTATCAAGAAACCTTCATTGGATAAACAACTACCAAGCTTTTTTAAAATACCGTTCTGATCTTTGCTCTTGTAATAAAAAAGTAGATTCGCACAAACCACAATATCAAAATCCCCAAAGATACTTACAGTCGGACTGTCAAGTTTGGTATCAAAAAGATCAAAAACGGAAAAGTCAATATTGGATTTAAGCTCTGGCCTGACAGCATATAAATCCTTACTCTTTATAAACCAATTATCAAGACGTTTCAGGGTGATATTGGTAACCAGCTCTTTAGAATAATGCCCTTCTTGCGCCATTGAAACCTGGACTTCAGAATGATCGGTTGCAAAAATTCGATAATTGATTTTTTCTCCATTCAAACTTAAGACATCCTCAAGAATCATTGCTAAACTATAAGCTTCTTGTCCGGATGCACATGCTGTAGACCAGATACGGATTTCTTTTCTTCTTGACTTTTTCTTTAAATGGATGAGTTGGGGTAAAATGATTCTCTCAAGTACAGAAAAAGTAAGGTTATTTCTGAAAAATTCAGAATAAGAAATATTAATTGATTCCAAAAAAGTTTTAGCCTCTTCAGGGTTTCCCTCCAGAAAGTTCTGGTATTCCAGAAATGTACTGTAATGAGTAACAGAAAGCCTTGTACCTAATGCTTTTTCAATGAAGCCTGATTCATAGCTCAAGATATCAACACCGCCATGCTCCTTCAGAAGACCAGCAATATGCTTTAAGTCATACTTCATGATACGATATTTAATTTCTCCTTGTCATGGCTGAAATTTATTCAAACCTCCAAGGATTTATCAGGTAAAAAGCGATGCTCAATTATGTTTTTGGATACTTGATCAAATATATATAAAAATGATTACAAAACAATTGTTTGAAAGTGATGGCATGTTCGGTTTACACATCGCGTTATGGCAAAGCAATTGATGTTGTTTCCCTAACCTGTTTAATAATTGCTGTGATTGCCATGTTTTTATTATCCGAGTAGAGATAAAGACTAATTAAATGGATATTTTTGCCACCTCATAAACACCATTAATATGTATCGCTTTTTTTTCAGGTTTATTGTTACAACTCTTACTTTGCTCACGGCTAACCTGCTTACAAACGCAATCAGCGATTTTATGGTTAGCTATAAATCCAACTATAAACCACTTACTTTTACTTTAATTGGTATGGGGATAATCGTTCTGGTTTTCTATCCATTATTTATAAAGCTCGAAGACTGGGTAACAAAAATTTCCATTAAGGCAATTAAATCTGGAAACTCAATGGCCGGAAGGTCTCTGGGCTTACTCTTAACATTTGTAGTTGGCATGGCAATTCTAATGTACTTTTATGCAAAAATGTGGTATCACATTGATGTTTTCAGGATTTTAATCAATGGGGATTTAAAGGGATATTTTTAACTATTTTGTAAGTCAATCGATAATTTTTTTCCTACATTTGTCTGAATGAAGCAATTCCTAAGCTATATCGTAAGTCTATTACTAATAACCGGAATAATTTTTCTAACTACGGATTGTGAATATTATCTGGAAAACATTCACCCCGAGTTTTCTACACATTCTTTACCACTTGAAAAATCCGGAGATGTGGAGCATACACACGGATCACACACTTTACTTACTGTTGTTTTTTTAGTAAAAACCTATCATCCATTTCAATTTCAACCCTGCTTCACTTTTAAAGTAGTCCCAATATCTTATTCTTTTAAAAACTTTTACTTCTCTTCTGTCTTTCAGCCTCCTAAGTATTCCAGTGCATAATTTTTGGAAAATGATTGCTTTATAATTACTTAATTTCTAAGTGTTTTAAAATATTAAAATGGAGAAAGAAAAGCAAAAAGTCGCACTGCTTTCTGTTTTTGCAGCAATTTTCTTAACAGGTTCAAAACTCGCTATTGGTCTGTTAACAGGAAGTCTCGGGATATTATCTGAAGCATTGCATTCAGGTCTTGACCTTGTAGCTGCAATTATTACATATTTTTCAGTTAGGGTTTCCGACAAACCTGCAGACAGGGAACACAATTACGGTCATGGCAAAATCGAAAATTTATCCGCACTAATAGAAACCTCATTGTTACTGATAACCTGCGTGTGGATAGTCTACGAAGCAGTTAGCCGCCTGATTAGCGGTGAGACTCATATTGAAGTAAGCTATTGGAGTTACATTGTTGTAATAAGCTCAATAATTATTGACATTTCCCGTTCGAGAGCATTATCAAGAGTTGCAAAAAAACATAATAGTCAGGCACTTGAGGCCGATGCACTGCACTTTTCTACGGATATATGGAGCTCTGTAGTTGTTTTGCTTGGATTGATTTTTGCAAATTTTGGATTCTACTTTGCAGATGCAGTTGCCGCATTAGCTGTTGCCTTTATCGTAGTATTAATCTCAATAAGACTAGGAAAGAGAGCAATAGATGTATTACTTGATAAAGCTCCGGCTGATTCTGCTAAAAAGGTTAATGAAGTTTTAGCAACTATATCTGAAATAAAATATTTCCACAGCCTTAAAGTTCGCACTTCCGGAGCCGATACATTTATCAAGGTTAATATTCATTTTGAACCACATCTGAGCTTGATCGAGGTACATGAAATATGCGATAAAGTGGAAAAAGAAATTAACTCAGTAATTAAAAGGTCAGAGATTTTTATTCATGCTGAGCCTCAGGAGGCAAACCATCTTATTGCCGAAGAGAAAGAGATTTCAATTGAAACACCTAATACTTAAAACTATGATTTCTACTAGCCATTTTCATCCGATGTTAGTACATTTTCCTGTTGCCCTTGTTGCTGTTGGTTTTCTTGCCGATCTTATCTGGGTATTCTACAAAAAAGAGGTCTGCCTTTCAAAACTGGGATTTTATCTCCTTACAATAGGAACCCTGTCTGCAATGGCCGCTGTGTTCACTGGCACCTTTTTTACTGCTGAAATGGCAGGTGCTGCAGATGAGGTTAAGGAAACTCATGAATTATTTGCGTGGCTAACTTTAGGCGCATTAGTTCTGACCTCAGCCTTAAGAATTTTTCTTCTGGCAGGAAAAAAAGAAGACTCAAATCTGAAGTGGCTTGCATTTGCATTTTACGGACTTGCTGCAGTTTTTGTAAGTCTGACAGGCTTTTTCGGAGGAACACTTGTATATAATTATATGATGCCTTTATAGTACTAAACCTAAAATCAATAACCATGAAAATCATTATGCTGTTTGCTGTTGTTTGTCTGATCGCCTTTAGCGGTTGTAGTCAAGCTAAACCTGAAAAAACTATTGCCAATCTAAAAGCCGGAATTATCGGCGAAACTACTGCCAGCGCCAAATACGCTGCCTTTGCACAGAAAGCAAGAGAAGAAGGCAATGACACTATTGCAAAACTCTTTGATGCTGCTTCAAAATCAGAATCAATCCATGCAGGAAACCATACTAAAGTTCTCGAAGGATTAGGAGAGAAAATGGATGCATTTACCCCTGAGTTTGAAGTTAAAACAACCGCCGAAAACCTTCAGGCAGCCATGGAAGGCGAAAATTATGAAGTTACTACTATGTATCCCCAGTTTCTTGCTGATGCAAAAGCTGAGAATGTAGAAAAAGCTACAAAATCTTTTAACTGGGCGATGGACACAGAGAAAAAGCATCATGAATTTTACATGAAAGCTTTGGCCTCCATTAATTCTGAATACACATTGTCTTTCGATTATGCTGTTTGTCCGGTTTGCGGAAATACCTACGAAAAAGCAAGTATGGATGAAAAATGCACATTCTGCATGACAGATCAGGAAATGTTTATAATGATCTAATTTTTTTACTGAGCACAGGTATTATCAGACTACAGTTTGGCAGTAATGCTGAATCTAGAATGATTGGGTATCTGTGCTTAGTTTTTTGGTTTCCAAATTATTCCTTCAGGGGAAAAATTTCTGCCCGCTAATTGTCTTCTCAGCAAGACTTTGAACTGTTTCCTCAGAAACAAGATTGTAAATTGCCTCCCGAATTGGCGCGTATTGTTCATGTAATGGACATGGATTGGATTCATCACAATGTTTCAACCCAAAACCACAACCAGAAAATGTTTTATTGCCTTCGGTTACCAGAATAATTTCTCTCAAAGGGAGGTTTGATTTCTCACGATCAAAATAAAATCCCCCTCCTTTACCCTTTATTGAAAACACAAATCCCAATTTCACAAGTCGCTGTAAAATTTTAGCCGTAAAAAAATGCGGCGCCTCAATTTCTGTCGCAATTTCGGCTATTCCAGGTCGTCTATCCTTCAGGTTCTGAACCTGAATATAAACCATTCCCCTAAGTGCGTATTCGGTTTCCTTGTTGAACACTGCTTTTAATATATTTTCAAATTCCTTTTACAAATATAAAATAATTTATTATTTACTAAAAGACCTTTTTGTCTTTTAGTAAATAATACTATACATTTGTCAGAATTATTGTAAGAATTTACACTCTACAAATCCAATAAAATAAAAATTATGTCAACAAAAAAACTATGGTTTGGCTTTATTGCCGTAATGACTATTTCCTTTGCTGTGCTTCTTTATTATGGAAGGGAAATATACCGTCAGGCGCCTCCAGTTCCTGAAAAAGTAATGACCGAAAACGGAACTATTTTATTTACAGGACAGGACATCAAGGATGGACAGAATATTTGGCAATCACTTGGCGGTCAGGAATTAGGAACGGTTTGGGGACATGGTGCATATCAGGCACCGGATTGGAGTGCAGACTGGCTTCACAAAGAAGCTGTTTACATCTTGAATCAGTTGGCATTGCGCACTGATAGTATTCCCTACGAAAAGCTAAGCGAAGAGCGACAAGCTGCATTAAAAATAACTCTTCAGAAAGATTTGCGAAAGAATGGTTATAACCCTGAAACAAATACTCTGATTATTTCCAGTTTGCGTGCGGAAGCAATTGCACAAAATAGTATTTTTTACGGGGGATTATTCACCAACGACCCTGCGCTTGCTGGTTTGCGCGACGCTTACAGCATTCCCGAAAACTCTCTCAAAGATCCTGAACGTGTTCGTTTGCTGAATGCATTTTTCTTTTGGATATCGTGGGCATGTGTTACGGAAAGACCTGATCAAAAAGTTACTTACACAAACAACTGGCCAGCTGAAGAATTAGTTGGGAACCGACCCACTGGAGCATTATTGCTATGGACAGGCTTTTCGGTTATGATGCTTTTGGCAGGAATTGGATTAATGGTTTGGTATTATGCCCGAAAAAGAGATGAAGCTTCTGAAAGTATGCCCACAGTATTTCCTAATTTAAATGATATTCAGACTCCCTCACAAAAGGCTACTGTAAAATATTTCTGGGTTGTAACAGCTTTGCTTCTTGTGCAGGTTATTATGGGTGTTGTAACAGCACATTATGGGGTAGAAGGGCAGTCATTCTATGGTATTCCGCTTGCACAATGGCTTCCCTATTCAATTTCCAGAACCTGGCATATTCAGATTGCAATTTTCTGGATTGCAACGTCCTGGTTGGCTACCGGATTATATTATGCTCCGGCTATTTCCGGCAGTGAACCTAAATTTCAAAAGCTGGGAGTCAATTTTCTTTTTATAGCCTTGCTGGTTATAGTGGTTGGCTCGTTGATTGGCCAATGGATGGGTGTTATGCAAAAACTGGGATTGATACAAAATTTCTGGTTAGGACATCAAGGTTATGAGTATGTTGACCTGGGACGCTTCTGGCAGATATTTCTTTTTGTTGGCTTAATTATCTGGTTGTTTCTTATGGGAAGGGCTATCTTACCAGCAATCAGACAAAGAACTGAAAGCCGAAATCTTTTAATCCTGTTTCTGATTTCCACAATCGCAATTGCTGCATTTTATGGTGCAGGACTTATGTGGGGCCGTCAGACGAATCTTGCTGTGGCCGAATACTGGCGCTGGTGGGTGGTGCATCTTTGGGTAGAAGGCTTCTTTGAAGTATTTGCAGCTGTTGTTGTTGCTTTTCTGTTTGTTCGTATGCAACTTTTGAAGACATCCACAGCAACCCTTGCCGTACTTTTTTCAACCATTGTTTTCCTTTCCGGAGGAATACTTGGAACATTTCACCATTTATATTTCACAGGTACACCAACCGCTGTGATGGCGCTAGGAGCGACTTTCAGTGCTCTGGAAGTTGTACCTCTTGTTTTAATGGGATTTGAAGCCTACGACAGTCTAAAAATAAGTCGTGGAGCCGAATGGATAAAAGCCTACAAATGGCCAATCTATTTCTTCATTGCGGTTGCATTCTGGAATCTTGTTGGAGCCGGCATCTTCGGATTTTTAATAAATCCCCCTATTGCTTTATATTACATGCAGGGACTCAATACAACTCCGGTTCACGGACATACAGCCCTTTTCGGCGTGTATGGAATGCTCGGTATTGGTCTAATGCTGTTTGTATTGAGGGATATGCAAAAAGAGATTGTATGGAAAGAAAGGTGGATAAAATTCGCGTTCTGGAGCATAAACATAGGATTGGCTGCCATGGTATTTATCAGTGTACTGCCGATCGGACTGGCACAAACTGTTGCCAGTGTGCAAGAAGGTTTATGGTATGCACGCTCAGCAGAATTCATGCAACAGCCGTATATTCAAACTTTCAAATGGCTTCGTGTATTTGGTGATACCATTTTCGCTGCCGGAACCGTAAGTCTAACATGGTTTATCTTCGGCCTGAAAGCTGGGTGGAGTATTGATAAGACAAAATAAAGTATATTTTAGATTCAGATTATAGAGTTTCAAAGGTTTTTCCAATTCTGAATTTACCCTAAAAATTTTGCCCTTCTAAGTTCCTTATTAATGAGGAGATTTAGAAGGGCAAATTGATTTGTTTTTATGCGGATGTTATTGTTTAGTATTCATTTCTTTGCTTGAATCTACGGCAAAGATTGAAGGCTCGGTTTTGAAGGTCTTAAAATCATTTCTCATCCAGACAAAAGTTCAGGAAAAGGCATGCTTTCCTCGCTATAAAACCACGCTAATCTTAAACTGAACTTCGATTAAACGGAGAATTACGGTACTAATGCTTTTTTTCTAGGGAATAGTAACGAAATAATAATACTTCCGGCAAGAACACTTAGAATAAAGTATAAAGAATATACACTTTTATAACCAATGTCATCAAGCCAGCTATGAAATACCAGCTTCAATCCAATGAAAATCAGTAAAACTGAAATCCCTTCTTTTAAATAGGTAAACAGGTAGAAGATTTTGATCACAAGGAAGAATAATGAACGCAGACCAATTATTGCAAAAATATTTGAAAAGAAAACAATGTAAGGATCTCTGGTAACAGAAAAAATTGCTGGTATGCTGTCGAAAGCGAAAATCAAATCTGTAAACTCAATGACAACAAGCACAATTAAAAGTGGAGTAATATAATAAACTCCGTTTTCCTTGTGAATGAATTTATTTCCTTCGAACTTCGGATAAATCCTGAACCATTTTGAAGCTAATTTTACAATTGGATGTTTATCAACCTCAATTTTTTGTTCTTTATTCCTTTCAATAAAGATTTTCACTCCCGAATAAACCAAAAATGCACCGAAAAGGATAAGAGTCCATTGGAACTTCTGCACCATAGCTGCTCCAAGGAAAATAAACACAAATCTCATCGCTATAGCTCCAAGTATCCCCCAGAAAAGAACAGTTTTATAATTTTTTTCAGGAACAGAAAACCCGGTAAGAATCATAAGTATTACGAATACATTATCCAATGAAAGTGTATATTCGATCAGGTAACCGGTAATATACTCAGTTGCCATGTTTTTTCTGTATTCAGCAAGAGATTGTGCCAAGTCGCCGGGAGTGAAAGTAAGATGTGGCGCATACTTTGCAGCAACAATCTGGAGATCGCTGAAAGACGAAATGTTGTGAAGTTTGTCCCCAAAATAAAAAATCAGGAAATAAAAACCAATAGCAAAACTCACCCAGACACTTGTCCAGATAGCCGCTTCCATGGTGGTCAAAATATGGCGTTTACGGCCAATAAGTAACAAATCGACAAGTAATACCGATACGATAAAAATAGTAAAAACTATAAAGAAAACTAATTCGTGGTTAAACTGCATTTCTTATAAATAAAAGTGAATAATTTTTGTTCCAATTGCTTTGTCATAAGATAAATAATCAATGTCGTTGACTTATGCCTGATATATAAGCTTTTTAAATAAGCTGAATTCAATTTTAACAAATATTTCTGTGCGGCTCCACTGAGCTTGTCGAAGTGCTACACCGAAATATTATTTATAAATTATTATTTTCACAGTCATGTTTTCTCATGTTTTCTTAAGTCAACGATATTGATATAAATAATAAAATAATTCAAATTCTCCCTAATTCCCCTCAATCAGGTATTCCTTCAGCTTATCTGTTTTAGGATTTTTAAATAGTTCATCAGGAGTACCCTGTTCAATTATTTCGCCATATGACATAAAAACAACGTTATCTGCAAGTCGCATAGCTTGTCTCAAAACATGAGTAACAAGAATTATGGTATAATGTTTTTTAAGGTCTTTGAACAGATTCTCAATAATTTTGCTGGAAATCGGATCCAAAGCAGAAGTTGGCTCATCGGCAAGAATAATTCGTGGTTTAACGGCCAAACCGCGCGCAAGACATAATCTCTGTTGCTGTCCAATAGACAATCCGGTTGCAGGTGAGTGAAGTCGGTTTTTAACCTCATCCCACAATCCAACTTCCCTAAGATTCTTTTCTACGCTATACTCTATAAGCTTTTTATCACGTATTCCCTTTAACTTAATGCCATATGCCACATTTTTATAGATTGAAACGGGCAGAGGATATGGCCTTTGTGATAAGAGACCCATTTTTTGACGCAACACCGATATATTTGTAGAAGTATTCAGAATGTCGTCATCCTCAATAAAAATGCTACCTGTAACTTTAAGCTCCTTATAAAGATCGGTAAGTTTGTTCATGCATTTGAGCATGGTAGTTTTGCCACAGCCAGACGGACCTAGAAGAACTGTCACTTTGTTTTTAGGAATTTCAAGATTTATATTCTTGAGAATATGGTGTTTTTCTGCATAAACATTTAAGTTCATGATACGCAGTATGGATAATGAATCCTCCGTAAGTGAGCCGGTTTCGGAAAATTTTTCTTCTGTGATTTGTGACATATCCATAAAACTTTATTTAATATTCGATTTTGAATACCTCTTTGCAAGATAACGGGCAACAAGGCTGATAATCAGTATTATTACCGTGAGGATGGTTGCTGAGGCAAAAGCCCTTTCTCTTACCTCAGGAATCGGGGATCCAAGCTGAAAAAATATTGCAAGTGGCAAAGTTGCTGCAGGTTCATCAAGATTAACTGGAATGAGATCTGTATAACCTGCCGTAAAAAGTACGGATGCTGCATCTCCAATACCCCGGCCAAATGAAAGCAAAATAGCAGTTATAAAACCTGAAAACCCTTGTTTGAAAAGAACCCGGTAGGCCATTTCAGATTTTGTTGAACCAAGTGCAAGTGAAGCTTCATGAAGTCCCTTGGGAATAGTACTGAGTACTTCATCAAATGTCCGCACCATAATGGGAGTTACCAATAAAGCAACGGTTAAAATCCCTGCAATCAGAGAAGAATTCATTCCCAGAAGAAGCATGGCAGTAAAACCAAATGCACCGTAAACAATTGAAGGAATTCCCCATAATGCGTCAAGAAAATAACGGATGGTATTTTGAGTGCGTTTTTGCTTAATCAGGTGCACATTGATATACAAAGCTGCCGGCATACCAATAATAACAGCAATAAGTGTTGCTCCAAAAGCAATATATAGTGAACCAACAATTGCGTTCAATACACCACCTTCTCCCCCATAATAAAAACCACCCTTTGGAGTTTTAATTATCATGTCGAGGTTGAGTGCACCAAATCCCTTTATGAAAATGATTAGAATAATAAAGCAAAGTATAGCTATCAATGAATAGGCAGCAAAAGCTGAAAGAGCTTTAAAGATATATTCCTCAATTATCTTTCTCCGGTTCATTGCTTTTGTGTTTTGTAAATGAAATACCTGAACACAAGGTTAATTGCCAAAATAATAACAAGTAAAATTAGTGCTGCGAACATCAATGCAGAATCATACATTGGAATGGACATCATCTCACCGTAGTTATTTGCAATCAGGGCTGGCAATGGATATCCTGCATGAAATGGATTTGGAGAGTTAAGCATCTGGTTACCAACAACCATCATAACCGCAATTGTTTCACCAAAAGCTTTTGCAATTCCGAGTCCGTAAGCGGATATAATTCCGGCAAAACTCTTTTTTATAACAACATGTTTTATTGATTCCCAGAAAGTTGCGCCAAGGGATAGTGATGCTTCTTTCATCCCGGCTGGTACTGTTTTGAATACTTCGATCAGCATATTCAGCATGTACGGCACACACATAATTGCAAGCACCAAACCTCCTGCAAAAATAGAATAACCTGAAGATGAAGTATTAAAAAACGGAGCTGCGTAATCTGAAATAAAAGGAACAACGATTAGTACACCCCAAACACCATAGATCACTGACGGTAGTCCGGCGAGAATATCAATTACCGGGTGCATAATCGCCACAAGTCTTTTTGAGGCATACTGGGTTAAATATATTCCTGCGAAAAGACAAACAGGTGCAGCAAAAACAAATGATATAGCTGTTACATACAGAGAACCTGAGATAAACGGCCAAAAGCCAAAGGCTCCCTTTGAAGGAGCCCATTCAGAAGAAAAAACGAGTTTTAAAACTGATGTATTTTCAAACAGTGGCATGGCTTTAATGTACAGCCCAATACCTATAATCAAAGGCATAAGAAGAATGGTTGCCAAGGAGGCAACCATCCAAATACTGGAAATCTTATCAAAAAATAACCTTCTGAATAACATGCAATTATTTTAGTGTCTCCAAATAGCCGTTTATTTTATTTTGGTCAATTGGCACATATCCAGCTTCAGCAACAAATTTTTGTCCATCTGTAAGCGTCCATCTAATAAAATCCAGAACCTGAGCTTTAGCAGGCTTACCCTTGGAAACAAAATATAATTCCCGGGCAGGAGGAGATGGATAAACACCATCTGCAATAGACTTCAAAACCAAATCAACCTTATCATAAAAATTCTCTTCCGGATCAATTGTACCGTTTCCGTTAATATCAATTGGAACAACTTCAATTCCTGGCCTCTTGTTCCCCGTCTTAATATCATAAACATAGTTGGTATTATTATACGCAATACCACCAGCATCTTTTACAACAGCTTCAGCCAAACCGGGATCGCCAAATATACCAATTCCTAAAAGATTTTCTTGCTTTCCCCCCATATATTTTGCCCATGTTTCTGATGCTCCACATGCATCGGCTCTGGTATAAACCATAATTTCTTTACTGTCAGAGGTTTTAAGTAAGACTCCCCAGTCCTTAATTTTTCCTTCAATAAAAATTCCCGCAAATTCTTCTCGGGTTAAGCCGCGGTTCTTAATAATTTCCAGAAATGGATTTTCCGCGCTAAGTGTTGGTAAAACAGCATCAATTGTTAAACCAACCCACCATACACCTCTATCTTTTTCTTCCTGAGAAATTTCTCTTGAAAACATACCCAAATCAACAGTCCCAGCCAAAGCATCAGCCATGCCTTTCCCTGCGCCACCTCCTGAAATATTGAAACGTATCTCCGGATGTTCCTTTTTATATTCTTCCGACCATTTGATAGCTAATGGATAAAGTGCAAATGCTCCTGAAAGGCTAATTGTCTGATCCTTTCTTTTTCTTGAAGCGCAAGAAGACAAAAGAATCGCAAAAATCATGAAAAAAATAAGTGATTTGAGTTTCATATCGGTATAAATTAATTATAATAGTCAGTATTATTATTTTTTGTCAGCCTGATTAAACAAGGCAGGTGTGAGCGTTAACTGCAGGTAAAAAAACTGCGAAAACTTACTGTTTGCAACGCCCTGTATTGTTTCCAAGGAAGCTGTTGGTAAAAAAAACATATATCCACTTTCCAGAGCACCCCAATCTGAAAACTTGTATTTCAACACTAAATCGTTCTCATATCCCAGATTTTTATTAGCAGGAGTGCTTGAATTAGTTTGAGCCAACTGGAAATAATGGGATGTATTTCTGACACTTACAGATTTTGAAAACTTATAATCAATGTAAAGATAATAATCTGCAAGACCCCCTTGCTTGGTGTGTGAAGAAATTGTTCGGAAATAATCAATTAATCCAAAATATCTGTGACGTGAAGTAAACATAAGGTCGAAAAGTTGATCCTCTTTAAACGATGCCCCTGTTTTTGAATTACCCGAATGGTAGGTTATTCCGGCACCCGGAGTTAGATTTCCAGCTTTATAGGATGCGTCTAAAGCAATCAGGAAAGCATTGACAGGTTTTGCCGTTTGGCTTTTACCATATTGGTAATAAGCATTTGCAAGAACGCTCAGATTTCCTGGTTTGTACTCAGTATAAAAACCTGAAGTGTGCCTAAAATTAAGCGTATTTGTGCTGTCGGTTTGAGTTTGGCCGGAAGAAACATGAAGCAAGGAAAAATTCAAACTTTCAGAAATAGATTTATTTAGCCACAAATAGTTCAGTGATTTATATCGATCTGTTGGATAAAGATTGTTGAACGAAGGTTCAACTTTTGTATTCCACGAAGTACCCAGATGAAGATTCCATCCAAATGGCTTTAGTTTCAGAATAACCGCATCGTTTGCATTTCCGTTTTGATTCCAGTTTCGGGCGCCAAGAATCCATTCATTATCGTAAAACATTTGCTGACGGCCAACCGAAATCCATCCGATTTCACCCATTTTAATTTCTGCGTAGGCTTCGAATAGATCAAGTGAAGAGTTATCACCATGATTTCCTCCGATTGTGAAATTTGCCTCATCACCCCATATTCTTACATCTTGCGGAGTAAATTTCAGTTTAAAGTTTTCCGTCTCATAACTAAAGCTTATTCGGGATCTTTGCGAAATGAATGCTGCCGGAACTAAGTTCTGAGGTGCGAGTTTTTGGTAACCATCGCGGAGTTCAAATCTGGGTCGGATCTGGGCATCGATTTTGAATTGTGCCTGTATAATATTTAGATCATATCCCAAAATCAATACTGACACTATAATCAGTGCGTAGATTTTCTTTTTCATGTGTTGATTGGCTTTAAAAATTTAAACAAATTTAGCAATACTGTCTATATATTGGTATGCATTTCAAAGGAATACTTAAGTCCAAAACATTAATTTATTAATGTTTTTTCATTGGAGATTACGATTTGGGGCAAAATATCAATTGGAATAAACAAAAATTCCCGGCTTTATGTCCGGGAGAATTTGTAATTATAAATCAATGTCGTTTACTTAAGGGTGTCCGAAATCTTCAAAAATCAGCCCCACCCCAACCCTCCCCCAAGTTGGAGGGCCTATCCAAGATTTGCAAGTGATTTTCTAGAACAGAAGTTAATATTCTTCCCTTTTCTAATTTTATCTTCATATTTAAGTCAGACTTGCCCCTCCAACTTGGGGGAGAGCCTGTCCCGAACTCGGGAGGTTGGGGTGGGGCATTT
>Ga0105047_10000612_pt1 | contig 61565 bp, 62 predicted proteins | sample MAT04_FD_78384 | JGI IMG/M metagenome (GOLD analysis project Ga0105047, IMG submission 78384) | Freshwater microbial communities from Lake Fryxell liftoff mats and glacier meltwater in Antarctica - MAT-04 (megahit assembly) | ecosystem: Environmental > Aquatic > Freshwater > Ice > Liftoff... | reverse complement strand
CGTGAAATTTTCATGCAAAGAAGTGACTTGGCCAAACAGACAGGAGGCAACATACATCAACAAAATAGAGAGGACGATTTTTTTCATACAGATTAATTTATGTGTCGCAAAGGTAAATGGGAAACCAATATTCCTGTAAACTATTTATTCTGAAGAGCTAAACTGAAGTTGGAATGGGAGCGATAATTTTATTTATGACTGGCACTACGGCAATCCCGAAGCTTCGGGATAGATGAAAGCCTCCCGTATAATGTAACCTCTAAAAATAGTTTAGCCTTCGGAAGCAACATCCTCAAGTATGTGAGAATTATTCATTTTTGTATCATCCAGTTCGCCTTCCCAACGGGCTACAATGGCACTTGCAATACAATTTCCCATCACATTAATACTGGTTCTCGCCATATCCATCAGTGCATCAATACCGAGGATAATATACAAAGGCCATTCCTTTAAACCAAGATACGAAAAGGAAGCAATCGTTCCTAACAAGATCACAAAGGAAGCTCTTGGAACACCGGCCACGCCTTTACTGGTGATCATTAATGTGAAAACGATAAAGAGCTGGTTCCCGAAACTTAAATCAACACCACAGGCCTGAGCCACAAAAATACTGGCAAGCGATAAATACAAAGTGGTGCCATCCAAATTGAAACTATAGCCTAAAGGCATGACGAACGAAACGATCTTACGCGGCACGCCAAAATGTTCCATATTCCGCATGGCTTTTGGCAAGGCACTTTCAGAACTGGCTGTGGCAAAAGCAAGTGTGAAAGGTTCGGAGACGGCTTTAAATAAATTTTTGATGTTCAGCTTCGCAATGAGGCAAAGAGGAAGTAAAACCAATACGACAAATGCGATCAGGGCGCCATATAATGTAAGCACCAAATAAATGCCATTCAGCAAGACACCAATCCCCATTTTTCCTACGGTATAAGCAATGGCCCCACCGACGCCAAATGGTGCAAAGTACATGATGATATTCGTGAATTTGAACATGGTTTCTGCAAGACTTTCCGAGAAATCAATCATGGGTTTGCGCAATTTATCGCTCAGCAAAGCAAGTGCTATCCCGAAAATAATACTGAAAATAACGACTTGTAAAACCTGACCTTCAACCACTGATTTGGCAATATTCTCAGGAAAAATATGGAGGACCATATCCTGCCAGGTCTGTTTTGGCGCATCCGGCATATTCTGCTCAGTATCGGTGGGAAGAACAATACCCGAACCTGCTTTTGTAAAGTTGATCACAGCCAATCCAAGGAATAACGCAAGCGTTGTTGCAAAATAAAAATACAGCAGCGATTTCCAGGCAATTCGTCCTACCTGTTTTAAATTCGAATGACCGGCTATGCCTACCACCAGCGTAGCAAAAATTAGGGGGGCGATGATAGTCTTGATGAGTTTAAGAAAGATCTTACTTAAAATATCCAGGTTGATGGCAACCGATGGAAAGTCGTAACCAATCTCTATTCCAAGTAACATGGAAATCAAGATCCAGGTGGGCAATTTTTTCTTGACAATACCATAATAGATAAGGAATCCCAAACCTATAAACCGGAAGGCCATGAGAATGGAATCTTCCAGATGTAGCAAATAGGCGCTAAGCAAATGGATCAGCAAGATCACGACGCAGGAAACAAGAACAAAAATGGAAAATTTTTTATGTTGCATACAAAAAGAATGGAGCAAGATAGAAATTTTTCTGTGAATTTTTAGCCCGCCTTGTTTACTTCACCTTTTTTCTTCAGCAGTTTCAATGTATTATTGCATCCATCCTATGCAACAAGAAGGTATTCAGATTAATAAATATATCAGCTCCTCGGGTTATTGTTCAAGACGCGAGGCAGATAAACTTGTCGAAGCGGGCCGAGTGATGATCAATGATAAAGTAGCTAAATTGACCCATAAGGTTCATGAGAATGATAGCGTGGCCGTAGACTTTGAGTATATCAAAAAGAAAAAAGTACAAGCGGTCTATATCGCTTTAAATAAACCAGTAGGTGTGACCTCTACGACAGACACAAAAGACAAATCCAATATCATTTCATTTCTGAATTATCCAAAACGAATCTTCCCGATAGGCCGGCTCGATAAAGACTCCGAAGGTTTGATACTCCTGACCAATGATGGTGATATTGTGAATAAAATTTTACGGGCCGGTAATAATCATGAGAAGGAGTATGTTGTGACCGTAAATAAAGCCATTACACCGGATTTTATTTATCAGATGTCCAATGGTGTCAATATCCTTGAGACCACAACCCTGAAATGTAAAGTGAAACAGGAAAGTGGTAAGAAATTCAGGATCGTTTTGAAACAAGGACTTAACAGGCAGATCAGAAGGATGTGCGAAACGCTAGGTTATGAGGTGATTTCGTTGACCCGTGTACGAATCATGCATATCGAATTGGCAAAATTGCAGGCAGGTAAATGGCGTTATCTTTCTCCATTAGAAATTGCAGATCTGGAGAACTTGCTAAAAGATTCCAGTAAAACATGATTGTGAATCGTATTCAATTAGGTCCAGATACGCCGGTTGTGATGGGTATTCTCAATGTCACGCCTGATTCGTTTTATAATAAAGGAAGACAGAGCGCATTTGAGGAGATCATGAAGAATGCCGGAAGGATGGTCGATCAAGGTGCTTCAATCCTCGATGTGGGCGGACAAAGTACAAGACCTTCTTCAACAGTCATTTCTCCCGGAGAAGAACTTGCCCGTGTCCTTCCTGTGATGAAAGAATTGCGTAAAAATTTCCCATCGGTCATTCTTTCTATAGATACTTATTGGAGTCGTGTCGCGGAGGAATGTATCCGGGCCGGTGCAGATATGATCAATGATATCAGTGGCGGGGAACTTGATCCTGGCATTATGGATGTCTCGGCGACGTACGATAAAACGTATATCTGTACGCATATGCAAGGAACACAACAAACGATGCAGTTGAATCCTGTTTATTCTGATGTTACAAAAGAGGTTATAAACTTTTTTGAACATAAAATAAATTCCTTGACACAAAAAGGGGTGAAGAATATACTGATCGATCCGGGGTTTGGTTTTGGGAAAACGCTTGCGCATAATTATACATTACTCAATGATCTTGATTTATTTACTTCTTTTGGAAAACCTGTATTGGCAGGACTGTCAAGGAAATCGATGGTATACAAACCGATTGGTTCCAATTCTGAAAAGGCACTCAACGGCACCACTGCCTTGAATATGATTGCGTTGCAAAAAGGTACGTCCGTCTTACGGGTACATGATGTTCGAGAAGCGATGGAATGTATTCAGCTTCATCATATTCTTCAGGAAAATAAATCTATTCGGCTTTCTCAATAAATTTCACGAATGAGTATCTTGCGCCCCTGATATGAAACCATCGGTTGTTATTATTGGTCCGGCTTATCCTTTACGGGGCGGTTTGTCTTCGTTCAATGAACGGCTTGCAAGGCAGTTTCAACAAGAAGGCAGTGCTACAGAGATTTTTACTTTTTCCTTGCAATATCCTTCCTTCCTGTTTCCGGGGTCTACCCAATATTCTACAGATCCGCCACCAGATGATCTACGAATAAGGGTTTGTATTAATTCTGTGAATCCGCTGAACTGGCTCAAAGTTGGCACTACACTAAAGGATCTCAAACCAGATATTATTATTGTCCGTTACTGGTTGCCTTTTATGGGGCCTTGTCTTGGGACCATTCTTCGAATTGTAAAACGAAATAAACATACCCGTATTATTTGTATTGCTGATAATATTTTGCCGCATGAGAAACGGATTGGTGATAAACAATTCACGACTTATTTTCTCAAACCTATCGATGCGTTTGTAACGATGAGTAGTAAGGTGCTGAGCGATCTGACATCATTTACAAAAAAACCTGCCTTGCAGATAGCCCATCCATTATACGATAATTTCGGGGAGGTCGTTGATCGTGAGGAGGCGAAAAAAAATCTTCATCTTCCAACAGATAGAAAAGTATTTCTCTTTTTTGGTTTTATCAGGAAGTATAAAGGACTGGATCTTTTGCTAGAAGCGATTTCTATGTTGAAAAAGGAGGGATTCTTTGAATCAAACAAAATGCTCTTTCTGATTGCCGGTGAATTTTACGAGAAGCCGCAACCTTATCTTGATCTTATTAAACAATATGACATTGAGGAACATCTCGTCTTGAAAAATGAATTCATTCCAGACAGCGAAGTGAAGTATTATTTAAGTGCGTCAGATTGTGTGATACAACCTTATAAAAGTGCTACACAAAGTGGGGTAACCCCTTTAGCCTATCATTTTGAAAAACCTATGATCGTGACGAATGTTGGCGGATTGCCGGCGTTGGTACCTTCTCATGTGGGTCTGGTTGCAGAAGCTGATCCTGTTTCGATAGCCGAATCGATTAAACGTTTTCTTCAACAGGATGCAAGTATGTATGAAAAAAATATAAGGGAAGAAAAGAAAAAATATAGCTGGGATAAAATTACAGGGGCTATCTTATCTTTGAGCAACTCTAACAAAATATGATATACCGAAGTAAAGCCCCTCTGCGTATCGGACTTGCAGGTGGAGGCACTGATGTGAGTCCTTATAGTGATTTGTACGGAGGTGCCATTTTAAATGTTACCGTCTCTTTAAGTGCGTATGCAACTATTGAACTGATAAACACTTCCGAGATCATCCTTGAAGCTTTTGACCGTCATGAGATCGAACGTTATGCAGTACAAACAGAGCTTCCATTAACCGGAACTCTTGATCTGTTGAAAGGGGTTTACAATCGCGTACAAAAAGATTATCCCTTTCCTGCTCAGGGTTTTAAACTTTCGACATTTGTGGATGCACCGGCAGGTTCGGGCTTAGGAACATCATCGACATTGGTGGTTGCAATTCTTGGTTCGTTTGTGGAAATGCTGAAACTTCCTTTGGGTGATTATGATATTGCGCAATATGCCTATGAGATCGAACGGACTGATCTGCAACTCGCCGGTGGTAAACAGGATCAATATGCCGCCACGTTTGGTGGTGTTAACTTCATGGAATTTCTAAAGGATGATAATGTGATCGTGAACCCGCTTCGTATAAGGCAGGAGTATCTGCATGAACTGGAGAATAATCTTGTTTTATTCTATACCGCTTCCAGTCGTGAGAGTGCGACTATCATTAAAGAGCAACAAAAGAATGTCACGCAGAAGAATGAAAAGTCGATTGAGGCCATGCATAAACTAAAAGAGCAGGCGCAGCAAATGAAAGAAGCGATGCTAAAAGGCAAACTACATGAAATTGGGAATATCCTTGATTATGGTTTTGAGCAGAAGAAGTTGATGGCCGATAATATAAGTAACAGTTCGCTCGATGCGTTTTACCAGACCGCTAAGAATGCAGGCGCCACAGGCGGAAAGATCAGCGGGGCAGGAGGTGGAGGATTTATGATCTTCTACTGCCCAGATAATACCCGTTATGCTGTGATCAATCAGTTGGAGAAGTTGAATGGAAAATGTATGAAGTATTCGTTCACGCAACATGGCTTGCAATCATGGACGATATGAGCATTGAATTGATGGCGAATGGACTATTGAAACAAGTATCTTTATCTACTAAAAATTAACTGACGATGGAACAATCAAATACTCAAACAGGAAACAGTAACAAACTTGTCACTGCGATCGCAGTCATTTTAGGCATTGTGGTGATGGTCGTCACCTTCATGCAATTTTCGAAATTTTCGGGAAGCGAAAAGAAGGAACCAAAGGAAGTTGTTGACGTCGATTCTGTTGAAAAAATAAGAGAAACCGGTTATCAGGATTCCTATACAGATAACAGCGTGTTTCTTACTCAGGCTGCAAACGATGTCAACAAGAGTTGTCCGTTTATGGTGGATAAAGAGACCCGCTTAGATAATGCTATGGCAATGCCAAACAATACGTTGCAGTATAATTACACATTGGTAAATACAGTTGAAGGAAGTGTTGATCCTGAAACTATGAAAAGCTATATCAGGCCAACATTGCTGAACATGATACGAAGTAATCCGGAGCTACGGATCTTCAGGGATAATAAAACCAGTTTCGCATATAGTTATAATGATATGAATGGCGTATTCTTATTTAAACTGCTTTTTACACCGGATCAATACCAATAGAATCAATCCTTTTCTGCCCCCAACGTCCATACTCTTATACTCGCGAAAAGGGCTGTAGTTTGTTGCAGAAGTCTTCACCACCAAAATGTGCGTTTCTGTCTCTTAATAATTTTAATGGCATTGTTCTTACTATATATTCGTAACTGAAAAATACATATATATGCCCTTGAAAAGAATCTTTCAAAAAAGGATATCATTACTGCAAGCTGTCTTTATCTGCGCCTTTATTAGTGGCGTTATTTACTTCGGGGTGAGAATGAATTTTGAAGGTAAAATTAACTCAGACTCATCTCTACTGGCTGTTTCGAGCGACCAATTGAAGACCCGTCGCAACCAGACTGGTTATAAATATTCACGGCCTTTATTTACGGTAGATCTTACACAGGAAACAGAATCACTTGCCTTGATAAAGAAACAAGTGACGGATATGATCAATACTGATTGTCAGAACGGGAATTTGTACCAGGCTTCTGTCTACATGAGAGATATGGAAACCGGAGAGTGGACTTCAGTCAATGAAGATCTTACCTATCATCCCGGCAGCCTGATAAAAGTGCCTATGCTTATTTATTATCTGAAGCAATCTGAACAGGATCCAAATTTTCTGAACAAAACGTTTAGTATCGATTCCAGACTTGAAGGACTGCCAATGCAAACCTATACTAATAATTCAATCGAAGAGAATAAGTCATATACGATCCGTGAATTATTGAAATTTATGGCTTCTTATTCTGATAATAAAGCAACTTATCTGTTGAATAAGAATGCGGATATACCTTCCTTTCAAAAAATATTTTCAGACCTTGGGCTCGTCGTTCCAGATGTTCATGATACGAGCTATTCGATTACAGTGAAAGACTATTCTCTTTTTATGAGGGTCCTCTATAATTCAACCTATTTGACGCCTGAGAATTCTGATTTTGCATTATCGCTGCTCACACAGAGTTCATTTACACAGGGGCTTTCGAAAGAGCTTCCGGCAGATGTGACCATTGCCCGTAAATTCGGTGAGATGAAGACAGCCGACAAACGTGAATTACACGAATCCGGGATCGTCTATTATAATAAACGCCCATATATGGTGACTGTAATGACTAAAGGATACAATCCTAAGAATCAGGCAGCGGTGATCAGCAGGTTGTCATCTGTTGTCTATAGTTTCTTTTCTAAAAAATAAGTGTCAGGATAAAAATATAGTAAACGATTCTTCAGCCTGTTCAATTAACATGTCGTACCCATTCAGAATGGTGGCTCCATGTTTCTGGCAAGCTTTCAGGAAGGAGGTTGTTTCAGGGTTATAGATCAGATCAAATGCGAAATGGCTTTTGTTCAGAAAGTGATAAGGAAGCGGGAGTTTTTCATGTACAGAAGGATACATACCTATCGGCGTAGTATTGATCAGTAAGGTATATTCCGTAAGGATGGCCTCATTGATATCAATATAACTGAGTGTTTCTTTTGTGTCATTCCTTGTAACGACCTTGTACGGAATATGTAATTTCTCAAGAACATACTTTACGGCCCTGGCCGCGCCACCATTTCCGAAGATCAAGGCAGAAGGTTTCGATCGGTGAATAAGTGAAATCAGGGATCGTTCAAAACCTATGTGGTCTGTGTTATAACCAGACAGTATTCCATTGGTCACCTTTACGCAATTCACTGCTTCTATCTCGTTTGCAACCGGATCGATTTCATCAAGATAATTAAGTATTTTTTCTTTGTAAGGAATGGTTACATTAAACCCATCCAGCGAATAGTGTTCAATCACCTCGTTCAACGCGTCAAGGCCATGTAGTTCAATGGTACGATAAGTAGCCTCAACGCCGGAAGCGACAAATTTTTCTGTAAAAAAACGTTCAGAAAACGAATGAGATAATGGGTAGCCGATGAGTCCGAAATGTTTCAAATCAACAATCTCTTAGTCTTTCGTCAAATAAAATTCGAAGGTGTCTCCACGTAATCCAAGCCTGGTGGCTTCTAATGGAATTACTTCACTTGGGGCAATATTTCCCAGATTCACATTCGCACCGCAGAGTTCCATGAAGTAAACCTGTTGTGCTTTCTGAGGGGCCTCCCAAATGATCTTTTCTTCAGGGATCTGTGTTAGAATTTCCTGGACCAACCCTTCTCTTACTTCCCCACTGCTTCTGTAGATTCCAACATTACCTGCCTCGCGTGCTTCAGCAATTACATAGGTACTTCCTGCTTCCAGTTCGCTGCGCATCAATTCAATCCATTTGTAAGGCGGAATAATATGGGCGGCATCTTTACTTCCTACTTCGCTAAGAACGGTCACAACCTTCGCCAGTTTTTCAATATAGCCGCATTTTTCAGAATGAGGAATGCTGATCGATCCATCAGAGACTTCGACATGGTTCAGGCCATAATCCTGTATCATACTCAGATATTCATCAAAACAATTCCTGATGAGGAAGGCTTCAAATAAGGTACCACCGAAATAAACAGGCATATCATTGTCTGCATAAATGGCCAGTTTCTCTTTTAGATTCGGTGTCACCATTGAGGTGCCAAATCCAAGTTTGACGATATCGACATACGGTGAGGCAACAGACAGAAAGTTCTTTACTTCTTCATTGCTCAGACCTTTATCCATAACCATGGTAAGTCCATGCGTTCTGGGTTTGGTGTCTCGTGCCGGTATCTGGGGTAAATTGAAATTCATGTTGCAAATGTAATACCAACTGACATCATAAAAGAAGTTTCAAAAATATTTTAAAACAAGGGGGTGAAAGATGGTTTAGGAGCGGGTATGCATCTGGCCTGCAAAATCTGTTTGATTAAAAACCTTTCCAAAGTTTGCACTTCCATGATGCTTTTAGTAGATTAGAGCAAAATATGATCATGATGAAAAAACTATTTACATGTTTACTGCTGTTATCTCTCGGTTTTACATCGAATGCGCAGACAACTATTACCGCAACCTATATTACACCAACGGTCACGTTTAGTACAGGACTTACCTTTGTGACCTTCGCCATCCGCAATAATAATTCCTTCCCCGTAGTACTAACTAATATGACGGGCCTGCAGGCAAATCTCTATGATAATAATAACTATGCCTTATGGTATTCTGCATCTTCTGTAGGTGGCGCGCCCACAGTGAGCGGTCCGGCGTGGATACAGGTAACATCTTCTATTCAACCATTTACAGTAAGTGTTATTGGACAGGTAACGCCTTTTAATTGTATTGGTTTGGTTATACCTCCATCAACAACCTATCGGTTTGCGTTGCAAGGGACTAAAGGAACGGCGGTTCGTGGTGCTGTAACGCCTAATATTTTTTCCAGTGGTGGTGTAGACCTTTTGGTAGGCGACAATATATCTACTGGTGGGCAAGTTGGTTATTTTGGATGGCAGAATATTGGTGTGTCAGGAACACCCTATTTTTTTGATGGAAGTATCACTGTCTCTGCTGTAACAGCGTTTACAGATATTCAGGTTTTAAATATCACCAAGCCTACGTCGGTATGTTCTGCTACCGGCAGTACATTGATGGCTCAGGTTTGTAATAAATCTCCGAACGTGGTGAACTTTGCAGTGAACAATACCAATGTCAATTTTGTCGTAAACGGGCCCATCAGTACAACGGCCACTGTGCCTTTAGTATCAGGAACTCTGGCCCCGTGTGGTTGTTTAAACGCCACGTTGGGAGGAGTTAATTTTTCTTCACCCGGAACCTATACAATTACAGCAACAGCAAATATATCCGGAGTGGTTGATGCTAATCCGTCAAATAATACGGCCATAGATTCTTTAATAAATTATAAACCTGTGATCACGCCTCCGATAGATAGTGTATGCCAGTTTACGAGTGGTCCTTTGTTCCCGGGTTTTAACGGATCAAATTGTGTTTCGAGAGACCGGACTGCAATTGTCAGTACACTACTTACCTCCGTTCCACCAATAGACGGGAGCAGTGACGCCACTGCAAACTTATTTGCTCAAGGGGGCCTGCCCGGCTTGCCTGCCGGTGCTGTCATCACGGGTGCGAAACTCTTGATTACAAATTTAAATTGCCAGGCTACAGGTAGCTTTGGAAACCAGGCGCGCTTTAGTATTTATTCTCCCTTGTCGGGTGCCGGAGCCCCTTTTGTTCCGGGCGTCCCAGGTAGCCCGCTTAATTTTTCTGTGTATAATTTTGATTATGGAGTAGATATTACCGCCGCACAAATGAATGCCATGTATGCGTCTATAGGAGCCGGTGGAAATTTCTCGATCGGTTATTGGGAGAGTTTAGACAATCTTCCCGGTGCAAGCGATATTCAGTTGAATGCCCAGACATTACCAACCCAGGCAAGAATCACGATCAGCTATACCATTACCCCACAACTCAGATGGTATACCTCACCAGCAGGAGGAAGTTCATTTTATACAGGATCAACATTGAATCCGTTTGTTACTCCTTCAGGTTTATTTAATACCAATACCACAGGAAATTTTACCTTTTATGCTGCCTGTAGTTCCGATTCAGTGTGTAGGTTGCCGGTAACACTAAAGATTAATCCTTCGCCGTTGGTTGTGCAAGATAGTCTTGAAACCTGTGAGATCATTTCAAGTACTGGAAACGGATCGTTTGATCTGACGACTTTGAGTAATTCAGTTTCAGCCTTTAATCCACTAGCCACTGTATCTTTTTATCAAGATCAAAATCTTTCACTATTTATCTCGAATCCTACAACGTACATATCCAACACAGATGTGGTGTATTCAAAAATTCAGGTCGGAAGTTGCCACTCTTCTGATTCGGTTTATTTATTGGTTCATGAAAAGCCGGAGTTTGTTTCTGCACTTGTAAGTGGCGCAGTTTGTCAACCCGATTATATTGATGCTGCTTTACTGATCGATCCTTTCAGTACGGTAACACCAGGAACCGATACCTTATTTTTCGAGGATCCTATGTACCTGAATCCACATCCGAATCCACATATGGTCAGCACCAATGATACGGTATATATGTTATTTGTAACCAATACAACACCGGCTTGTATGGATAGTTCTGAGGCAATCATAAATGTCTTTCCATTGAATAATTATATTGTGAATCAAGATACCAACTTCAATTTTTCAATACCCGGAGTTGTGAATTGTGCCAGTTTTAATCTGGGAGATGGCATGCATGATACTCTTCATTCACAGAGCGATTGTTCGCGAATTGTTTCTATTGAGGATACTCCAAATGGTATTAGTCTTGGGAATACAATGGTTTGTGAAGAGATCGATCCGGGTGTTATGTTTCATAATAATCAGCCTTATGTAAACAGGCATTACCAGATCACACCAACGACCAATGATAGTGCTATGGTTTGCCTTTATTTTCTGGATGATGACCTTGTACAGTATAATAATGCAGCCTTCGGAACCTGGCCATTATTGCCTACTGCAGCCAACCCTTCACTGGTTACCAATTTATGTATTTCGGAAACACATAATGGAGATATTAATACACCAGGACACACGGTTACAGTCATTCCTAATACCGCAATTACTGCTACGTATGATTCACTGACAACAGTCTGGACCATGTGCTTTCATGTAGATAGTTTCTCCTATTTTTATGCACATTCGCAAAACCCATTAAATATTGCCTTGCCAGCTGAGGTGATTAGTTTTACAGGAAAGAAAGTAAGTAATGGAACCCTGCTTGAGTGGATAACCGCCAATGAAACAAACAATCATTATTTTATTTTAGAGCGAAGCCGCGATGGTAAGGAATTTTATGAATTCTCCGGAAGGATCAATACCAAAGCATTAAACGGCAACAGTAACACAGATCTTTATTATAATTTTAATGACGAACATCCTTTTTCTGGATATACGTATTATCGTTTACAACAAGTTGATATAGATGGAAAGAAACATGAAAGCCAAACCATACGTATATACACTGAGAATGAAAAAACAGTGACGTTATTTCCAAATCCTGTGAATGAGATCCTGAATGTAACATTGAAAACTCTGCAAGGAAATTCTTCCTTGATTAAAATTCTCGATGTTACCGGTAGGGTAGTACGCACTGTCGCCTTTGAATCTGTGGCAGGGAATAATGCCATACAAATAGATATGAGTCCTCTTGCGAATGGCTTGTACCTTATTACTGTTTCAGACGATCAAGGATTTTACTATACAGAAACAATAAGGAAGAAATAAGTAAATTGAAAATCACTAGCCGCTTTGCCGTCTTTCTCAGTTCGTGCTTTTAATAAGCAATACCGTCCGTCTTTTGTGTACTAGTTATTTTCTCTCACGATGCTGTGGCGCCAGTCTTTACTTCTCCAGCTCGTTTAAAATTCGCAAAAATAATCCCGCGAGGTGTGACAACGCTTTCTAGTAATGTAAATGCTGCCGGTATTGCGCCATCGCTAAACAAATTTTTCCTTTGCCAAGAGTTATAGGGCGAATAATAAGCCAAAGTTGATCCACCAGATTGTTCTTACGCAACCGTCGAATAAGTTCGCTACTGCCCCAGACCTGGGTATCTGAACCATTTGAATTTTTAAGCGTTTCGATATCTGACAGGCTACTCAGAAAAACTGGTTTATTCCAATCTGATGTATCTATTGTCGTGGACATTACAAACTTTGTAACGTTATTGATACCTGACCAATATGCTGCATGTATAGGCTAGTAATTTTCCCAAATCTGAAATGTTTTCTGCCCAATAGAAGATATGCAGGTTTCATAAGTTTTTGCATAACCTTTTCAGAAACATTGTCTTCAAACGGCGCACTCCAACCACCATGGTAACCCAACTGATTTATCTTCTTCTGGCCCGCCGGGGGGGGCTTGCATCAAACCATCCAATGTGATCGTTGATAGCACGAATATTTTTCTCTTTTTACGCCCTGTTTAAGTTTACTTCAAATTATAATAAGAAAGATGATGATTGCATCGATGGTGCGGATGCGACAATATAGTGGTTGAATTCGTCGAATGCTAACTGGATATGGCCACTAAAATTATGCGGCAAAATGAGATGATAGCGTATGAAGTTGTACAAATGCCGTTTGTCGGCTCTGCTATGTATTAGCCATCTGGCTATTTTTTTGGTTCGTTCAAGTGTCTTTTAAAACTACAGAATAAGAAATTCTGTGTAGTGTTGAATGGTGTAGTGTGGTCTTCTGATACACAACGGATTTTAACAAAACCCTTATTCAATTCTGCCGTTAAATTTTCTTCGTTGTATTGTTTAATTTCAAGTCCGCTGCATGTTGTCGGTCCGTTTTCTGAAAATGTTCCGATTGTTAAATACCCGTTTACCGAATTTCTTGCAGTCGTCATATATTTCTCAATTTGTTGGGGTGTTGTCAAAAAGTGAAATGTGGCTCTGTCGTGCCAAACGTCAAAGGTTGTTTGTGGTATGAATTCTGTTATGTCGCTCACAACCCAATTCACTTTCTTAGCGTTGTCACCAAGTCGTTTTTGAGATTTTTCAAGTGCTTTCGCTGATATATCAAGCACCGTAATATTTTCAAATCCTTCGTCAATTAAATAGTCTACAAGTTTGCTGTCGCCACCGCCAATGTCTATAATTTTTGCTGTCTTTGTCAACCCAAATGAGTGAATAAATTCAAGTGAAGTTTTTGGAATTTGCTCAGTCCAGCTTACTTGGTCCGGATTTTTAGTTTCGTACACTGTTTCCCAATGTTTCTTATTTTGCTTGTTCATACATACTAATTTCGTATCCCTAAATGTGTATCTCATGTAGTTCTGGGCGATATCAATCGGTTTCCTGACAAGATGAATTAGCTAAGTTAATGGAAATACTTTAAGGTAAGAGAATATAAAATAAAATAGAAAGCATGAGGTGAGCAAAAGTCACTATTGTTGCTCTGCTGTAATGTTTTAGTAGTTTATACTGTCACGTTACGAGAATATGCTTTTCCGTTCCATAATCCTAAAGTATCGTCAATGTTTAAAGAATTCTTATTTTTAAAAATCGTTCACCTTATAATTTCGAGTCAATGCCGGGAGATTTTTAGATACAATCGCCAAAATATTCTTTCGGTTCAGCTACAAGAATTGCCTAAGCCTTAACAAGTATATATTAAGCGGGTAGTAATTTTCAGTTGTGACATGTAGCCTTACATTTCAGTTTTGTCGTTCTTAGTTGTGATCATCTATTTCGGTGTTGGTATCGTCGATTAGAGAAACATTGTTTCCGCGTCTAATTTCCGGATGCCTTATTTCACCACCTGTTGTGCCTGTCTGTTTGGCGAAGAATAGAACCACAAGCGCGAATGCCAATGTTGCCATAGTTATACCACTTGAAAATGTTTTTTGCTTAAAACTAGCCCACAGTCCAAGGATGGAAGTTCCGCCTAAGATATATGATAGTAGCGAAAATGTTTCAGCCGTTTCTTCGTGGCTTTCAATGTAGTTTTCTGATACTCCACGTATTTTTTCTACAACTTCTTCGGCACCTTCACCACTTTGCATTGCTGCAATTGCAGTTAAGGCACCTATGGCAAAAATTAAGTAGGCGGTTCGCTTTACTGCTTCGGATTTTGAAATCAAACCTATAGCCATAACAATTACTCCCACAACTGGAAAAATGATTGGTAAATGATTTACCACCAAATGAAAATGTGCTCCGTTCATATTGATTGTTTTTTATAATTTATACGTACGCTCGAACGCCAAACAGATAGCCTACTAACGCGGATAAACCCATCGCAATTGTTCCCCAGACAGTAATACGCAGAATAGCTTTTGTTATACTTGAGCCACCTGTTTTAGCGGCAATTGTTCCTAGAATAATAAGAAATAGTATAGTGCATGCATATAGCCAATACTCCATACTCTTAATAGGAGCAACAAGAACGACTAAAAGTGGTAAAACTCCCCCAACAGTAAATGATGCCCCAGACGCCAATGCCGCCTGAATGGGATTCGCCTGATTGATTTCATTTATGCCTAACTCATCCCTTATATGGGTGCCTAAAGCATCTTTCTCCGTCAGCTCAATGGCTACCTGCATGGCCGTAACTTTTTGCAAACCTCTCTTCTCATAGATTTGAGCTAATATTTTCAACTCTTGCTCTGGCATTTCTTCAAGTTCCTTTCTTTCTCTTTCAATATCTGCGTTCTCTGTGTCTGTTTGCGAACTTACAGAAACATATTCTCCGGCAGCCATCGACAATGCTCCGGCAACAAGTCCGGCAACAGTTGCTAAAACAATAGGCTCTCTTGTTGAACTTGCCGCGGCAATTCCTATAGCAAGACTAGAAATAGAAATTATGCCATCATTCGCTCCTAGAACCGCAGCTCTTAGCCAGTTGCTCCTATGTATATAATGATTGTCTAAATAGTTTTCAATTGTTATCATCCTTGTTTTTTTTGTCGGATCGTGCGTTTTCAAAATACCTTTTATTTAAGGGGAGATAGTTATTGTAGTTTTTTTACAACTTCTTCTTTGCTAATAAAACCCGTATTTGACCAACTCATGGTGTTATTTTTGTAGAGTTGTAAAACAGGGAGGGCATCAATTTCGAGTTCTTTGCAAAGTTGCTGATGATCGTCTGCATTGATACGTACTACGACAACGTCGTCTGCCATGTCTCTAGCAATTTCATCCAAATAAGGTTTCATTTTTTTGCAGGGAACGCACCAGTCTGCATAGAAGTCTATCAGCACTAATTTGTCGGAATGTAAGAGCGCATCAAATTGTTGTTTAGTCATTCCTGTTGAAGCTAGTGTATTGCTTGTCGTCTCAGGAAGGTTAGCTGCTCTCCATTTCATCATACCCCCGCTTAATTCATAGACTTTCTTAAAACCATCTACACGCATTTGCTTGGCGGCAGAGGTGCTTCTTCCGCCACTTAGACAGTAAACAAAAACAGGTTTTGATTTATCTAAAGTTGACACCTGCCGTTGAAAATCGCTGCTGTTCCAGTCATAGTTTTGTGCGTTTTGCAAATGTCCTTTTGAAAATTCTTCGGGTGTCCGGACATCAATAACAGGTGATAAAGGCAGTTCTTTTATTCTTTCTTCAAACCCGATGGCAGATAGACTTGTAGTTGAAGTTTGTGTTTGTCCGTTGGTACAACTGCTGAAGACAATAATTGTTACGGCGAAAAGAATGGTTAAATACTTTCTCATGTTCTTATTTATGTTGATTAATAATTTGTGCTAGTTGCTTTGCAGCAACAACGCCAGATTGTCGCCATGTAACAACACCATTTTTGAAAAGTATGAGTGTTGGCACACCTTGAATTTGATACGTATTTGCTATGCGCTCATTTTTACCCACATCTATTTTTATGATGGTTGCTGTGTCACCAATTTTTATTTTTAATTCTTCTAGAATCGGTTTCATCATTTTGCAAGGTCCACACCATTCGGCAAAAAAGTCAACCAACACGAGTTTGTCTGAATTAATAAGTTCTGAAAATGTTGCCATGTTATGTTGTTTTTACTTCTTCAAATTCTATCTCCTGCACCTCTGTTTTTTGGTGTTGAACCGGCCTGGAGTTGCAACTTCTACCAAAACAGTTTCCGGCAGCACATCCAAAAGCAAATATTCCCATTGAGGCAAAGTAAGCCCCAAACAATACTCCAAACCATTGTTGACTTGTTGCAGAGTTTATAATCACGGCCGCTCCTAAACCTAGATACAATACCCTTGTAAATGTCCAGCCCGTTAAAATTCGTTGTTTAATGTTTTTCATTTTATTAGTTGTTTAACTGGGATGAATACATCCATATTAATTTTTCTTGTTCACACGGATGTAATTATTCATCAGTGCATTTGTGCCTTCGTCATTGGCTTTTTGTGAAAGGTCAAGCAATTCTCGTTGCTTAATCGGTAAAATCTGAAAGCCATCGAGAATTACTTTCATGGCCGGCTCGGCTTGTGACATATCCTTAACACTTTTTATGTCGGATGAGTTGCTATACTCATCAAAAGTGTGAAGTGGTGTTTCTCCAAGGTTTAGAATTCTTTCAGGTACTTCGCCTACTTTCAGCAAAAGGTTTGTATAAAGCTCTTTAAATGTAACATGAAGTTCAAAAAAAATTTCACTTTTAATATTCCAATACAACCCTCTTACGTTCTGATAAAATACTATGTAATCGGCCAGCAAGTTGTTCAGTTTTTTACTCAGCATTATTGTTTTTTCGTTGTCAAGCCCTAATTGATTTATTGTTCTCATGTTAAGCAATTTTTATTGTAGGTAGGCTAGTAATCTTTGATTTTGTCGAATTGGAATGGAAACAGACAGTTATAGTGTTTTGAAAAACCAGGATTTCCTATTAAATGTTCTGTTGTAAACTCATCCATCCACCACCGTTATAAACATCTGAAAAGCCATTTGCTTTGAGAATATTTTTTCCCTGAGCACTCCTCATACCCGATGCACAACAGGTAATAATTGGTTTGTCTTTTTTAAGTGTTGAATAGTGGTTCGAAAGGTTATTCAATGGAATATTAATTGAACCTTTTACATGTCCTTGCTGATATTCCGATTTCGTTCGCACATCAACTATCTGTGCGCCATTTCGGATGAGTTCCTTGTAGTCTACTTTGGGGCCAAAGCCAAATAAGTTTTTGAAAAGTTGTATCATGATTATTAGTTTAAATGGTTTCTTTAGGTAAAGGTTTAGTGCAGAAAAACCAATCGTAGCATGTCATATCACCTTTGTTCTCCACTCGTTCATTGGCCACACCACAAGAGCCCGCTGTAGGAACAATTACATCATCACCGGGTTGCCAATCGGCTGGTGTAGCAATGCTGTGTTTGTCGGCGGTCTGCATTGCGATCAGTGCTCTTTTTAGTTCATCAAAGTTTCTTCCCAGCGAAAGCGGATAATAAATTATTGCACGTATTATTCCTTTTGGATCAATAAAAAATACCGCTCTTACTGCTTTGGTGCTGCTTTCTCCAGGCTGAATCATGCCATACTTATTGGCAACCTCCATGGTTATATCTTCGATCAATGGAAATTTTACTTCAATATTTTTCATCCCGTTAAATTCAATTTTTTCTTTGATAGTGCGTAACCAGGCAATATGGCTATAAAGTCCATCGATCGACAACCCAACTAATCTGCAGTTCAGCGCATTAAATTCAGGTTCCATTTTCGCGAAGGTCATAAACTCAGAAGTGCACACTGGTGTGAAGTCGGCAGGATGGCTGAAAAGAATTACCCAACTATCCTTAAAGTCAGAAGGAAAATTAATATCGCCTTGTGTTGTTATTGCTTTAAACTCAGGTGCCTTATCGCCGATTCTTGGCATAGCTACTGGATGTTTTTCAGTTAATAGTTCCATGTTAGTTTTAATTTATTGTATGAGATTTATAATTTACATCCATCCAACTTCCACCATTCTCACATGTCACTCCGCAAGTCGTAAGAAATGCCGTTGCTTGTCCGCTTCTACCTCCACTTGCACAACATAATACAATGGGTTGTTGGAATGATTTAATTTCTTCTAAGCGTTGCTGAATTTCTTGCAAAGGTATGTTGATACTCCCTGCAACATTTCCTCCCATAAATTCTCCGGGAGTTCGTACATCCACAATTGTTTTTTTGTCCTTGTTCATTGTTCTTATTTTGTTTAGTTATTACTATTCTGAAAGCGATAGATTATCTACGTTACCAATCATTCAACTCCTGAAGATTTCCTGTAGTGCGGCCACCACATTTGATTGTTGATAAATAATTACACCCATAATCATTTTTGTATTGTTTTCTCTTTTTTTAGAATGCTCAATATAAGGCCGCCCATTATTGCACCATACAACGTGCTGTTAAATGGTCTTGATGTGATGGCACAAGTTCCGCTAGCACAACCAACAAAATAGTAGTACGCATATCCGGCTAGTGCACCCACTAAAATTCCTATAATGGTAAATTTATGTCTTGCTATTAAATTCATTTTATAACATGGTTGTTGGACACACGTAATCAGTTACTTTAAATTTTCCTGTTTCTTTAATGGCCGAGAAACCTCCATCTACATCAATCAAATTATTGAATCCTCTTGCTCTCAGAATGGATGTAAAAATCATAGAGCGATAGCCACCTGCACAATGCACATAGTACGTTTTGGCTTTGTCAATCAACGTCATAGTATCGTTGATATAATCTAACGGTGTGTTTTGGGCATTGGCAATATGTTCAGAATCATATTCGCTTTTCTTACGCACATCCAGTATATTAATGTCAGGATTCTTTGTTTCAGCTTGCGCAAATTCTTCTGCCGAAACAGACTCGATAGTATCTACTTCCTTACCTGCAGTTTTCCATGCTTCAAGACTACCTTGTAAATAACCTATGGCATGGTCATAACCTACTCTTGCCAATCTGTTTATCACTTCTTCTTCGCGACCTTGATCGATTACCAGAAGAATTTCCTGTTTTATATCCGGTATCAACGTTCCTACCCACACAGCAAAATTTCCGTCTATACCAATGTTAATTGAGTTAGGAATAAACCCTTCACCAAATGTCCGGGCATTCCGGGTGTCTACTACCAATGCCTTTGTTTCGTTCGCAACTATGTCAAACTCATTAGGAGATAAAGCCCTTGTGCCTCGTTTCATCACGTCGTCAATGCCATCGTAGCCGTTTATGTTCATCAAAACATTTTTCGGAAAATATCCGGGCGGGGGCATCAAGCCTTTTAACACTTCTTGTATAAATTGTTCTTTCCCTAAACCGGGGCGTAATGCATAGTTTGTTTTCTTTTGGTTTCCAAGTGTATCAGATGTTTCTTTACTTAAATTTTTTCCGCAGGCACTTCCTGCACCATGTGCCGGGTAAACAATTAAATCATCATTTAAAGGAAGGATTTTGTTCTGCAGCGATTCGTACAGATGAGCTGCTAATTTTTCTTCGGTTAAATCAGCTATTATATGTTGCGCCAAATCAGGTCGACCTACATCACCAATGAAAAGTGTATCACCTGAAAAGATGGCCTGTTCTTTTCCTTCTTCATCTAGTAGCAAATAGCAACTACTTTCCATCGTATGTCCGGGAGTGTGTATTAATTTGATACGTGATTTTCCTATTTCAAATACTTGTTCGTCTTTGCCAATAATGGCATTGTAACCAAGTTTCATGGTTGTTGGGCCATACACTATTTGCGCTCCTGTTTTCGTTGCCAGGTCAACATGACCTGAAACAAAATCGGCGTGAAAGTGAGTTTCGAAAATGTATTTGATTTTTGCCCCACGCTTTTCAGCCATATCAATGTATGGTTGTACTTCTCGAAGTGGATCAATAATGGCGGCCTCACCATTGCTTTCAATATAGTATGCACCTTGCGCTAAACAGCCGGTATAAATTTGTTCTATGTTCATTTAATTTGATTTTTATGATTAATAATGCAAAGGTGATCATGAAATGCCACCTGCTCAGTGACTTTTGTTACAAATCATTTCAATGCCTTTTCAAAAAACAACATCTTCACGGCTATCGCTATCAGCAACAGGGCAAAAAGTTTTCTCAACATATCCTGCGGAATACTATTGGCAAACTTCGCTCCGAAATAAGCACTGATGAAAAAAGAAACTGCCAATACGAGTGCCGTTTTAACATCCACATTCCCCGCTTTATAATACTGCATAGCGGCCAGCGCGCCAACCGGCAATACCAACATTAACAGCGTTGTGCCTTGTGCCATTTGTTGCGAAAAGCCGAGTATCATGACCAAAGCAGGAATGATAATGATTGCGCCCCCCAAGCCAAGAACCCCTCCTAACAGTCCGGCGGCAATGCCAATCAGGATAACTGTTACAAGATCTTGCGACCCCATCTTATTGGTTATCTTTTCTTGTCGAAATTCCAAAAGGCAAATACACAGGACAACTCATATTGCTTGTTGCTGCAAAGATGATTGACAATACGCCAAGAATGATGGCTGTTGTGCCACTAATCTGATTAGTAAAATAAAGAATTGCAATTACCACCGCTATCAATATTCTGATTGTCTTGTCTGCGGAACCCATGTTTTTTTTCATTATCTGATTTTTTTAATAATTAAATTATAATATGGCAAAAGTGGACCAATGAAATTTGATTGACTGTGACTAAGGTCACCATTCATTCGGTAAACCATGAAGCCGCAAAGATGAGACTGCTAACAATAAAAGTCTATCACAGTTTTTGTCAAAGATTATATATCGCATATTTCGATAGCTTTAATGAGTCGTATGATTTTTAAAACGTTGGCGACAGCACGATTCAATGCATGTAACGATTATAATTCACGCAACAGCTTAATTTGATTTCGATACAGAAGTACTTTTTTATCGTTCTCCAATTTTTTCAAGAGTCTGGAAATTACTTCCCTGGAACTTGCCAATTCGTTGGCAATTTGTTCGTGAGAAAGATTTATAAGTGATGACCCCATCGCATTGGATTTTTCTTTAAGATAATGAATTAGGCGTTCATCTAATTTTTGAAAAGCAAGTTGGTCAATGGCTTTAAGTAGTTCATTAAATCGGGCACGAATAGTTTTCATCACAAAACTTTTCCATGTAGGATACTTCATCATCCATTCATCCATTGCAGAAATTGGAATGGCAAGAAACTCCACATCATCCTCTGCAACTGCTTTTACCTCACTCGCAAATTGTTGCATGCAGCACGTAAAAGACATGGCGCAACTTTCTTTGGGACTTACATAATAAAGCAACAGTTCATGTCCGTTATCATCAATCCTTGAAATCTTTAAAGTGCCTGAAAGAACGATTGGAATCACACGAACCGTTTGTCCGATGTCAAGAATGATGCCCCCTTCTTTCACCGAAATATGTGTTGCCTTCTCCTCCAATTCCTTTAGCAATTCTTGTTCAAAAACATGCATAAATTGTTCTGTAATACTCATCTGTCAAAGGTATTTATTTAACTGGTGGTAAAACACTTTTTCATTTACTATTTCGGGAAATGTTTTGACTTGGCAAAGGAAGGAAAGCGGGGGAGGGGGAGCGGAATAGAAACTACTTTTCTGAGAAAGAACTTGCTGAGACGACATAAAGAGTCATGAAGTTTTGAAGTACTCATTGTTCTGATAAACTTGCAGGTAGCATCGAAGTTTGTTGACTGGATTCTGAGCACGAAGATTAAGTTTTGAGAGTAAGCGCCATAGAATACTCTTCAAAGAATGAATACTACCCGCCCTTTTCTAAACGGATTTTTTATTCTTGGCTTTTTATGTTGGTTTCAAATTTTCGCCTCCAATTTAATAGTTTGAATTTTATATTGTCATAAAGCAATCTGATGAGTAACATTACCGCGGGTATATCTTAAACATAAAGTTGTAGATAAGAATAAAAAATACTACCGATAATAACACATATAAAGAAATAGGAAATTATTCGTAGTCTCAGTTTAATTGTCGTAATAATTTTGTCTCTTTGCTTTTTGGCTTTGTAAAGAATAATTGTGAAAGTTCTATTCCTAAATGGGTGAAAAGCCTTGTTAAATGTGTTGACCTTATTACGGCTTCTGAAATTCTTGTTACTAATGAATTTTGTAAACCTATCGCAAAAAGCAAACTAAAGGCATTGATGATAGAATAGTCTGCCATCAGATTATGTCCAACAAAAGCTATTGTAAATCAAATAACACTTTTAATAATTGTCGGAATAACGTAAATTAATCGTTCGTTTTTTCTTGTGATAATTTCTATTAGCAGGTTAGAAACAAAACCGCCTACAAGGAAAAATAAGATGAACAAAAACTAGACTACACGTTCTGTAAAGTGAAGTTTAAAAATTACATAAAAAAAAGCCGAAATGTCCTGTTACATTATGTAGTTAGTCGTTGAACAGATAAAAACCCTGCTACATTTACAATGCCAGCAACATGAAAGCAACGAAGCAATTTTTCTATTGTGGCTTAAAGTTTTTGTCTTTCCTTGGTGTGTAAACATTAGTAGAGGTTCTCAATTTACTTTTTTGGTTGGTCTAAAAACTTTAGCCAACGTCTCGGCGGCAGCCGTAGTATCCATTAAAGAAACGAAATCTTTAGCTAACACAAAACCTTCCAGGTAGCATCATTCTGAGGTTCTGTCATTCAACTATTATTGTTTTTAATTTGTCGGTACTTGGAGGCTGTTCTGACTTCTCTAAAATGCTCAATAGAAGCAGTTCACTACCAATACAATAAAACCTTTCATGCAATCAGCTTTTTGGCTGTTTGTTACAACTTTTCGTTTATCAGGTTTTGGCAGTAGGCCTTGATGAGCTGTCTTACTTGTCTAAATTGTACCGCAATTTCTTTATCTGTGCCAACTGCATTCGCAGGGTCAGGAAAGTTTTGATGGAATTTCTGTGCCTGTGTCGGAAAGAATGGACAGCGTTCTTTCGCATTATCGCAAACTGTCAGTACCATATCAAATTCTATATTGCGATATTCATCAATGTTGTTTGATGTATGGTTTGAAATGTTAATGCCGTCTTCGTTCATAACGGCAATAGCTGTTAGATTTACTCCGTGTGTTTCTACACCAGCACTGTAAATTTCAGCCTTGTCGCCTGCAAAATAACGCAGATAACCTTCGGCAATCTGACTTCTGCAACTATTACCTGTACATAGCACCAATATCTTTTTCTTCATTTGAATAATATTTTTGTTTTAAATACAAACTTACCCGAACCAATAAAATCAAAACGGGTACCTCAACCAGAGGTCCTATTACACCTACAAATGCCTGTGGCGAATGAATGCCAAAAACGGCAATTGCGACGGCTATGGCTAACTCAAAATTGTTCCCTGTGGCTGTAAATGAGATTGACGCGTTTTTGTCGTAGGGGATTTTTAGCGATTTATTAATAAAGAAACTTATGAAAAACATTAGGACAAAATAGATGATTAGCGGGATGGCAATTTTTAGTACATCGAATGGTAAAGATAGAATCTTATCGCCTTTTAAGCTAAACATCAGTACGATTGTAAATAATAAAGCATACAATGTGATGGGCGAAATGGCAGGAATAAATTTTCTGTTGTACCAGTCTTTCCCTTTCGCTCTGATAAATAAATAGCGACTTAAAAAACCTGCCAGAAACGGAATTCCTAAATATATCAATACACTTTGAGTTACTTCCTGCATTGATACAGAAACATTGAAATTTGCCAATCCCAGTTTGTTAGGTAACTTGTTAATGAATAACCATACCAGGAAGCTGTAAGCTATAATTTGGAAAATACTATTGAGTGCAATCAATAGAGCAGCGTATTCCCTATTCCCTTTTCCCAAATCGTTCCAAACGATAACCATGGCAATGCAACGTGCCAAACCTATCAGAATTAATCCTATCATATAATCGGGTTCGTTCCTTAAAAATAAAATAGCTAATACAAACATCAAAACAGGACCAATAACCCAATTCAGCAGTAAAGAAATACTGATTACTTTTTTATCCTTGAAAGCCATAGGTAGTAGAGAATAATCAACCTTTGCCAAGGGCGGGTACATCATTAAGAGTAAGCCTATAGCCAAAGGTATATTTGTAGTGCCAGCGGAAAGAGAATTCGTCATTTTGGATATGTCCGGGAAGAAATACCCTAATCCTATCCCTATTGCCATTGCAAGAAAGATCCATAAAGTAAGATATCTGTCAAGAAATTTTAGTTTTGGTTGCATTGATTTATTTTAACAGCATCCTGAATTAGGTTCACAACAGGTTGCAGGTTTTTCGGCATATACCGTTATACTGCGAATGAAGGTCGTAGCAGATTTGTAGTGTGTTATTTCTTCTTCATTCAAATAGTTTTTCAAAATATCATCAGGTATAATGATAGGTTTATCTTTTTGAATTGTCATATTGGTAAATCCTGCTTGTGTTACATAGCCTAAATATTCGTCTTTATCAATCGCACTCGCCACACATCCTGCATACATTTCGGCCGCATTCTTTATTTTTTCCGGCAATGTTCCTGTAACAACAATATCTGAAATACTGAAATGCCCGCCAGGCTTTAACACTCTGAATATGTCTGCAAATACGGCTTGTTTATTTGGTACAAGATTTAAAACGCAGTTACTCACTATGACATCTGCTATATTAGAAGTAATCGGCATCTTCTCTATATCTCCCTGGCGAAATTCAACATTGTTGTAACCTAACTTTTCTACATTGGTACGGGCTTTATTTATCATGGCCTCTGTAAAATCTATACCTATTACTCTTCCTGTTTCGCCTGTTTCGGCTCTTGCAATAAAGCAATCGTTCCCTGCTCCGCTGCCTAAGTCAATAACAGTATCGCCTTCCTTTATGTTTGCAAATTTTGTAGGTAAACCGCATCCTAAACCTAAATCGGCATCCGGGTTGTAACCGTTAAGCTCATCATACTCTTCGCTCATTATAGTAAAGACTTCTGTACTGCAACTGCCTGCGCCACAGCAGGATGATGCGTTTGTGTCTTTGTCTTGCAAAGCGATTTCACTGTATTTCTGCTTGACCATTTCTTTGATTTCTTGTTCGTTTGTCATTGTTTTAATGTTTGTATTTGTATTTGCATTATTTATTTTTAAAAATCCTCAACAGCATTTCAGATTAGTTACTTTTGAAATAATGCTTGAGAAGTAGTTGTTTAGGATGATGAATGTCTTATCGTCGATACAATAGCAGATTGAATTTCCTTCGATGTTTCCTTTAATTATTCCTGCGTTTTTAAGTTCTTTAAGATGTTGAGAAACGGTTGGTTGGGCAAGTGGGAGCTCGTTTACAATGTCGCCGCAAATACATTGGTTTACGTTCATTAAGTACTCGATAATTGCAATTCTAGCAGGATGTCCCAACGCCTTTGCAATTGTTGCTAGCTGGTTCTGCTGGTCTGTGTAATGCTCTGTTTTTGTCGCTCCCATGTTTTCTTTTTTAATATTGCAATATTACGATAAAGATTATTCTGTACACTATTTTATTTATATTTTTAAAACCTCAAGTTATGATCTGTTGCTACTTTTTAATGCTCTATGGTAGAAACGCCAAAGTGATTTGAGCTTATTATAAACAACATAACCCATAGCAACATAACCCGCAAACCCGTAACTCGTAACAACATAACCCGCAAACCCATCACTCTAAACACAATAACCCGTAATACTAATGCAATGAGTGCAAAGGTAATATTAGTATAATGTGATAATATGGTAATGGGAGAAGGCAAGGATGGAACAATTTTGTTTGTCATGTTGAGCCTGTCGAAACATAACCCGCAAATCCGCAAACCCGTAATTCGTAACCCGCAAAACCCGTAATTCGTAACACAATAACCTGTAACCCGTAACACAACAACCCGTCTCGAGATCTCCGTAGTCCTGATGTGTCAAGATTATTTTCAATTTTATTTTCAATTATTCGGAATCAATTGTCAATTTCCCCAATCAGTCAAGTTTCAACTTTTCAACTCTCAACCTCCCTCAACTCACTTATCTTCGCACCCTCATGGCGAAAATCTCAATTAATATAGCAACCGGTTCCATTCAGAAAGAAGAGCTTATTGTAGGCATCGACCTCGGAACCACAAATAGTCTGGTCGCAATCATTCATCCCGAATCTAAAGAGGCTGTTGCTCTCAAGGAGGTCGATCAGTCGACCCTCGTTCCATCTATCATTCACTTTGGCGAGGGTGGAGATATTACAGTTGGCAGTCAAGCGGCGGCGTTTCTCGAAACAGATCCTGCCAATACTATTTACAGCGTGAAACGTTTATTGGGAAAATCATATAATGATATTCGGGCCAAACAACATTCTTTCTCATATACTATTATAGATGATGATACAGAACGACTGGTGAAGATCAAAGTAGGCGATCATTTTTACAGTCCCATTGAATTGTCTTCATTCATTTTAAAAGAGCTAAAACACAGAGCAGAGCATGTATTGAAATTACCCGTTTCAAAATGTGTCATCACGGTGCCCGCTTACTTTAACGATTCGCAGCGACAAGCCACACGAGATGCAGGAAAACTGGCCGGGTTAGAAGTGTTACGGATCATTAACGAACCCACCGCAGCAAGTCTTGCGTATGGTATCGGTACTGTTCAACAAGAAACAAAAACCATTGCTGTCTATGATCTGGGAGGCGGAACCTTTGATGTGTCGATCCTTAAAATTACGGATGGCATTTTTGATGTATTAAGTACCAGCGGCGATACCTACCTCGGAGGCGATGATTTCGACAGGGAAATAGGAGAATTCTTTCTAAAACAACTGGATTTCCCGAAGGATGAAGCTAAAATTGACACGTCGTTTATGCAAACCCTGAGGTTGAAGGCTGAGGAAGCTAAAAAGGAATTGTCGGTGAGTGAACGTTATGAATCGGAGCTTGGAGGCAAACTTATTTCAATTTCGCGGCATGAGTTTGAGAGGATGATAACACCTTTTATAGATAAAACCATTACTTGTTGCGAGCAAGCATTGAAGGATAGCCATCTGAAGAAAGAAGACATTGATGTCGTGGTTATGGTGGGAGGTTCTACAAGAACGCCATTGGTAAAGGAGAGGGTAAGTGCCTTTTTCGGACGCGAGGTTTTTGATAAAGTCAACCCCGATGAAGTTGTGGCTCTGGGCGCGGCGATACAGGCCGATATTTTGGCAGGGAATAATAAAGATATTTTATTGCTTGATATTACACCGCTTAGTCTGGGAATAGAAACTATGGACGGACTGATGGATGTTTTAATCCCTAGAAATAGTAAGATACCCGGCAAGGCAGGGAGGCAATATACCACACAGAAAGATGGACAAAGTGGGATACAGATTGCGGTCTATCAGGGCGAGCGCGATCTTGTAAAAGATAATCGTAAACTGGCAGAATTTACCTTAACTGGAATACCTGCCATGCCAGCGGGTTTGCCAAAGGTTGATATTCAGTTCCTCATCAATGCAGATGGTATTCTACACGTAAAGGCCACAGAGTTACGAAGTGGGGTAGGTCAATCCATTGAGGTGAAGCCGCAGTATGGTCTAAGTGATGCCGAAGTAGAGACTATGCTATTGGATTCTATCACGAATGCCAGTGAGGATATTAAAGCGAGGGCCTTAATTGAATCGCAAACAGAAGCAGAACAAATGATACAACTGACAGAAAATTTTCTTCAGAAGCACCGAATATATATACAGGATGAAGAGAGTGCTGCTACAGTACAGGGGATCGAAGATCTTCTGAAGGCGATTGAGCAAAAGGATAAGGACCTGATCATGTCGGAGACGGAGAAATTGAATATGATCACATCTCCGTATGCAGAACGTGTGATGGATATTGCGGTAGGTGAAGCGTTAAAAGGAAAGGGTGTGTAGAGAACGTAGACTGAAGATATAACGGTTTTTTTTGAAAGGTCTTACTATCTTTAAACTAAAATTTTAGTGAGAATAATTGGGCGGCAGACACGCTTTACGCTCCAAGCCGCACCCGATCAGGGCATCGTGTTGCGGGCTTTCTGCTACAATCGTTGCCGCAATGCAGTTTCAACAAGAATTATATTTATACATTACAAAATTTGTTCAGCCCTTACTTTTTATCAATAAATAGAAATTTAACCGCTATGATGATCATGATAACCGCAAATATTTTCTTGATGGTGCTTGATGGAATATCAACGGCTACTTTACTTCCAAAATAGCCTCCAACCACAAACCCTATACACAGGATCATGGCAATGCGCCAGTCGACGAGCCCCTTCTTATGATACGTCCATGCAGCTACAAGGCTTACCGGGAACGAAAGCATGGCGAGCGTTGTGCCCTGTGCTGTATGCTGACTAAGGCCAAACATGAGGACAAGGATTGGCACGATTACGATACCTCCGCCTATACCTACAAGACTGCTTAATACGCCGGCGAGCATGCCAAGAGAAATAATGCCAAGAATAGAATTGATACTCATACAATATAGGTTTAAACAACAAAATAAGCGTTTCTGCGTTAGATATTAATTCTTCAATACTTTTTTTTCCAAAACTTGTTTTATTCATGTAGAAAATTATCTTTGTAACCTTAATCAAAAGTCTAAAATTAAAAATTAATTAAAAAACAAGAATTATGGCAGACATAAAACCAACTGTAGCAAAACCAACGACTCCTTCAGGGAAAAGTTCGAATGTAATGCTGATCAATACTATTATCGTGGTAACGTGTATTGTGGTGGCACATGTAATTTTTCACACAGTATTTGCAAGTGCGTCAAACTTTAATGACGGTGCAGCAAGACATCAGCCTAAAAACCTGATGGGAACCATGTATCTCGGAGGTTGGGTCGTTCCTATTCTTATGTCTACCTTCTTGACGGCGATGTGTTTTATTATTGAGCGCGCATTAACAATCTTCAAAGCTAGAGGAAAAATGACCAATGCCGAGTTCATTAAGAAAGTACAGTATCATTTGTCTACACGAAATATTGATGCGGCTATGGCAGAATGCGACAAGCAAGCAGGTAGTGTTGGTAATGTGATGAAAGCAGGTTTGAATAAATACAAAGAAATGTCCAGCAATACACTATTGGATATGGATCAGAAAATTGTTGTAATTAAAAAAGAGATTGAAGAAACAACTGCGCTGGAATTGCCAATGCTTGAGAAGAATCTTGTATTCCTTTCTACAATTACTTCCGCAGCAACTTTGTTAGGGTTATTTGGAACGGTAATGGGGATGATCGCAGCCTTCTCGGCCATGTCGAATGCAGGAGCTCCAGATGCGAATGCATTGGCAGCCGGTATCTCTGAGGCCTTGGTAAATACTGCACTTGGTATTGGTACATCGTTTATTGCAATGTTGGCCTATAATTTCTTTACCACTATTATAGATAATGTGACCTATGGTATTGATGAGACTGGATTTACATTAGAGCAAAGTTTCCAGGCGAACTACAAGTAATTCTTGAAGTATCCGCGTAGAAAATTTGTATTCATTCATGTAAAAATTAAAAAATAATATGCCTAAACATAAATTACCCAGAAAAAGTACCCACATCGATATGACAGCGATGTGCGACGTGGCTTTCCTTCTGCTTACTTTCTTCATGTTGGCGACTAAGTTTAAACCCGACGAGCCGGTTGTAGTAAAAACACCATCCTCCATTTCGGATATTATAATGCCGGAGAATTCCATTTTGTTGACGGTCGATCCTCAAGGCAGAGTTTTTTTTGACTATGATAATAAGAAAGCTAAAGAGATTTTAATCGATAAAGTAAATATTGAGAAGGGTTTGAATCTGACTGATGCGGAGAAAATATCATTTAAGAATGGAGCATCCTTTGGACTTCCTTTCAATCAGATGAAAAATTATCTGGCCATCGATCCGATCGATCAGAAGAACTATACATTTACAGGAATTCCGATGGACACCTTATGGAGTCCTGAATTCAATGAACTCGCTTACTGGGTGCAAGCCGCAAGAAGCGCCGGACAGGAGACCGGGACACCACCTCGTATTGCAATAAAGTGTGATGCATCTACAGTGTATCCAAGAGTAAGAGAAGTCATAAAGACATTAACGAAGAATAAGATAGATCGTTTTAATCTGGTAACATCACTTGAAGCAATCCCTCCAGGAACTGCTGCTGCCGCCGAAAGGGATGCACCAGCGCCACCGGCAACACCGGCTAAACAATAATTATTTTAATAAAAACGTAAAACGACATGGCAGAAATAGATAGCTCCGGTGGGGGCAAGAAGAAAGGCCCCGGAGTCAAAAAAGGAAAAAAATTATCAACCAAAATTGATCTTACCCCCATGGTGGATCTTGGCTTTTTATTGATCACCTTCTTTATTTTCACAACCACCATGAGTAAGCCCAAGACCATGGAGATCATGATGCCATCAGAAGAGAAAGTTGATCCTAAGGATGTTACGAAAGCTAAAGATTATCTTACAATGACAGTTCTCCTTAGTAAAGATCATAGAGTCTATTATTACGTCGGTCTTGCAGATAATCCATTGAGTCCTCCAACTGTAGAAGTAACTTACTTCCAGAACAAAAACGGAATCAGAGATGCCTTAATTGCTCACAAGAAGAAGGTGTATCAAGAGCGTACGAATGGTATGGTAGGGCACAAAGCCGACGACGAACCTGTTATACTAATTAAACCGGATGCAAATAGTCAGTATGAGGATATGGTGAATATTCTGGACGAAATGCAAATCAATGGACTTACAACATATGCTCTTATTGATATTACCGATGTAGACAAAGGATTTATCACAGACACGGAAGCGGCTAACCCAACTCCTTAATGTAGATTTGTGGAATAAAATTTTGAAAGCATCAACGCAAAAATTTTAAACAATGGAAAGTAAAGACATATTAAAATCAGATGTTCTCGATATCATATTCGAGGGCAGAAATAAGGAATATGGTGCATACGAGTTACGAAAAAATTACAAAAAAAGAACAAGAAATGCACTAATAGCCTGTGTTGTATTAGCGGCTGTTCTCGCCTCTATTCCTGTAATCGCAAGTCTTATGAATAAGGATGTGAAAAAGATAAAACCGGTTGCCAAGGTGACCGAATTAATCGCTCCACCTCCAATCGACGAGAAGAAACCACCACCACCTCCGCCACCACCACCACCTCCTCCTGTTAAACCACAGGTTAAGTTTACACCACCGGTGATTAAAAAGGCAGAAGAGGTTAGGGATGAAGAAAAGCCACCACCCAAGAAAGAACTTGAGAAGGCAACTGCTAGTACAATCACCGTAAAAGGTGATGAGAATGCTAAAATTGATGCCCCAGATTTGCCCGATAAAGGACCTGCTACTGTAGAACCTGTGAAGGTCGTAAAAGACGAAGTATTTGAATTTGTTGAACAGGAAGCCCAATTTCCTGGAGGTGAAGAAGCACTGTTTAGATATTTGAGTGAACATATTAAATATCCAAATGCCGCACGTGAAGAAGGAAAAGAGGGCCGTGTAATTTTAAGCTTTGTAGTTCGTTCCGATGGAAATATCACCGATGTGAAAGTTTCAAGAGGAATCGGATATGGATGTGATGAAGAAGCGATGAGAGTGGTAAGAGGAATGCCCAACTGGAAACCAGGTAAACAAAATGGTAAACAAGTTTCATCTACCTTCAGTTTGCCTGTTGTGTTCCAACTGGAAGAATAAAGTGAAAATTATATAGAAAATAAAGGCTGCCCTAATCGGCAGCTTTTTTTAGGCTCTTACCTTCTCTAGATTCATTCATGTTAGTCGCGTCAGCAGGATAGCATAGAGTTGCAGGGAGTATGTTCTCAGGTTATTAAAGTGCCCCAACCCGGAAATCGGCAGATCAAGTAATTCTGAATGGTCAGGGACTGTGTCAAAGATCTTTGGATGTTCTCCACTTTGCATGTATGTAATAGACCATGAAGTATGAATTAGACGTCTGCTATCCCATACTGAACCGATCTTATAGTCCCTTAGAGCATGGATCCATGTGAATCGGAAAGGTGGAGCCATTAACTGCGGAGAAATCAAGAGCAGCTATTTTGAAGTTTTACTTCGAACATCGGTTCTAATGATTCTACATTAAATATAACAGGCTTTCTGCTAAAGAAGCTAAACATATCGCCAATCAAATAATTTTCAAATGCAAATTGCAATGTATTGCATTCTCCTTTCTTGTCAATTACGAATGTGTGCATAAGCCCCTTTTCAACAAAGTATAAAGTTCGGCAAACCATTCCTTCAAACATAATCTGTTCACTCTTTTCTACTTGTACTGGAACAAACCATTTATTTAGTTTATCCGATTCTTCATCGGTCAGTTTTTGATTTATTTTAGCTTCAATATTTTTAGGAATATTATTTCACATGTAGCAATGTTAAAGCTAATTTCTTGCAGTCAGTTTCAAGTTAGCAGTGTTCCCATAGAATGACGCACAACAAATGTCTATAAAACAGCCTACTTTTTGACCATTACGTGGTATCAAATCAGTCTAAGGGCAAATTCCTGGACATCTTAAATCGTTATTCTTCTGGATAGGTAACTCATAGGCATAAAAAAACGCATCTGGTAATTGATGCGTTCTATAGATAAAAAGGTGGGATTATTTGCTCGTTTCTTCAAACATTTTAACCGCCGCTTCTCTGCCCCATGTTGGCATGAACTCGCTCTTCGGTTTAAAGTTGTTGTATTTCTCCATTGCAAGTTGAAACAATGGGGATGCTCTTTTTTTACCACCACCAAACTGTTCAGGTGTATAGTAAGCAGCTTGCGCTTCTAAGAAATAGATTCGTGGATTTTCTGCATTCATTGTTTTGGCCTGCGTTAGCAATTTTGCACTTTCAGTACCATATTTCATTCCCCTTGTCATCGGGTCTACACCAATTCGTGTCGATTTACTGAAGGCCTGAAGTACCAGTATTTCATCATTTGCTGTTTTTGACGAAAGTTCAGAAAGAAGCTTATCAGCTTGGTCAAGAGTAATGTCAATACCGTCTTTTTCCATGAACATTGCTTCCATAATCAGGGAATAGGCCGCATAATATGTAGGAAGCCATTCTGTTTTTTCATTGGATGCAATGCGAAGAAATGAATTCGACACCTCATGGTATGCCTGAGGTGAGTTTTTGGCTTCATTCATTTTGATCATTGTCTGGCCCATGGCCTGCTGATACTTTGTCATTTGGGCATTAGAAGCATAAGCAACAATAAGGAAGCCAAAGGAGAGGAAAAGTTGTTTCATGTTTAGTTATTTTTAGATTTCAAATATCGTACTTAATTCTGATAATATTTCCATTTCTGTATTACAGATTTCCATCAATGGCCTCCTGTGTTCGGTCAATACCCCAACTCATAAACATACCGATAAATACAAATTGTCTGGCAGTAGGGGTGATTGCTTTATTGAACAACTGACCGTCGCCATTAAGATCCGTACCTGAATAGTTGTATCCATACACCTGTTTAAATCCGAACGGATTATTGACACTCAACACAAAAACCGTAAATGCTTTTTTGATCGTTTTGATATAATTGGCCGATATGCTGAAATTATGGTAATCAATGGTTCTGTCCGACATGAAGGTAGCCGCATCAGGTGAGTTGAAATTAATATAAGGCCGCCCTGAAGAATAGGTATATGTACCATTAATTCCGAACATATATTTTGTCCAGAACTTCTTAAATACAAAAGAGCCGACATGGTTTGCCACAAAATCGGGTTGAACAAGTTTGAGATAATTCGAGAAATCACGTTTACTATCGATATACGAATAAGACACCCAGAAGTCAATACCCTTGATAGATTTTTTGTCCCTGTAGAAAAGCTCAATGCCCTGTGCATAACCATTTCCTGCATTGCTGATCGATGTGTTTGTTTTAATAAGATTTGTATATTTTTTATAATAACCCTCCACTCTTAGCAATCTGTCTTTTGGCTGAAACTGGTAATTCACGATATAATGATCTGCTTTCATATAGGTAAGATCGGAGTTTTGCAATAAGTATCGTTGCTCCGGTTTCTGGTAGAACATGCCATACGCAATGGAAACTTGTCCCGCTTTTTTTAGCTTATAAGCAGCAGAAGCCCGTGGGGCTATATTGAATTTATTAAGTAAGCTGGAATACTCGCCGCGTACACCGATCTTCCCGGCTAAATCATTTGTTATATAAATATCACTCTCTGCAAAAAGGGCCGTATAATGGTCTTTAATCGATTTGTCTGTATATGGAATAAGATAGGGCCCTGACCTAAGAACTACGCTGTTTGCATCGCCACTAAAAATATATTCTGCACCAAAACGGATCGCATTCAGGTTATTCAGACTTTTCTCGATCACGATCTTCGAAGTAGCCAATGAATTATCATTTTTGATATTGATCCAGTTCTTTCCTGTAAAATTTGAATCCATCACAATTTCTCCGTTGCCATCGAGCACTTTTGAATTGATGTTGTCACTATTATAACTGGCGCTTACCCCGATATTCAGTTTCCATCCATGTTTGAAATAATCTTTGTACGATAAATTGCCATACACATTTTTATTCCAGATCGAAAACCCATCGTCGTATTCCTTGTTTGCATCCAGATAGTCTCTGCTATCGACATTATCCCGTTGTATGTCAATATGCGTTGTATTGAGATAGCCATAAAATTTGAGGATGCCGGTCTTGGAGGTTTTTATTCTATAATTCAGATCCACCTGATGAATAGTTGGTGCAGTTTTGTAATTGATATTTTGTTTGATCAACGCAAAGTACGGCGTTAGGTTTACATAGTTGTAACCGATCCCCATTGAGTTTGTCTTTTTCTTATTCAATGTCTGAATACTTCCACCGATACCTACCGAAGAAAGATTCAGGTTAGCCGATGAGCGTTCCGGGAGATCAATGGTTTCCAGGATGACAGCAGAAGAAAGTGCCTGACCATAAAGAGCTGAATATCCACCTGCACTGAATACTGTTCCTTTGAAAATGAATGGATTGAAACGGCCTCTTGCACCAAGATCTGGTACAGAAGCTGTAAATGCATTCTTCACCCAAGTGCCATCTATGAAGGTTTGCGTCTCTGCTCCGGTACCGCCTCTAACGAACAATCCTTCTCTATCATTGGTTTGTTGTGTTCCGGGTAAGGTCTTTAATGCACCATAACTATCGCCATTACTTCCTGCAGTAGTCACAATGTCCAATGCCTTAAGGACGGTTCCTTTTTTCTCATCGCTGGCTTCAAACGAACCGGCACTGATCACAACGGCTTTCAGATCGCTGACTCGTTCTTTCAATACAAAATTTACTACCACAGTTTTTCCTTCAAGTTTTATTCTTTTTTCCTGGCTGGAATAACCGGTATAGGTTGCCTTTAAAGTAACAGAATCTTTTTCTGTGGTTTCAAACGAAAAATCGCCGGTTTCTTTGGAGGAAGCGCCATCGTAAGAATCTACCAATGAAATATTTACACCAATTAATGATTCTCCTCTCGTATCCGTTACTTTTCCTGCAATTTTAGTTTGTGCAAACACTGGTAAACAAAGTCCAGTAAATACGATTGAATATAGAAATTGTTTCATAGAACTTATTTTCGACCGCAAAAGTAAAGCAAATCGTGCATTAAAGAAATCAGGTTGAGCCACAAATCATATTGCCAAACGCAACGAGATCAGGAAGTTTCAAATCGATCAGATCAGAGCTTTCATGTAATGGATGGGTCGTTTCGACATACACGGTTTTCATTCCAAGTTGTCTTCCGAATTTCATATCAGATAAATTATTTCCAACCATCACACTTTTCAAAAAGTTAATGGAAGGAAATTCCGACTTTGCTTTCAAACCCATACCTGTATTAGGTTTTCTATCAATTGCATGACAGTCAAGATCGGGTGCATAATAAATACGGTTTATGTTTCCTCCAGTTTCAGAAATCTTATAAAGCATGAAATCATGAATATCGGCAAGGTCCTGATGAGTCATCAGTCCTCGTCCAATACCACGTTGATTAGTCACGATAACGGTTATGCCAAAAGTGCTCGTCAGTTTTGTAAGTGTGCTCAAGACCCCTTCATAAAATTGAAATTCATCTGGTATTCGAATATAATCATCTTTCTTTTCCTGATTGATTACACCATCTCTGTCTAGAAATAAAGTCCAGGAAGAATCTATCTCATTGATAAAAGTCATAGTTCGTTTGTTTGTTCGTTGAATGCAGGATCTCGTTTTGCTTTTTCATAATCTTCAGGAATGCCAATATCGATAAAATAAGTGTCCTGAATGAAACCGGCAAGATTTCGTTCAGTAATGAATTTCTCCAGATACTCTTTTTCGAAAGAGAATTTCCGCTCAAAAGGAATATTAATAAACGAACTTCTGAAAATACAATAAATGCCTCCATTGATCAACCCGGATGCATTAGGTTTTTTTTCTTCAAAACCGGTAACAATCATGTCTTCATTAATCTTCACAAGGCCATAACGATCTGCATGTTCCATTGGTTTTAACGCAAGAGTACAATCGGCCATTTTGCTTTGTTGAAACGCCAGCATCGCATCAAAATCCACATCAAAGAACGTATCGCCATTCATGACAAAAACATCTTCTGTTTCACAATGCGAGATGGCATTCAAAATAGCGCCGCCAGTTCCAAGTGGTTCATCTTCTTCTGCAAAGGAGTACTCGAATGGGAATTCATCAGGATGCTTAGTGATATAATCTATGATCATTTCTTTTTTATAGCCAATGGAAAAAACAACTTTTCTGAAATTGAATTTGCTGATATGAGCACACAAGTAAGATAGAAATGGTTTTCGATTCAGGTCCGCCAAACATTTCGGCGTATCGGCAACTACACTTTGCAGTCTTGTTCCCATCCCTCCGGCAAGAATGATACAATCCTTATTCGCCATTCGAAAAATATTTTTCTTCTACCAACTGGCAGATAATATGACCAACCATAATATGTGATTCCTGGATACGTGGTGTATCCGAAGAGGGCACATTGAAAAGGTAATCGCTCATCTCTTTTAGTATACCACCGCTTTCGCCTGTAAGACCCACCGTGGTCATATTCTTTATTTTTGCGATCTTAAAGGCTTCCACAATGTTCTTTGAATTACCGCTTGTAGAAAGTCCGATAAGGACATCTCCCGGGTTGCCTATCCCTTTGATCATTCTTGCATAGACCACATCATAACTATAATCGTTCGCAACGGCTGTCATGTACGACGTATTACAATGCAATGCCTCGGCAGGCAATGCATCGCGGTCTGTGTAAAACCGTCCACTAAATTCAGCCGCTAGATGTTGTGCATCGGCAGCACTTCCTCCATTCCCACAAAATAATACTTTGTTCCCGTTCTTAAAGGCATTCGTTATCATATCACTGCATTGGTCGATAAGGGCGATCATTTCAGTATTCTCAAGAATAGCTTGCTTTGTCCTGATCGAATCGCTGATAATATTTTTTATTTTTTCGTTCATCTGTTCTTGATTTCTTTTAGAATGGCCAAATTTAATCTAATACCCATACCATTTTCATTTTAGCCCAAATAAATATGGTAGAGTTTGCCCGCATATACCATAACAGTAGATGTTTAGTTCATTTTTCATGGACTTATTACATTTAGGTTTACGGTATAAGCCAGAGTGATGCCCAGTTTCCTAATGAAATTGAGAATTCTTTTACGCTAAGAAATATAGGGAGTTGTCGCCAACCTATTTGCTAAAGCTAAGAATACCGTACATGTTTGTCAACGTACTGGTTACGCAGATAAATTCGTTTAATTATCCTGAACAATTATTACGTTTTCTGATCTGTGAAATCTGATTAATCTGGGGCTAAATTTCATTGATCTCCCTCCGAAATCGAGGATCTAAGGGTTGTTTCCTGTAGAAAGATCAGCTTCTGATAGCCACCACGGGGTTCAGGTTTGCAGCCCTTCTCGCCGGAATATAACCTGCAAGAATGCCCACCATCACACTGATTCCCAAACCAAGAAAGAAATTGAAAAGCGACAATTCGATAGGGAAACCCATGGGGCCACTTAATAATTTTGAAAGCAGCATCACAAAAATGATCCCAATCAAACCGCCCAACAAACAAAGAATGACAGACTCGATCAAAAATTCTGAAAGGATGGTGATCTTCCTGGCACCTATGGCCTTTTTTACACCGATGTATGTTGTCCGTTCTTTGACAGAAACAAACATGATATTCGCGATCCCGAAGCTCCCGACCACTAAAGAGAAGAAACCGATGATGGCACCGAAGATGTTGATATTGCCAAAGATGGATTTGATACTTTTCTGAATGCCATCTAATTGATTGAACGAAAACGTGTTTTGTTCTTTTGGACGCAATTTCCTGCTGGCTCGCAATACAGACGTGATCTCATATTTCAACTCATCCAATGAATATCCTTTTCTTGCCTTCACCATCAGCATCGGATCGGTAAAACCATTTCCTATATTATTATCTATTTTGCGAAAGGAAGAAAGATAATTATAAGAGATCACAATGCCGCCATCAAAATTGAAACCGGTCATCGTTTTACCTTGTTTTTTCATCACTCCTATCACCTGGAAGGGGCGTCCGAAAACATCAATATATTTCCCAACCGGAGAAATAGACGGACCGAATAATTCATCTGCAACGGTAGCACCAATCACCATGCCATTACTTTGCGTTCCCTGCATTTCTGATAAGGAAAAATAACGGCCATCATTGATATCGATCGATTGCAGTTTATTGAAATCGTACGTCACTGCAAAAATGCCAACGCCTTTTGTTTCATTATTCTGAAACTTCAGGATTTCCGATTCATCAGAATAGCAAATCGTGGTGTACGAAGCACTGTTTACCTGTTTTTGAATGGCCATCATTTCATCATAGGTGCAAACAGGTCTTGCCTTGTATTTCCACATCGGATAATCGCCAGATTCTTCCGGTATCCAGGGAAATTTTCCGATATACAATACATTGCTGCCAAGGGTTTGCATACTGGATTGAATATTATTTTCAAGGCTGTCAAAAACTGTCAATACGCTGATAATACAAAATACACCGATCGTTACCCCAAGTAATGAAAGAAATGTCCGCAACTTATTTGTGCGAAGCTCTGCCAATGCCATCTTACAATTCTGGAAAAAAACCTGAAACATCTGCGCGAAGATAATTTTAAAATTCCAGAATGAAAGAGATGGAAAAAGGCTGAACTCTCTATACTATCTATGATTTATTTATGAGTTAAACTGAAAGCAAGAGCATGAAGCCATTTTCTTTTTCCTAAATTTGCGCCACATGGATAGTTCATCGGCTCGTAAGACCTTACTGGTGTTAAAAGAAAAAGAGTTCTCGTTTTTTATCTCTACCCGTTTCCTGGTTATTTTCTCCTTGTTCATGCAGACCACTGTTGTCAGTTATCTTCTGTATTCACTCACAAAAGATCCTCTGTCTCTTGGATTGGTTGGTCTGGCTGAAGTGATTCCTGCCTTCAGTCTTGCTTTGTTTGCTGGTTATTTTGTCGATAAGCGGGAGAAACGAACCATGTATCTCTGGTGTATTGTTTTTTATCTGATCAATGCTATCTTCCTCTATATCATTTGCTCCAATTTTTTCATTCAATCTCATTCCGTGAAAACTGTCGAATGGATGATCTTAATAGCCATGTTCTTTAGTGGTTGTGTCCGATCTTTTCTGGCTCCTTCTTCCTTTTCGTTATTGCCTCTTCTTATTAAGCGCGAGCAAATGTCTCAGGCCATTACCTGGAGCAGTTCTGCCTGGATGCTTGGCTCGGTACTGGGGCCTTTGGCAGGTGGTTTTTTAATGGCAGGTATTGGCGTCAGCAATACCCTGATCATTGCCGGTGTTTGTCTTTTTATTTCCCTTTTTAGTATCGTAAAAATTAAGCCTAAGCCAGTAACTGTTACCAAGGATGTTGGCATTCTGAATGGCCTGAAAGAAGGGTTTAGTTTTCTGTTCGGGTCGCAAGTGATACTGGCGGTATTAAGTCTTGATCTTTTTGCTGTGTTGTTCGGAGGGGCTGAAGCGTTGTTGCCTGTCTTCGCAAAGGAAATACTAAAGATTGATGAAGTAGGGTATGGCTGGTTGCGAAGTGCGCATGGTATCGGTGCCATTTTCCTGTTACTGATCCTTGCTTACATCCCACTGAAGAAAAATGTAGGCACCAAACTCTTCCTCTGTGTGGGTGGCTTTGGTGTATGTATCCTCTTGTTCGGACTGTCGACCAATTTTTATTTGTCATTTGGATTATTATTCTTTGCAGGTTTATTTGATGGTGTGAGTGTTGTGATCAGGCATTCTATTTTACAACTGAAAACCCCGGAAGAGATCAAAGGCCGTGTCTCTTCGATCAATATGATGTTTATTAGTTCAAGTAATGAATTAGGTGCCTTTGAAAGTGGTGTGACGGCCCGGTTGATGGGAACGGTTCCGGCGGTAGTCTTTGGAGGGATCATGACCATTCTGGTGGTAATCGTTACCTTTTTTGCAGCGCCCAGACTGAAAAAAATAAAACTGGAATAGTGGGTAACCCAAATTTGTAATGAGAATTATTTGGGCGGCATGCACGCCTGTCCGGCGGAGCCATTCAGACGGGCTTTACGTTTCAATCTTTGCCTTCAAGCTTCACTCGCTGATCAGACATTATCAAAGGCAAAGGATTCCAGTCTGCCGCCTGGCAGGTTCACTTTCCCGAAGCTTCGGGATTGCCGCAATGCAAGTTCCATATCGATAATTCTCTTCGATTTATTTCCCATTAATCAACACCCTACTAATAAGATTCGTCCCATAGGCATAAGGGAGGTAGGCAACAGAAGGAATTGGTTTTGTAATGATGAGGTTTGCTTTCTTCCCTATCTGTATACTTCCCAATTGGTCAGCAACTTCCATCGCCGCTGCGCCATTTATTGTACAGGCATTTATAGCCTCTTCCGGGGTCATCTTCATTTGTGAGCAAGCCAGCGAAAGAATAAAATTCATATTTCCGCTTGGGCAACTTCCAGGATTAAAATCCGAGGCAAGTGCAACCGGTAGGCCTGCATCAATAATTTTCCTTGCAGGTTGGTAATGCATGGCAAGAAAAAAAGCCGCACCCGGTAAAAGGGTAGGGATGGTGGACGAATTTTTAAGGCATTCGATCTCTTCTTCATCCATCGTTTCTAAATGATCCACACTGATCGCATGATGTTTTACGCCAACCTGTATTCCGCCACTATTATATAATTGATTGGCATGTACTTTTGGTTTGAGTCCGTATTTCACGCCGGCCTCTAACAGCCTGTCCGTTTCATCAACACTGAAAAAACCTTTCTCGCAAAAGACATCAATATATTCTGCAAGTCCTTCTCCAGCCACTTCCGGAAGGATCTCTTCAATGACCAGTTTTAAAAAGCCTTCATGATTTTCTCTGTATTCCAAGGGATAGGCATGGCCTGCAAGAAAGGTGGCTTTAATGGTAAGGTCTGATTGTTCTTTCAATTGCCGTATCACACGGAGCATTTTCAGTTCGCCTTCTTTACACAAACCATATCCGCTTTTTATTTCAATGGCGCCGGTTCCAAGTTGCTTTACATCATTCAGACGTTTAAATGAAACATCGAATAATTCTTCTTCGCTTGTTGCGTTTAATCGCTTTGCGGAATTTAAGATACCTCCACCGCGTTGTGCAATTTCCTCATAACTTAACCCATTGATCCTGTCAACAAATTCATATTCTCTCGAATGCGAAAAGACAAGATGCGTATGTGAGTCGCACCATGCGGGTAAAACAGTCCCGCCTTTTATATCAATTTCCGTATCATACTGCGAAGCAATGAGATCGTCCATTTTTCCAAAATCCCTGATGATCCCGTCTTCGATTAATAGCCATGCATTCTCAATCAAAGGGAGATGTTTCATATCAAGGCCTTTAATTATTTTTTCGTGTTTGTATCTTGATTGAAGGAGGAAGCGGATGTTGGTAACGAGAGATCTTGAAAGCATACTGTGAATTTTATTATGAAAGCATGTAAATAAATTTCTAAACTAAATTTGAAAGGGAAGGTGAATTTTATTTATTCTGTGAACTGCGGCAACGATAGTAGTGGAAAGCCCGCATCCCGATGCCCTGATCGGGTGTGGCTTGGAGCGGAAAGCGTGTCTGCCGCCCAAAATATACTTGCTGAAATTTTAGTGTAGGCAAATGAATAAATAGATTCAAAAATAACGTGTCGCCTATCTCTAATCTCTAATCTCAAATCTCTCATCTTGCTCCTATAAAAACCCTTTCTCCTTCATCCATTCATCATTATAAATTTTTCCAACATAGCGGCTACCATGATCATGAAGAATGACAACCACAAGGTCAGTAGGGTTCAGTTTATCTTTCATTTGTAATAATCCCTGAACAGCAGCCCCAGCAGAAGACCCGCAGAAAAGGCCTTCTTCTTTTGCCAGCCTTCGGCACATCAGCAATGATTCCTTATCGTGTATGGTTTCTATATGATCGATATATTGTTTATCGTAATTTGCCGGGATGAAATCTTCCCCCATACCTTCCACCGCATAGACCTTGGCAAGCTCTGGTTTTATTTCGCCGGTATCAAACCAGTGCTTCAAAATAGAGCCATCAGGGTCAATACCCCAAACCTTTACATCAGGGTTTTGTTCTTTCAGGTATTTACCCGTTCCGATCAATGTTCCACCTGTTCCGGTAGACGCTACATAATGTGTAATCTTTCCTTCTGTTTGTTCCCATATTTCAGGTCCTGTACTCTTATAATGTGCTTCACGGTTGCAAAGATTATTGTATTGGTCAGGATTCCAGCCGTCTCGTTCTTTGGCGATACGCGCCGCTACTGAATAATACGATCTTGGATCTTCTGGTTCTACATTGGTCGGACAAACATGTACTTCTGCACCCATCGCTCTCAGGATATCCACTTTCTCTTTACTCATTTTGTCTGCCATGGTAAAGACACATTTATAACCTCTGGTCAACGCGACCAATGCAAGACCCATTCCGGTATTTCCGCTGGTACATTCCACGATAGTGCCTCCTGGTTTCAGTTTGCCGCTTCGTTCTGCATCTTCTATAAGGTTTAATGCGATTCTGTCCTTAATGCTATTGCCGGGATTAAAATATTCGACCTTGGCATAGACAGGACATAGAAAATCTTTTGTAATGCTATTCAATTTTACCAGTGGTGTATTCCCAATGGCTTCTACTATATTGTCAAAGACTCGTTTTTGTGGATTCATGCGGCGAAGATAATATATTTTGTCGATTGTGTTAAACGTGCGGAAAGTCTTATCTGTGCCCTTTCCTAACATGTCTGTTCTCTCATAGAATAAAGCACGAAAATTTGAATTTGTAAGATCATCTTCTTACTTTAGTCTAAACTTTGGATTATGATAGAAGATTTATTACACTACAGAACTGATATCAATATAGCAGCAGGCAAACTTTTGATCTCAGAACCTTTGCTACTGGATGAAAGCTTTAATAAGTCTGTTATCTTTATGTGTCATCATGATGCAAAGGAAAGTGTTGGGTATGTACTTAACAGGTATGCGAACGATGATCTCTCCAATTATATTCCCGATATGAATGGTATTAATTTCCCGCTTCATAGAGGAGGCCCGGTGGGATTAGATTCGTTGCATATTCTGCATACAGTGCCTGAATTAATTGGTGGCGAACATATTCAAGAAGGGATCTATTGGGGCGGTGAACTTGAATCGGCTGTCGAGCAGATCAAACTTGGTAGAATCACAGAAACGAATTGTAAGTTCTTTCTCGGTTATTCGGGGTGGGGTGAAGGCCAACTGGATGCGGAACTTGATATGCAATCATGGTTGGTCTCGAATGCGTCAATCGCTCTGGTTTTTGAAACAGCGAATGAGTATGTCTGGAAACAATCTATTGCCAATCTTGGGAATAAGTTCAATCCATTATTATATGTTCCTCAACGTCCTGAATTGAATTAAGTTATCAAAAGTATAGATGCTCATTCAGATATCCCTTCAGATAACCGCTTACTCCTTCTTCAATAGAATAAAAATTCTTAGTATAACCCGCTTCCTTTAACTTAGTCATATCTGCCTCTGTAAAATATTGATACTTCTCTCTGATATCTAAAGGTGTGTCGATGAACTTTATCTTCGTTTCGACGTTCATAGAACTGAATATAGCTTCGGCTAACTGAAGAAATGTGGTTGCTTTTCCGGTTCCTAAATTGTATATACCACTTGCAGGTAATTGATGCATCAACCAATACGTAACAGCGATTACATCCTTGACATAAATAAAATCACGCATTTGTCCTCCATCTGAATAATCAGGATGATGAGAACGAAACAATTTCAAGCTTCCTTTTTCTTTTATTTGTTGAAATGCATGAAGGATGACAGATGCCATTCGACCTTTATGATATTCATTCGGGCCATAGACATTAAAGAATTTTAAACCATACCAATGCGGCGGGGTAAGGTCCTGTTGAATCACAAATTTATCAAACTCATTTTTAGAAATACCATAAGGATTCAATGGCTTTAATTTCTCTATACCTTCATGATTATCTGTATAACCAAATTCCCCGTTCCCATAAGTCGCTGCCGAGGATGCATAGATTAAAGGGATTTGATGCTTCGTACAATAGGCCCATAAAATCTTTGATGGCATGACATTCAATTTTTCATGAACTGAATAATCCATTTCTGTAGTATCTGTTCTCGCTCCGAAATGGAGTACAAGGGCTATTTTATTTTCTTCTTGCAGAAATGATTCGAGATCGTTTCGCTCTATTATTGCCAACGATTTGATGTGAAGAAAATTCTCCGTTTTTCGTTCACACGTAAAGTCATCAACAAGGATAAGGTTCACATATCCATGTCGGTTCAAAAATGTGGCCATGCAACTCGCAATAAAACCTGCAGCGCCGGTAATCAAAATAATAGAATGTGTATTCAAGTCAGATTTTTTTTATGGTTTGAACAATTATATGCCAGCAAAAGTAGAGGTTTTTATTTGCCTTCCATGCATACCTGTTTTACTGTTGTTTGGATTCTATCTATTAATGAGTAGATTTACGGATACATTTTTTACTATAAATCTGATATAAATTATGGGAATTAAGAATCGTTTGGTCGCCATGAGTTTTCTCCAGTTTTTTATTTGGGGAGCATGGCTGATTACTGTTGGGAATTACTGGTTTGCAACCAAACAATGGAATGGGGCGGAGTTTGGCGCGATCTTCTCAACATTAGGTCTTTCTTCTCTCTTCATGCCTGCACTCACAGGAATCATCGCAGATCGATGGGTCAATGCAGAACGACTGTATGGTGCCCTTCATCTTCTTGGTGGAACTGCGATTGCCTATATTCCAGTGGTTGAGAATCCAACGTCATTTTATTGGGTAATTTTTTTAGCTATGATCTGTTACATGCCAACCATTTCTCTCTCAAATTCTATAGCGTATAATATCTTAAAGAATAACCGTTTTGATGTGATCAAAGTGTTTCCTCCCATTCGTGTGTGGGGAACGATTGGCTTTATAGCGGCCATGTGGATCACGAATCTCACAGGGAATAAAGCCAGTGCGAATATGTTCTATATTTCAGCTACGGCTTCTGTCGTGTTAGGGATTTATTCCTTCACGTTGCCGGCTTGTCCACCACAGCGACTGACTGCGAAGAATGCTTCGTTTATGGAAGTTATGGGACTGAATGCGTTTAAATTATTTGCGAATTATAAAATGGCCTTGTTCTTTATCTTCTCAATGTTTCTGGGTGCAGCATTGCAACTGACCAATATGTATGGTGATACATTTCTGTCAGATTTTTCCAAAGTGCCCGAATACGCCGATTCAGTGGTTGTGAAATATTCAACTATTATTATGTCGATCTCCCAAATCTCTGAAACTTTATTTATTCTTGCCATTCCTTTTTTTCTGCGAAAATTCGGTATCAAGCAGGTTATGCTGATCAGCATTATTGCCTGGGTTTTACGTTTTGGTCTCTTCGCCTATGGCGATCCGATGGGAGGTTTATGGATGATTATTTTATCCTGTATTGTCTACGGAATGGCCTTCGATTTCTTTAATATCTCCGGTTCTCTTTTTGTTGAAACCACGACAGATCCTGCCATTCGTTCAAGTGCACAGGGATTATTCATGATGATGACCAACGGTTTTGGTGCATTTTTCGGAGCAGAAATCAGCGGTCGGGTTATTGATGCGTACTTTACCCATAATGGTTCCAAAGACTGGCATTCTATCTGGTTTTCCTTTGCTATTTATGCGCTAATTATTGCTGTTGCCTTTGCTCTTCTATTTAAACATAAGCATATTCCTGAAGAGGTTGAACAAGTTGTTCACTAAGGCCACTTAAATTCTCATCAAGTGAAATATATGAAGTTATTTAATACTAAAAGCGAAGAAGGATAGTTGAGAGAAATTGTACGAGTTTGGAATAAGATCATTCAAATAATTTATATGAGGCTATGAAGGATGATGAAAAGGAAAACCTGAAAGTATGATTGTTCATGAACTCAATGTATAAGATACAAGTTTGTTTATGGTTGGAGAACTATTATAGTGCCTGCTTACAGCCAATTGACTTCTGCAAACTCCTCCTCCTCTCTCTCCTATCTTTTATTTACATTTGCAGCAAAGTCGAAATAACTCATGTTGGATATTGCACCGAAAGTAATTGATGAAGGTATACAGGGAACTGCATTGGTTTCGCCTGTGAACAAACATGCGTTAAAGAAATTTTACATTGAAAGTTATGGCTGCGCCATGAATTTTAATGATAGCGAAATTATTGCTTCCATTCTGAATGAATCCGGTTATGGCGCGACTAATATGATCGAAGAAGCAAATCTTATCCTCATTAATACCTGCTCCATACGTGATAAGGCAGAGCAAACCGTTCGGCATCGTTTGATGCATTTTAAAGGATTTAAGAAAAGAAACAAAACTATGCTGGTTGGTGTTTTGGGGTGTATGGCGGAACGTTTAAAAGAGAAATTACTGGATGAGGAAAAGCTCGTGGATATCGTTTTAGGACCCGATGCGTACCGTACTCTACCTGCATTAATCGAGGAGGCGGAAAGCGGGCAACGCTCCGTCAATGTTTTATTAAGTCGTGAAGAGACTTACGCAGATATCAGTCCTGTGCGGTTGGATGGAAATGGGGTTTGCAGTTATGTAAGTATCATGCGTGGTTGTAATAATATGTGCAGTTTCTGCGTGGTCCCGTTTACACGTGGGCGCGAGCGTAGCCGCGATGCCGACTCTATCGTTAGAGAGGCAAGAGAACTTTTTGAGAATGGTTATCGCGAGGTGACCTTACTCGGACAAAACGTCGATAGTTACCGATGGGAAAATAGTGCAACCAATCAACTGGTCACTTTTGCCAACCTCATGGAGCGTGTCGCTCTGATTGATCCTTTATTACGTGTCCGTTTCAGTACCTCACATCCAAAAGACATTACAGATGAAGTATTGCATGTTATTGCAAGACATGATAATATTTGTAATTATATTCATCTTCCTATTCAAAGTGGCAGTACCCGTATCCTCCAGTTAATGAACAGAACGTATACCCGCGAATGGTATTTACATAAAGTAAAACGTATCATGGAAATTCTTCCGGGTTGTGGTTTCAGCACAGATATCATTACAGGATTCTGTACCGAGACAGAGGATGATCATCAGAATACAATTGATATTGTGAAAGAATGCAAGTTTGATCTTGCATACATGTATTCATACAGTGAACGTCCTGGAACATTAGCCGCGAGACGGTATACAGATGATGTGCCCGAAGATGTGAAGAGCCGGCGTTTGAGTGAGATCATAGCCGTTCATAGAATCAATAGCCATAACAGCAATCTTTCGGATGTCGGAAAGATCTACAGCGTACTAGTAGAAGGACCTTCCAAAAAGAATCAGAACGATAGTTGCGGACGGACCGATAAGAATAAAATGGTTGTTTTCCCGAAAGGAAATTCAGAAAAATGTGATTATGTCAATGTGATTATTACAGATTGCACGTCGGGGACATTGTTAGGCAAGATCGTAGAATAAATTCAACTGAATTAAAAGAAAACAGGGTTAACGTAAAACATGTAATTCGCTTATTGAGGATCTCTCATCGAAAGATTTCGGTCAATAACCAGTGTTTGAGTCCATTTATCATGCCATGGATAACCGCTTAACCCGCTGAAAGGTTCAAAAGGTACAATTCGTGTGAACCCGCGTTTGAAGGCAGTACTCCATGAAATTTTTGATCCATCTTCATTGACTGCTACTGTTCCCGTAATGAGTTTTCCTAAAGTTCTTCCATTGAAAAGACCTTCCACAACGCCCATATACATACCGAATAAAATAAGGCCAAGTAGATTTTGAATAAGACCTACACCGGAATCCTCATTATCTAGATTGTCAAATATGCTTGGTAAAAATATTGCCAGAACAAATGCAATGATGATAATCACTGCGTAAAATGAAATCAAATCGATGATATAATTACCAAATCGTTTGGCAGTGGAAGCAGGAACTAGATGGAATTCGATATCGCTTAATATGTCTTTCTCAGGGTTGTTGTGTTGATAATTGGTATATTCCATGGTATAATTTTTAACAATGATAGAGTTTATAATCATCAAACTGAAAACAAGGTCATTTTTTTACGATTTGGTACCGGGTTTCTTTTTTCTCCATTTATAAAGTGCCAACCGTTTCCGGCTTTCCAAACGATCAATAGTGAGCGAAACAATATCGTTGATTTTGTAGATGATCGTTCCTTCATCCTTTCCAACATGATCTATCTGGTTCAGATGGACATAGGTTTCATCAAAATCAACAATAAAGCCATGTGTAAAAGTATTATTATTCAGTTCCACAGTAATGATCTTGATAATATCGAACATGCTGGTTAGTAAATGATATTGCCAGTTTTGGCCTTCCTCAAGCTTTAATGTTTTAACGGTTTGTTCTTTAATTTCTTTATGATTTGTCAATAAGTGTTGATACGCGCTGGTATATTCTCCGCCTGTTTCAAAACTTTCTATATTCTCTATCATTTCCACAATCAGTCCATCTTCAAGGCCATACTTTGTGATATGCTGAAGAACAATGAGTGTCTCATTATAATCGACGATATACCCAATATATATGTCCTCGCCATCACTATATTTTCGGACACCAATAATGGATTTATTCTGTTTGGAATTTGAAAGTATTTTTTCGAGGATCTTAGTGGTCATGTTGTCATTTTTTGGAAAAGTTTGTGGCTGTTCCGCCAACTTACCTCACCCTTTTCCTTGTTTCAAAGATAGTTTTTTATATGTTGAATGAACAGAAACTTCCTGAAGTATTCATTTCAGAGGATGCTTTTTTCTTATTACAAACACAATGGATCGCATTTTCCTTGTAAATATCCCGAATGCATTCACGCCGAATCGAGATCATTTTAATGATACCTTCGAACGATTGTTCAATACCTGCGAAGTCGTCAATCACGAACTTACTTTCTATAGTCGTTAGGGTTTCCTTGTTTTCCGCTCTTAAGATAAATTAAGTGAATGGGATGGCAGATTTAAAGGTGAATTCCAGGAATTGGGAACATACCTTTATCATCTGCAGTATGTAACTCCTTATAAGGGGATTGAATACCGTAAAGGGGATTTGATATTGATCAGAAAATTACACTGAGGAGTTTTACAATTATAAAAAGGTCGGTTTCAAACTAGCAGGGTTGGACATCTTGCCTTAAATTCGCGCAGGTAATTTTTTTGTCTTCCCGTCGTTATATACAATTAAACTCTTACATCGTATGAAACATTTTCAGTCAATAATCCTACTCGGATTTATCTTTTCCATTTTCTTAACGGCCTGCGAGGAAAAGGGGCCAACGGATAACCAAACATCCGGTTCTATCAAAATCAGTGTAGACGAAACCTACAGACCTGTCATGGAAGAACAACTCAAGGTCTTCCTGGCCCGTTTCCCGAACGCACATATTACCGCTGAATACAAACCTGAAGCAGATTGCTTTAACGATTATTTTGAAGATTCGACCCGGGTCATTTTCGTAACCCGTGAGTTAACTAAAGAAGAAAACGAGTACGGTCTGAGTAAACAGTTTGTTTCCAACAGCATGGCAATGGCCCGCGATGCAGTGGCTTTCATTACGTCGAAGAATGCAACAAAGAAGGATTTTAAACTGACTGAATTACAGGATATCCTCACAGGGAAGTCAGATACCAGCTATCAGATCGTTTTCGATCATAAAAATTCAAGTACAGTTCGTTATATAACAGATTCCCTGATACCGGGACAAAAAATTTCAGGGAATGTTTTTGCTACCAATACGAGTGAAGAAGTGATCGATTATGTTTCTAAAAATGACAATGCGATAGGAGTGATCGGTGTCAGTTGGGTAGCAGATCACACAGATTCAATGACCGATTCTTTTCTTCAACAGGTAAATATTGCAGGTATCTGGCCCGATAATGATTCTGTGAATGAGTATGTAAAACCTTATCAGGCATATATAGGATTGAAAGAATATCCCTGCACGCGAAATTTTTATTTTATCAGCAAGGAAAGCTGGCAGGGCCTTGGGACAGGCTTTGTCAATTATCTTTGTCGAGACGGGCAATTGGTTTTCAGAACGGCTAAGATGTTCCCTTTACGTGTAAATGTTGTGCTTAGACAAGCAGACGTGAAACATTAATTTTAAAATAAATAACAAAATTATTGGGTATACATTTCTAAAAGATGAATATGTTTACCACAATTCGATCACTAATAAACTACTAAATAGAAAAATTATGAAAACGATGAAATTGAAAAATGTTCTGACGGCCTGCCTGGTTTTAATAACCGTCGGCCTTTCAGCTCAGTCTCTCGAAGAAGGGATAAAGATGTATAGTTATGAGCGATACCAAAGCGCTAAAAGGATATTGGAACCCCTTGCGGCATCCAATCCAACCGCAAATTTTTATCTGGGTCTTGCCGAGATCGGCCTTGAAAATAATGCGGGAGCAAAAGCCGTCTTTCAGAAATATCCTGAAGATGTGGCAAATACCACCGGAATTGCACGAATCTTATTTGCTGAAAGCAAAACACCTGAAGCAATGAGTATGATTACAAAAACAGCTGCCAAAGCTAAGAAGCGAGATGCTTCTCCGATAAAGTTGTCGGCTGATGCAATTACCTATTCAGAGGGTGGCGATCCAAATGCCGCCGTCGAATGGTACAAGAAAGCTATTGAAACGGAGCGTAATGGAGAAACTTATATTGCCATGGGCGACGCATATCGAAAGATGCAAGGTGGCGGCGGAAACGCCATGACAGCCTATGAGGACGCAGAAACGTTCCCTGCTACAAAGGCTATAGCCAATTATAAAATGGGGAATTTATGGTATGCTGCCAAGAATTACGAAAGCGCATTGGTGAAGTTTAACAGAGCATCAGAGTTAGATGCTGCCAACCCATTGCCGTACAAAGCATTAGCGGATGCCTATTATAAGGTGAAGAAATATCAGTTTTCAAAAGAGAAGATTGAGAAATATCTTGAATTAACTGATAAAACTACAGATGATCAGATCCAATATGCTAACACATTATTCCTTGCAAAAGACTATCCGAATGCGATTAATAAAGTAAATGAACTGATCGCAAAAGGAGAAGGTGAGAAACGTCCTTATATGTATCGTGTGTTGGGTTATAGTCAGTATGAGACTAAGGATTATGTAAATGCCTTGCAAAATATGGATAAGCTTTTCACGAAACAGGATCCTAAAAAAATTATTTACATAGATCATATTTATTATGGTAAAATCCTACTCGCCGATTCAACTACTATGGGAAGAGCCGAAGATGCATTTAATAAAGGAATCGCCATGGACACGACTGGAGATAAGAATGAGTTGTACAGAGAAATTGCGGAAGCTGCTTTCAATTCGGAAAATTATCCTGTTTCGGCTAATTGGTATAAAACTATTGTAGCCAGCAACTTACCCTCAGTTCAGGACCAGGATATCTGGTGGGCAGGGTATATGTCGTTTTATTCAAACGATTATGCAACCGCCGAAAAGATGTTTACTACCTACAATCAGAAAGATACTACCCATGCATTAGGTGTGCTTTGGTTAGCCCGCGCTAAAGAAAAGACACAGGATATTGAATATAAAACCGGCCTTGCCATTCCATATTATAATCACTGGCTGACCATGGTAAAGGAAGACGACCCTTCAAAAAAGAAGGATCTTATCAGAGCGTATACCTATCTTGCAATGGTGGCTTATACTGCCAATAAGAAAGAGGATACTAAAGTGTTTACGGCTAAGTTGCTGACAGTAGATCCAAATAATGATACGGCGAAACAGCTTGAGAAAGCGTTGGAGTCAATGAAATAAATTGGTCAGAAGAACGTTGAAGAGCCGGTTGCTACACAGTAATCGGCTTTTTCTTTTCAAATTAAATTGCCCATCTGATTATGTTGTAAGCGCTCTAAATTCAAGGAAGTGGCAATGGTATAGCACTCTTGTACATCCCTTTGATAATGCCAAAGAAGTTGGAGATGCAAACAAGTAGTGTTCGTAAATCATGTGATTACAAGGTATTTTTCTAGTAATGTCAATTATACTTGCACTTTAAACGATTCTTTTTGTCACGGAATTTAAGCCTGGCAGTATTTCCAGGTTCATCATATGGCCCTAAATATTTTCCACATTGTAATCCTTTTGGTCCGGTTATCTGGGAAAACGGAAATCTTTTTCTACATTTGCACCCAAATTAAAAAGCCCATATGTCAGGTCAGTTAAAGGAAGTCCGTTTACGTATTAAATCTGTTGGAACCACCCAGCAAATAACGAAAGCCATGAAGATGGTAAGTGCTGCAAAACTGCGTCGCGCGCAGGATGCAATTACTCAAATGAGACCTTACGCAGAAAAGCTTCAGGAAATGTTGGGCAATATTATTGCCAGTGTCGACGGCAATATTGGCGGCGGATTGAATACAGAACGACCTATCGAAAAGGTATTGTTCATTGTAATCACAAGCGACCGCGGATTATGTGGCGGATTTAATGCGAACTCGATCAAGTTGACTAAAGCAATTATTAAGGAACGATACAGTCTACAACATGAAAAAGGGAATGTCAGTATTCTCCCTTTAGGAAAGAAAGGCTGGGAGAGTTTTGTTAAATCTGGTTTTCCTGTGATCGACAATTACTGGACCATCTTCAGCGATTTGACTTTTGATAATGTGAAAGTAGCTGCCCAACATGTACGTCATGCATTTATCAATAAAGAATATGACAGGGTGGAACTGGTCTACAGTAGATTTAAAAATGCCGCAACTCAAGAGTTTGTGTGTGAGCAACATTTACCTATTCCTAAAACAAAAGGAAGCGGAAAAGGAAATCTTGATTTTATTTTTGAACCTTCGAAAGAAGTATTGATTGAAGAATTAATGCCAAAGATCTTGAATACGCAGATCTTTAAAGGCGTCTTAGATAGTAATGCTTCTGAACACGGAGCGCGTATGACCGCCATGGATAAGGCAACAGAGAACGCAGAAGAATTATTGAAGAACCTTCGGATCTCGTATAACCGTGCACGTCAGGCTGCCATTACGACCGAACTTACTGAGATAGTAAGTGGTGCAGCGGCGTTACAAGGTTAAGATCAGTTTGTTTTTGGATAAACTAAAATTTTTATGATGATATTTTGGGCGGCGGTCACGCTTGTCCGACTGAGCCATCCTGTTGGGTTCCTGTTTGGCAACAAATAAGACCGTTACAATCTTTGCCTTCAAGCGTCATTCGCTGAGCAGACCAAATCGACGGCCAAGGATTCGAGTCTGCCGTTTGACAGGTTCACTTTCCCGAGACCATTTGGAATTGCCGCAATGCACGTTCTATATTGACAATTCTTTTCTATCGTTTAGTTTAGCCTTATTTTTTATTGAATCCTCACAAAAAGAGTATGTTTCTTAGAGGCGTCTGTATTGATCATAATACGTAAGGACGGCATCGGTGTATCTGAATTCAATTTGTATTCAACATCTTTTATTTCTTCAGTAGCATTCGCATACATCGCATCCGTTGAATGGTCGATGTCATCCCATGGGCCAATAAGACAATCTTCAAGCTCGGTTTGTATTCGTTCAAATTCCATCAGAATAAGTTCTATATCGCTGGAAGTTTTGTATTCCGCAATAAAGGCCCGTTGCTTTTTATACCAGGAAAGATAGCTTCGTTTAGCACCTTGAAGTTTAACTTTACTATCATTGATCTTCGTGGTTGAGTTGGTTTCTTTTCCTTCAATATCATTGAAACCTGTGTTTTTACCAGACTGCATAATACTCATCAATTGTTTGCAAACAGGTTCCATAAAATCGTCAGTAGCATTTTTATCTTCTGCAAGTTCACGTCTGTCACGCGGATCAATCTTTTCCTCTTCATCTGATGTTGTATCTTCTTTTTCTTCCCTCGGTTTTCTTTTCTGCATCATCTTTTCCTTGTTTGCTACCTGCCGTTCTGCGGGTGTGAGTGTGATCTTTTCTTCAACAGCAGATGTTTCTTCATCCTCCTCCTCCTTCTCAATAACTTGTTTCTTTATTGTTGGACTCGGTTTGGTAACGGCCATATCAGGTTCAGCTCCTTTTAGTAATTCAGCTTTTAAGGGCGTTCTACCGGAGGGATATTTAGCAATGAGTTCTTCCAGTTTTTTTGCGAAGAGATTTGCTGCTTTGGCTTCTGTGAAAAAAAACGCATCGCCCGGCATTGGTGAAGACATCATATCACTTTTTATGAGGTTGATGCACTGAGTAGAATCTGCACAGCCGAAGGTTACCACATAATTCCCTTCACTTTGCTGCGTTTTTATAAAGCCAATATCAGCCAACCTGATACGTTTGATCGCGTTGTTGTTAGCTTTCTGCTCGATAGTTCCTATTTGTTCATACAGCGTGAGCAGAGAGGCATTGTCAGAACTATATAACGTAATATATTTATTTAGTTCTTTTGCCAATTCTGTAGCAGATTGCTGTGCATTCATTACCCCAGAAAAAAGACAAAGTAGTAAGACAAGGAAGTAGGTTCTCATTAAATGTTCGTTTATACAATATTACATTGAAATATTCAGAAGAGCAAACAGCATGTATTGACGGATACTTCAGGATAACAGCTACTTCGTTTAGAAATTTACAAGAAACTATAGATGAAGGATTATCTCTACTCAATTTTGTGGTCTCCGTAAAATTTCATTGAGCGATATACTGTAATTAGTGCTATGTTAATCATAAAGTGACGACAGCGTGAGGGATAGTATCGAAAAGCCCACAGCGAAACGCAGAGTAGCGAGGACTTGCAGAGGATAGCCCGACCTGAGGCTTTGAGAAGGGCACGCCCTAATACATTGAACTTCACACTAGTTGATTTATTTCTTTTGTTCCAATAAATTAATATTTCCAGTTTATCTTCTAATGCTGGCTTAGTCCAAACTATTCGTTAAACCATTGATCTGTAATTTTATCAGCCTCTTCTTCCGTGTAAAATTCACCTCTTGCATATTGTTCTTGAGACTCTTTAATTCTACTCCGTTGTTCATCATTAAACTTATAAATAGCACTGTTAGTAGATTCGAACTCCCATAGTCTTAATAATCCTTCAAGTATGTAATCTTCGCTTGTAATTTGGATTTTACTAATTAGCAGTTCTTTCAATTCTAATATAGACATGAGAAAAATTTTGAATAAATATACTATTTTTTGACAATTCATGGTAGTTTAGGCCAAACTGTGTTTGCCATCAAAAAGTACATTTTCCTGTGTCCATGTAAGATGTTTTACAAATTCATGTTCTCTTACAGGGCAAGGTGTTACAGCACATAAAGAACATTGTGAAGGAAGGCAACCATCGACATGAATAAAAAATTCCACCCGGTCATTAAAGTGTTCACGGACTAATAGGGTCAAGGAATCCAATACCGCATGCCCTTCATTAATGGTATAATAATACGGCACTGTAAGATGGCAATCGATATGATAGAATCCGGCATAATCGATCACACGCATATTATGTACATCGATCCATTCAGGGAGCCTGTGTCTATTCAGTACATCAACGATCTGATCTAATATCTCCGTGTCTGATTCATCCATGATACCGGAAATGGATTTACGTAAAATTTTATAGCCTGTGTAGATGATGATGAAGGCGAATATCAATGCAGCGATACTGTCTATCCAGTGATACCCCGTAAAGAACATAAGTAGAAGGCCAAGTAGTAGCCCGAGCGAAGAGTAGGTATCAGATTTCAGATGGGTGCCACTTGCAATCAGTATAGGCGAGTTTTCTTTTCGTCCTTTAGAGACACAAAGTTGCCCCACCAGGTAGTTGACGAGAGCTGAGAAGGCAACAAGCAGCAAACCATAATCAAGTTGCTTCAAAACCTCTGGATGCCGGAGATGATCAATGGCTTTGAAAATAATGATGATTCCTGCAATGGTGATTAGAGTTCCTTCGATGGCAGAGGAAATAAATTCGATCTTCCCATGTCCATAAGGATGTTCTTTATCTCTTGGTTTCGAAGAAAGGATAATACTGTAAAGCCCGATAAAGCCGGCGATCACATTTACGATACTTTCCAATGCATCGGTTAGTATAGCCACAGAGCCGGTCATTTGCCAGGCAATTACTTTCACTATGAAGAGCACAATAGAGACATACACCAACACTCGTTGCATCCGGATTGTTTGTTGCTGCCTTTTCATTGTGAATGGGTTTAGTAGGAATACAGGGAAATGGCCATTCCAGGAGAGGTGGGAGGATTAGATAGTAAAATTATTACTTAACATCCTGCATTAATTTTCGTATTAAAGGAGAAATGATAATAAGGATTACTCCCGAAATAATAGCATAGAGTGCAAATTGTTTATACCCGTCTGTATACGAATTAAGTTTATCTAATGGAGTAGCATTGGCAACATCAGAAACAATACTGGCACCAAACAATCCTGCTGCATACTGCCCGTAGGCACTGGCAAGGAACCACAATCCCATCATTACACCTTGTAATTTAGGCGGAGAAAGTTTAGTCATGATGGAGAGACCGATAGGGGATAAACAAAGTTCTCCGAGTGTTACAATAAAATAAGCCAAGGTGAATATATCAAGTGAGGTCATTCCCTGAAGATTAGCAAAGAATTTAGTAGCATAAAAAGTGTAAAATGCAAATCCAAGAAATAAGAATCCAAGGCCGAATTTCACAACGGTATTTGGTTCTATCTTTTTCTTTGCCATGGCAATCCAGATAATACCTATGATAGGAGCAAAGATGATTACAAAGAGTGAATTTGCTGCGTTATTGACGCCATTTGGATCAAGAGTCATGATTCCAAGCAACTGATCATTTACATTATTAGCTGCAAAAATGCTAAGAGAGCCGCCGGCTTGTTCGAAGATTGCCCAAAAGATCACAGAGAATAAAATGAATAATAAGGCAGCCACTAATTTTTTTACTTCTGCGGATGAATACTTTGTCATCTCATATGCGAGATAAATAAGACTTAATGGACCAATAATATACATAAACCAATCGGTGTATTGAGTGTTTGCTACCATTTTCATGATTAGAGGAATAACAGCCAATGCACCGATATACACTGCATATTCATACCATCGTTTTTCTTTATCTATTTTACCGTCATGATTCTCATCTGCCACTGGTTGTAATGGCGATAAACCAATGGGTCCCATTGATTTTCGGGTGTATATAAATGTGATCAAACTGATAGTCATTACGACAGCCGCTAATCCAAAAGCAACATTCCATCGAAGATGCTCAGGAACCATACTTCCTAAAAAAGTTCCTTTTCCGATGGCGATACAAGCATAACCACCCAGTAAAGCCCCAATATTGATTCCGGAATAAAATAAAGAGAAGCCGGCATCGCGACGTATATCTCCGTTTTTATAAAGGGCCCCGACCATGGTTGAAATATTAGGTTTGAAGAAACCTGTTCCAATGATATTGAAACTGATGCCGAGAAAGAAAAATTCTTTTGGATCGGCTGCCAGAATACAACTTCCAACAATCATGAGGATACCACCCCAGAAAAGTGATTTCCTAAATCCAAGAATCTTATCTGCAAATAAACCACCGATGAATGTGAATGCATACACAAAAGCCTGCGTAGCGCCATATTGCAGATTGGCCATTTTTTCATCCATGAACAATTGATTGATCATGAAAAAAGTAAGCATACCCCGCATTCCATAGAAACAAAAACGTTCCCACATTTCACTGAAAAATAAATACCATAATTGTTTGGGATACTTGCCCTTAAAATCCTGTATCTCTTCGAGTGTCAATTGTTTTTCCATGATCATTGAAATAAGCTGGTAAGGTAAATAATCTTTTTAAAATAACGAAAGGAATGAGGAATTCCAGTAAAAAGTTATTGGCGTTCAGGATAGCCTATTTAAACAGAAGATCGAAGTATCGTAGTATGAATTCTTCTTTTACTTGGAAGTTGCTTCAGGATTGTAGATTTTTGCATGATGGAAACGATTAAGCTCATAGAATGTCCGCGTGATGCCATGCAAGGCTGGAAAACATTTATACCAACAGAGGTAAAGATCCGGTTTATCAACAAATTGCTGGAGGTTGGTTTCGATACGATCGACTTTGGTTCGTTTGTTTCACCTAAAGCTATTCCTCAATTGGCAGACACTAAGGAAGTGTTGAATGGGCTAAAACTAGATAATTCTATAAGTAAGTTATTGGCTATTGTTGCCAATCTACGAGGTGCTTCCGAAGCCGTTGTCTTTAGTGAGATAGCCTATCTTGGATTTCCTTTTTCTATTTCAGAGACCTTCCAAAAATTGAATACAAACAGCACGATAGCTGATTCTTTAAAGACAGTGGAAGGCATACAAGAACTTTGTCTGAAACATAATAAAAGTCTAGTAACCTACATTTCTATGGGATTTGGAAATCCGTATGGCGATGAATATAGTAGTGAAATAGCCATACGCTGGGTGGAGAAACTGGCAGCGATGGGAATCGCCATCTTTTCTATTTCAGATACAGTTGGGGTTTCAAATCCTGATAACATAGAGTATATCTTCTCTCATTTAATAAAGGAATTCCCTTCTCTTGAATTCGGTGCTCACTTTCATTCGACCAAACAAACAAGCATAGAGAAAATAGAAGCGGCCTATGAAAATGGTTGTCTGCGTTTCGATAGCGCACTAAATGGCATCGGTGGTTGCCCCATGGCACAAGATGAATTGGTTGGAAACCTTGCGACTGAGGATCTTGTAGTCTTTTTAGAAGGCAAGAATATTCCACATGGTTTAAATAAAAAGGCGCTTAAAGAAGCGATGGCGATGGTGAGCGAGGTGTTTGCGAAGTAAGTATTATGAACCTTTAGAATGCTCTAATTTTTTCTTTAGTTTTTCATAATTCTTTTCATTTGGAAACAGTCGTCTGAACGGTGTAAATTCCACTCCAAACATTATACAGAAATTCGTAATACCATTTTCTACATAAATATTTCGTTTCCGGATGGTAGTGGATTGACCCTGCTTTGTGACTTCCTGTAATTCACTTCTTCCTGGATTCCCTGTATTAAATGCAATATTTCCTGTAATTGTCAGCGCGTTGAACAGCCTTCTGTGTACGTTCAATCCAACAGAAGGATAAAAGAAAGTTTGGGCTTGATTGTCAACGAAAGTCACTCGCTGATCAAGCACCGACGAATTGTTTGAACTAAGCGTTACCTCTGAGAGTACATTATTGAGAACGCCAATACCAAGTTGAAGGAAAGGTTCAAATTCAAAACGTTTATATTTGATGGCATATCCGAACCCGATATAAGGAGTTACGATATCGGCCGAGGAACCTTTGGTATTGGAACTGATGGTAAAGTTGGGTTTATTATAAGAAGTTTCTATGCTTTTCTGAAGTTCATCTTTTTCAATGGTAAAGGATGAATTTCTAATGCCACCGGATATTGAGAGATGTTTACACCTTAATTTCAAAAAAGCATTCACATTATGTGAGAATAATAATGGTGTATTCAAATCGTTTTTGTATCTCGAATTAAACGGCAATCCGATGCCATATTGAAGCCCGATTCTTACCATAAAATGCTGCACGACCGGCTTCCCTCTTTTGTCTACCTCTTTTTTGTTAGCCATTGTAAACTGTGATGAGAGAACCAAGAGGATTCCCGCCAGAAGTGACATACGATGTTTGATTTTCATACTAGATTTTGATTTTGATGGTCGGTAAGGAATCGACAAAAATTTTATTCTCCTTCGTCTTCACGTTGATATAAAATTTATAAAAATCTGTCTGGGCAGGAATTTCATTCAATACAATAAGCAGTGAAGAATTTTGATAGTTGTTGTAATAGTGTGTGGAATTCAGGATAGGAATTTCAAACAAATTGTTCAATACTGAACCCGATGGATACTGACTATTAAATGCTTGTACACAGTATATATCAACCTCGTTGATCGTATCTTTTATAAAGATATTGTCGTTATAATATCTTGTAAATGCATAAGCACAATTCATGATATTGGGTGTGCGATACAGACAAATCGTTTGTGCAGTTACCGGCTCGAATGAGAATGCAAATTTTCTGGCAAATACTTCATCTCCTTCTTTCAGAAGTTTGAATTCAGCACTGCTAATGTCGAATGAGCTTAGCGTAATTCCCTCATAAGTGAAGCAGGTAATATGATCTGATTGCTGGCAACCCTGATAGAAAGAGACGAAAAAGATGAAAAGAAAACTTCCGGCATAAATGATACAGGACTTCATAAGATAAAATTTGATGCTCTAACGAAGAATTTCTTAGAAAATTGTAGGAGTTGAATTCTTATTAAAAGTATTTAATTGGATAAACGCTCTTACTTCCCTTTCGCAGCAATTAATGCCTTCGCATCATTCAGGAATTTAACTTCTTCCTTGCCGCTCTCGGCACCCTGAGGGTAACCTAAAGAACCGAT